>JAEEGL014437349.1_pt1 | contig 25642 bp, 25 predicted proteins | sample 9134231 | NCBI WGS metagenome assembly JAEEGL01 (sample SAMN16246548, study PRJNA631951) | gut metagenome | biome: gut microbiome; feature: rumen; material: fiber-attached | host: Bos | place: Iran: Karaj | collected 2018-10
ACTTTGACACATATAACATTTGAGCGGTTTCTCATGTTACAGAGACCTTTCTCATAGCCTACTCAACCACTTTAATCACTTCGCATGGCTTTTATCCCATGCTCGGCGATTCAATCACCGAGTAGTTGACTTCATCTTCGTTCTCATAATGGCGATCACTCAGCAAATTGTTTAAAATCAGCCAAGTGTAAAAATGCAGGATGTGATTGCTTGCCATTTCCCAGATTATTGTATCATCATCACTAATGAAAATCATTTTACGTCTACTATTGATGGTGAATAACCGGATGACAGTTTATTCAATTCTTCAACTATTCTTTCTTTTGCATTAGGAGTTGCGAATGTTCTTATGTTTTTGGATAAAGAAATGCTTCTTCCTCCATATATTATAGAGTCAATTGCCAAAGCAAGAGCACCTGATGTTGTTTTCTTTTCTTCCATCAGAATGCACGCATTTGCATCTTCCAATCTCTTTGCATTTTCATATTGGTGATTGTTTGCAACATTAGGAGATGGAATTAAGATTGTAGGTGTTCCGAGTAATGACAGTTCGGAAATGGTCATTGAGCCCGCTCTTGTCAAAGCGCAGTCGGAAGCCGACTCCCAAAGAGGCATATCGTCTATGTATGGTTTGACTATAATGTTCTCGTGTTTTGACAAATGGAATAAATTATAATCCTTCATAAACTCATCATATCTGTCTATGCCTGTTGCATGGATGTGAAGAATATCCGGATGCTTTGATGTATATCTGTCCATTATGTCCGCAACGCGTTTATTTATGAATAGGGAACCTCTGCTTCCGCCGAATGTAAGAAGAATATATTTGTACTTGCTGTCTATGCCCAGTTTGTTCCTGGCTTCTTCTCTTGACATGGGAACTGGATCGATTCTTAAAGGATTACCATATCTCAACACTTTGTGTCTGTTTGAAGGCTTTAAGTAATTTGCTGTTGATTCAAAGTTTGTGAATATTATTTCAGCTGCATCTTCAAGCATAAGTGTGGCTTTGCCCGGAATTGCATTTGATTCATGAATTGTTACAGGTATTCCCAACTTTTTTGCTTCACTCAAGAGTGGCCAGCACAAATACCCACCTGTTCCGAACACCATGTCAGGGTCAAACTCTTCAATTAGTTTACGGCATTGCTTTGGAGCTGTTATCATGCAAACAGCGGTTTTGATATTCTTTAATGAAAAACTGCGTCGGAAACCGCTCATCTCTACATGATGAGTTATGTAGCCTGCTTCTCTTACCAATTTCTTTTCAAGACCTTTTTTTGTAGCAATGAACTCGACTACAGAGTGTGAGTCATCTGCCATTATCATGTCAGCTACTGCTATTGCGGGGTAGATGTGTCCTCCTGTGCCTCCGCCTGCCATTAATACTCGCATGATTATTCTCCTTCTGAATTAATTATCGATTTGTTGTCACTTTGTTGTACGACTGAAATATCTGTTGATCTGTATCTTGAAATAGATAATACTATTCCCATTTCGCCCAGCTGAACCAATAGGGCAGTGCCGCCATATGAAATAAATGGAAGCGATATGCCCGTTGTCGGTATGCTTGATGTCACTACCGCAATATTGAGTACAAATTGTAAGAATACTTTTGCCACAAGTCCCAATACCAGATATGATGAAAACAGGTCCGGTGCATTTCTTGCTATCTTTATTCCTCTCCAAGCCAATAGAACAAATAAGGTCATGAGTCCTAATGCTCCGAAAAGGCCAAGTTCTTCACAAAGAATTGCAAATATAAAGTCATTGTGAGGCTCTGGGAGCCACAAGTATTTTTCAAGGCTGTTACCCAATCCTACGCCAAACAAGCCTCCTGCGCCAATCGCCAATAGACTTTGGTATGGCTGCCAGCCTTTGCCTGTCAAATATTTCTCGGCATGGAGCCAAGCGTCAAGTCTGCTCTTCATGTAATCGGTGAACAGTATTACTACCGTAGCACCTGCAGCGAATACTCCGCCGCCAATAGCTATTGTTTTTAAATTTGCTCCGGCTATACAAATGAGGAACAATCCTAATAAAAACAAAATAATAGTTCCTGACATGTGATGCTCAACAAGAGTTGTTACACATACTATGCCTACCAGAGCCCCCGGTATAAGAATACCGTATGTAAACTTGTGTAATTTAGTTGAAAAGTATGACAGATAGAATGCCAGAACCAAAACCAGAGCAAACTTCATTGTTTCAGATGGCTGGAACTCAATCGGTCCGATTTTAATCCACCTTGTTGCGCCCATATGCGATCTTCCGAGTACCGGAACGGCTGCAAGCAAGAGATAACTAACCATGAATAATGGGAAGGTGAGTTTCTTTATGATTGCATAGTCTATTCTGGAAAAGCCGAACATGGCAAGCAAGCCAATGCCGGCAAACAATAATTGTCTATACACATAATACATTGAATTGCCGAGCTTCTTTTCAGCATATACATAACTGGAAGAGAAGATCATTATTGTTCCTATCAAGACCAGCAATACAACCAAAAGCAGGAATGTTCTGTCAATTCCGCCCTTTGTTCTGAACACTACATTGGGCTTTGGATGAGTAAACTCATGCCAAAAAGATTTCAGGTCAGATAAAATCTCATTTTTCTTTCCTTGGATAGAGGGACTATTTATATGTATGGTTTTTTCTTTGTTACTCATATATCCCCCTTCCTATTATTATATTATGTTTATTATATTTACGCAAATATGAAAGATAATACTCCGAGTAAGAGTGTCACCAAAGAAAATATAACAACGATTTTTCTCTCTGTGAAACCGCATTGCTGCAAATGATGGTGGAACGGAGCCATCTTGAAAATTCTTTTTCCGTGTGTGAGTTTGAAATATGAAACTTGAAGCATAACTGATATAACTTCGAATATGAAAATGAATCCGACAACAATCAGTATAAGAGACATTCCTGAGTATTTGCCAAGCATAAAGCACATTCCGCCTAAGAATAGCGAACCTGTGTCTCCCATGAATACTTTGGCAGGGTAGGCATTGAATACTAAAAATCCTAGGCACCCACCAAGTGTAATCATTGAAGCTAACATTGTAGCGTCATTTTCATCTCTGAAACTTAATGCTGCAAAGAAAACACAAACTACTGCAGTCACGCTGGAAGCAAGACCATCTACTCCGTCAGTGAGATTGACTGCATTTACTATTCCGCAAATGCCGATGACTGCAAGCGGGTAATAAGCCCAGCCTAGTTCCAGTTGTGTTTTGAAAAACGGGATATATACTGATGTTTCTTCTGTTGTAACTATTACAAAAGCTATTGCTATGACTGCCTGCAATAATAGTTTCTGCCAGGCTTTCAATCCTTCGTTCTTTTTAAACTTAAGTTTTTTGTAATCATCCCGCACGCCTACCATGCCGAACAAAAATGAAGTGATTGCAACTGCCAATACATTCTTCAAAAGAGAAGAGTCCAAAAAAATCAGGGACAAAAGCAAACATATTGTTATTGGGATGATGAAGAATACTCCGCCCATTGTAGGAGTGTGGCTTTTGAGTTGTTGCTCAGGTGGTAAATATTCAAGTATCGGTTGATTCATTTTTTTCTTTTTCAATATAGGCAATATAATCAAACCGCATACTACTGTTAATGAAAATGTTACGATAAGACCGATAATAGATAACACCCAGGTTTGCATATTTTCCTCACAATAGAACAGATATTTTTTCCAGTTGCATGGCGCGACTTGCTTTTAGCAGTATGGCGTCATCTTTTTTTAATTGTTTTCTGATTTCCGAATAATTGTTTATGAATTCTTCGGTGCTTGAATATGTTCTTATAAAAGAAGAATCCATCCCATTTTCAAGTGCACCATTTTTAATTTGTTCTGAATAATCGCCTATGGCAAATAACAGTTCGACACCCATTTCAGCTGCAGTTTTTCCGACATTATAATGAAGAATATGAGTGTTATCTCCCAATTCTTTCATGTCTCCTACAATAGCTACTTTTCTAGATGAAAAAGCATTGCACAAAAAGTCCAGAGCAGATTCCATTGATTCGGGACAAGCGTTGTAACAATCCTCTATGATGGTGAAGTTTTCCGTCTTGTGCAGGTTCTTTCTCATCTTACCCGGACAATAATTCAACAGTCCTTTTTTTATGCTTTCATCAGAAATGTTTAACAATTTCCCGCATACAACAGCAGCAAGAGAATCGTAAACATGTTCTTTTCCGTAACAATTAATCTTACAGTCCTTTATTATCTTGTTTTGGAACCTGACATCATACAAGGTGGATGTATTATTCATCCTTATGTTTATTGCCTGGTAGTCACAGTTGTCGCTTAAACCATAATAAATCTTATTTACATTTTTACTATCAGCTTTTAGAAGGTATTCGTTGTCTCCGTTAAGTAGAAGAGAAGAGCCTTCTTTCATCCCGTCTATTATTTCCATCTTGGCTTTTAGAATGTTGTCTCTTGTGTGCAGATATTCAAGGTGGGAATAACCAATATTAGTAATTATTGAGATGTCCGGGTTAACGATTTGTGACAATTTGCTGATTTCACCTAGTCCACTCATGCCCATTTCAAAAACAGCACTCTCAAATGAGTTGTCTAAATTTGCTATGGTCAAAGGCAATCCTATTTCGCTGTTATAGTTGCCTTCTGTTTTCAATGTGTTGAATTCTGTGCTCAATACTGCATGAGTAAATTGTTTTGTGGTTGTTTTGCCTACGCTTCCTGTTATTGCAACCTTCTTTATTTTAAACAGCGAGATATATTTTTTTGCAAAGAGACAAAGAGCTTCAACAGTATCTTCTACCAGGATCTGAGGAAGAGTACAGGAAGAATCAACTGTAGAAACTACTGCGCAACTTGCGCCTTTCTCCATTGCGGATTTTATATATTTGTTTCCGTCAAATCTTTCACCTTTTATAGCAATGAAAGCTTCGCCAACATATGTGTTCCTTGAGTCTATTGACAGACCTTTAACAATTGCTTTTGAGTTGAAATTGTATATTGTCCCCTGACACATATCTGCAAAATCCTGCAAACATATTCCTTCTGTTTTTAGTCCCGTTGTCATTCTTCTTCTCCTAAGCTTACTTGAATAATTGTCCCTTCGGGCACAGATGAATTTGCTGCCATGGATTGATTAATCACAATGCTTGAATCAGCAGAACCTTTAATATATATGTTCAAATTAAGCTTTTTTAATATCTTTTCTGCTTCTGTAACTGTTTTTCCGATCAAGTTTGGAACAGTCACATAAACAGGTTCCGTGTCTGAAGTGTATAGGACAATTACACCGTCTTCGCTGAACATTGTTGAACCGGATTCAGGATACTGACTTGTCACTTTGGTTCCGGTTCCGTATATTTTGTATTTAAAACCAGCATTTTCTATGCTGTTTACAGCGCTGCTGATTGAATATCCTTTATAACTTCTCACTGTTTTTTGAAGTGATCTTATTTCTGCTTGAGTATAGTTTGCTTCAACGCCCATGTAGGGAAGAACTTCACTCATTATCTTGGATACATAAGGAGCTGCAATATAGTTGCCGAACAATGATCCTTTTGTCGGTGAGTCAGCTATGAACAATACAATGACTTCAGGGTCATAGTATGGAGCATAGGCAACACATGAACAAACAACGTATTTGCCATCGGTTCCTTTTTCAGCTGTTCCTGTTTTTGCTGCAATTTCGTACCCTGTAACATAAGCATTGTTGGAGCCTCCATTTGGAGAAACAACACCATCAGCCAACACTTTGCTGACTGTTCTGCATGTTTCAGTGCTGAATGATTGATGCTTAATGGATTGAGTAAATGATTCAACAACGTTTCCGTTTTCATCTTGAATCTCTTTTACTACGTGAGGAGTCATTAAGTAACCGCCGTTTGCAATAGAAGCAAGGGCAGATATTTGCTGCATAGCAGTTACATTGAATCTTTGACCGAAGGAATAAACTGCCAAGTCAACCGGACCCATTTGTGCTCCGGAAAGGTATATAGAGCTTGTTTCACCGGGCAAGTCAATTCCGGTTTTTGAATCAAGTCCCAAGTTTGAAAAATATGAGCTGAATCTATCTTTGCCGATGAGATTAGCAAGCATCATCATGGTAGGGTTGCATGACTGTTCTAGTCCGCCTGCCAATGTCAATAAGCCATGACCATTCTTGTCATTGCAGCTGATTCTTACACCGCTGACATAGTGGTAACCAGGACAATAATATGTATCAGTCAATGCGGATAATTTTTCTTCAAGCGTCATGCAGACAGTGAAGATTTTCGCTGTGGAGCCAGGCTCATATGTTTCAGAAATGGCCTTGTTGTTCCACATTTCTAGAACCATAGCGGATAAAGCTTTTTGGTAATCTTCAGAATCTTCTCCGTACTTGTTTTTTGCTTCTTCAATTCTTTTGTCATAGTAAGAAGGAAGGGTAGTGGGGTTGTTTAAGTCATAATATGGATAAACAGCCATTCCCAAAACTTCGAAGTTCTTTGGATTCATTACTATGCATTCGGCTCTTGAAATAATCTCGTGATCTACAGCACATTCTTTGAGGTACTTTTCTATGATTTCCTGTATTCTGTAGTCTATCGTGGATACAACGGTGTTGCCTTTTTGTGCATCTATATATGTTGAATATTTATAAGGAACGTTACCGCCAGAAACGGTGTGAACGCCCACTATTTTTCCATCGATACCTGAAAGCTTTGAATTGTATTCAAGCTCAATTCCGTACCTTCCGCCGTCGGTTCCGCTGAAACCTATGAGATGGCTGGCAAGAGTGGAATAAGGATAGATTCTTGAATATGTCTCTTCAAAAAAAATAACTCTTTCAAGTTCATTATCTTTTGTCAGTTTTTTGACGTTTTCTGCCGTCTCTTCATCTATATTGCGGCCTATGGTCCTGTCATAGTAATCGGTTAAAAGCGATTGCTTATATATTGTGTCATAATCAATATTGAGTGATTCAGACAAAAGAGAGCACACTTGCTGTCTTTGTTCTTCGCTTGAAATATCATGAGGAGAAATGAATATTCTGTATGATGTTTTATTTGTTGCAAGAACAATCCCGTTTCTGTCCGTAATATTTCCGCGTTCTGCTGAAATTGTGTCCTGATATATGACTTGAGCAAGTTCTGTTGCTCTGTATTTTGAGTAATCAAACAACATGATCTTAACAAGACGCGCGACGAGAAGAACTACACAGAAAGTGCAGAAAGCAAATAATATGAATGCTCTTTTTCTTGACCCCGCTCCGTTTGGAGTAAGGTTCTTTTCGTTCTCTTCGCTCATGTTTTCCTCAAAAAAAGGGGCAAGAGAGTGTCTCTTGCCAAATTCAATTTCTTTTGATGTAGTAATTAATCATCAATCGTAAAGTATATTTTTGAATTGGCCCCGATTCCCAACCCCAGTGCATCTGCTTTTTCTTTTATTATTGTCTGGGTATACTTACTGTTTTTTTGTCCTTCAAGTTTAGTCATTTCTTTTTCCATGCTTGAAATGGATAATTGAATGTTCTGAACTTCTGTGGATAGTTTTGATGCAGTTATTATCGACATTATTATTATTGTCAAAAGAACAGCAATCAGTGCAATCGTTATTATCTCGAAGATCGGGATGCTTAATTTGTTGTTCTCTTTAATAGTTTTGTACTTGGTACCGCCGCTGATGACGGAAAGGGAAGAGAGTGAAAACACTTTTTTGGAGGTTTTTTGTTTGGAGTTTTTGGGAGAGTAATCTTTATTATGGCGCATTTTCCTCTCTTAACCACCTTTCTCGTCCATAGCTTTGCGGATCTATATCTTTTCGGCCGCGCGCATTTTTGCGCTGTGCGACCTCCTGTTAATCAAGAGTTCTTGTGGTGATGGAGCCAAAGGCTTTTTGTTGACCAATTTGAGCTGCGGCTTTTTGCCGCAAACGCAGATTGGAAATGATGGCGGGCATGTACAGCCTTTTTCTAATCTGGAGAAAAGCTGTTTGACGGCTCTGTCTTCCAATGAATGGAATGTGAGTACGACTATTCTTCCGCCCGGTTTCAGATGTGACACAGCTGCTTCTATTGAAGGCGCTATGACATTTAATTCACCATTGACTTCTATTCTTATAGCTTGAAAAGTTCTTTTTGCGGGATGATGTCCCTCGTAAAGATCTTGTTTTTTTGCAACACTTTTTACTATATCTGATAATTCAAAAGTAGTATTGATGGGGTGAATATTTCTTTGTTCACATATGGCTCTGGCAATTTTGAATGAATTGTTTTCTTCGCCGTATTCAAACAATATTCTTCTCAATTCTTCTTCTGAATAATTGTTGACAACATCATATGCTGTTAGTCCGGCACTTCTGTCCATTCTCATGTCTAAAGGCGCATCACTGTTATATGAAAAACCACGTTCGGCGTTGTCTAGTTGATAAGAAGATACGCCAAGGTCGTACATGACTCCGTCTATCTCATCAATGTTTAGTTCAGATAAGATGTCGTTCAAATTGGAGAAATTGTTGTGTACAAATGTTATTTTGTCTGCGTATTCTTCAAGTCTTTGTTTTGCCGCAGCAAGCGCATCTTCATCCTGATCTATTGCTATCAGTCTGCCAGAAGTTAATCTCTTTACGATTTCTTCTGAGTGACCACCGCCACCCAATGTGCAATCTACATATGTTCCGTCTGGTTTTATATCTAAAGCGCTGATGCACTCATTAAGCATAACAGAGTAGTGCTTGAATTCGCTCATAATCTTTCTTCCAGTTTAAGCATGATTTCTTCTATTTCTTCTGCGCTTTCGGATTGTTTTTCACTGTCCCAATGCTCCTGAGCCCAGATTTCGATGTAGTTGCCTACGCCCAATACGGAAACAACCTTGCCAAGCTCAGCATATTCTCTTTGTTCACTTGTCAATAAAACTCTTCCTTGGGAATCAAGCTCAGCATTACTTGCAGCAGAATAAATGAATCGTCTTACTTTTCTTGCTTGAACCTGAGGGAATTCCTCGATTTTTGCGATGTATTTTTCCCATTCGGAAAGCGGAAATACGCATAAACACTTGTCAATGCCACGTGTTACGATGAATTCTTTGCCAAGTTCATTTCTGAATTTTGCAGGAATAAATACACGACCTTTGGCATCTGTTGCGTGTGAATATTCACCTAAAAACATATGTCCACTTCCTTTCTGTGGAAAACTCTGTGGAAATTGTGGAAAATTCACCACTTTTAACCACTTTGCACCACTATTGAGTTAATTATATATTATATCTTTGTAAATATCAATAGGTTTTCAACGAGTTTTTTGCAATAAAAAAACCGTCGATTGCTCGACGGCCTATATGTACTATTTGAATAGAATGCTTTTTACACCATCAGGTATGAGTGACTCTATGTCCTCGCCCTTCTTGATTTTTTCTCGAACGAGAGTTGAACTGACGTTGCTTAAATCTTCTTCTGATTTGATGTATTCAGTTTCAACCCCACCTCTGTAATAGTTATACTTTGCCTGCAGATCTTCGTAAACCAAATCCTTGTCATCCCGATAGCCTTTTACAATCAGATCGATCTTGTGGTCATGAGCAAAGTCTGCTAAGAGTCCTTCTCCGTATACAACCTTTACGTTTTTCAGATTCTTTACTGCTCGTTTTACCGCATCAAATCTGGTTTTTCTGTCAAACATCGGTGTTTTCTCCGTGTTTTCGAAAACGCCTATTATTACTTCTGAATATGTTTCGCTTATTTTCTCGAACAGGGCATAATGACCTATTGTTACCGGGTCATAAACACCTGCGGTGAGCACTTTTTTGTCTATCATTTTATTGCCTTCTTTAAGTAAAAAATGTGCAATCTCCCGTATGAAGCTTCCTTTATCAATTCAAAACTTTCTAGTATCTGAGGCTCTCTTGTAGTGAGTCCGGCATATCCATCTTCACAGACAACTATGCCATCATCTGACAAAATGTCACATTTGCTTATTGTCTTAAGAGTAGATGGTATTATTCGTTTTTCATATGGTGGATCTACAAAAATGAGGTCAAATTTCATCTTGCCGCTGACACTTTTGACATATCTCATTGCATCGGTACACAGTATTTTAGATTTGTCCGACAATTTAGTCTTTTCAGCGTTTTTTTTGATAATTTCTACAGCTTCTTTGCTTGAGTCGGTAAAAACACAAAGCTTTGCGCCTCTTGAAAGAGTTTCAAGTCCCATTTGTCCGGAGCCAGCATATAAATCCAGAACGGTTTTATCCGCTATCTGGGAAGACAAGGTGTTGAAAATAGCCTCTTTAGCATATTCGGTTGTAGGTCTCGTTGTATCACCGGAAAGAGTATAAAGTTTTGCGCCTCTCGCTGTTCCGGTTATTATTCTCATCATTTGTTTTCGCCTTTCTTTTTCGCAAAATACTCTATGATTTCTTCAGCCATTTCTTCGTTTACGCCTTTTACTTTCATCAGTTCATCTTTTGATGCTGTTTTTATGGCAGACAAACCTTTGAAACCATCAAGCAAAGCTTTGGCTTTTGATGGACCAATCCCTTTAATGTTTTCAAGGACGGATCTCTTTTCGGTTTTGCGCTTGGATTTTGTCATATTACCTACTGTGAATCTGTGAACTTCTTCCTGGATTCTGTAGATAAGGGCAAAGATGTCACGCTCGCCTAATATATCAATTTCTCCGTCTTCTGAAACAAGAGCTCTTGTCCTGTGCTTGTCATCTTTTACCATGCCGAGAACAGGAACAAAACAGTTTTCTTCTTTGAATAGGGCAGTGATTACACTCAAATGTGCTTTTCCGCCGTCTAAAAGTATCAGGTCGGGAATGCTTGCATCCTTATCTGAAAAATGAGAAATGTGTCTCATTAAAGCTTCTCTCATCGAAGCATAGTCGTCCTGAGAAGAAGTATATTTCATTTTAAAGAGTCTGTAGTCCTTCTTTGATGGTTTTCCGTCTATGAATACTACCATTCCTGCCACTATGTGTTCGTTTCCTATGTTGGAGATATCAAACGCTTCTATGCGCTGTGGAACAACTTCCAGACCTGTTATTTTGGCAAGTCTGGTCAGAGTCATTTCGTTTCGTGAAGAACTTGTCTTATATTCTTTGCATTTTTGTGTTGCATTTTCTTCGGCAAGTTTGACAAGCTTAGCTTTTTCACCTTTTTCCGGTATGTTGATTCTGACCTTGTTTCCGGCCTTTTCGCTCAGCCATTCAGATAACAGATCCGCATCTTCTTTTGACAATACATTGGAAGACTCTATCTCCTTGGGAATGTATCCTCTTTTTTCATACAATTCACACAAGTAAGTCAAAACTGCGGAAGAGTCTACTATTTCGCCGCCTGAGAAGAATTCTGTTTCTGAATCAACAAGTTTTCCGTCTCTGATGTAGAGTACTGTAATTGCGGATATTTCATTGTCTATGTGTGAAGCAATGACATCGCGCTCAATCCCGACATTTGCTACAACTTTTTGCTTGTCGCTCAGCCTGTCTATTGCTCTTATTCTATCTCTGAAAATGGCAGCAAGCTCGTATTGCTCATTTTCAGCAGCATCCATCATTTTGTTCTGAAGGTCCTGTTTGAGTTCAGATGAGCCATTTGTCAGAAAATTCAAAGCCATGTTCAGTCTGAATTTGTAATCTTCCGGAGTGACTGTTTCAAGACAAGGCGCGACACATCCCATTTGCTTATATATGCAATGCTTTATTTTTCCTTTATCCTTTGGAAATGAATGTCTGCATGAAGGAAGACCGAATGTTTTATCCAGTGTGGATATTATTCCGAAAACAGTAGCAGTGCTGGTATATGGACCGAAATATTTGAGAGCGTTGTCTTTTCTTGATCTTGTCATTATAAATTTCGGATATTCTTCAGACAGATTTATGGCAACATAAGGGTATGATTTGTCATCTTTTAATTTGATGTTGTATTTTGGCTTGTGAAGCTTAATCAGACTGTTTTCAAGGGATAAAGCTTCTATTTCCGTGTCACAGACAATATATTCAAAATCAGCAATTTTGCTTGTCATATTGTCCGTTTTGACACTTTTGAAATCAGTGTTGTTAAAATATTGTGAGACGCGGTTTCTCAGCTTCCTGGATTTGCCCACGTAAATAATCTTGCCTGACGAATCGTGCATTATATACACACCGGGGGAGAGAGGCAATTGGGAAGCTTTTTCTTTAAGTGCGTTAGCGTATTGAGAGTTTACCATAATTCACCAAAAAAACGGCAGATGAAAACATAGTACATCTGCCGCATGAATTTGTTTTTTTATTGTTGATTTGCAAGTGTCGTGTTAACTAGTTCTTCCAGTCCGTTCAAAGCTTCTGCTTCATCCGGTCCGTCTGCGACCAATGTGATAGTCATACCACCTGTGATTCCCATAGAGAGAACGCCGAGGAGGCTCTTTGCGCTGATGCGACGATCATCTTTCTGAATCCAAATTGAACTTGTGTATGAATTCGCTTTCTGAATGAAAAATGTTGCTGGTCTTGCATGCAGTCCAACACTATTTTTTATGGTAATGTCGCGTGTAATCATATTAATCTCCTGTAATGTATACAAACAATTCTATCGATGTTTTTGGACTTAATTCTTTGTAATTATATCATAAGATTATTTAAAATCAATAGTTTTTTTAGGCAAAGGGTCAGTTCCTTGCAGTTGGAGCAGATATATCTGTCAAAGTCATCTCAAATTGGACTGTGTCAGTATATACAGATACAACACTGTTTATTTCTGCACGTTGGGTTCCGTTGATATAAAAGCCAAGGTCACCGCTTGTTCCGTACAGTACAGCTGTACCGGTTACGTTCCAGTTTGTGGGGTGGAAAACTTCAATGGGATTGCCATTTTCGTCTTCTACGTAAACTGTTGAGCGCTCAGTGTCAATTGAAGTTACATAACCAATAACTTCGTTGTTTGATGTGAGATATATCACTGTTCCGTTTTTGATGCTTGAATTCATCTTTTCAGCTGTTGTTTCCATTACGTTATTAACTGAAAAACTAACGTTGACTTTTTTGTCTAAAGCGTTTTTGTTGAACACATATATTCTCAACACCAGGGCAACAATACATGCAATGACAATGAGTATGATGAGCAAGTCAAAAACATTGAATCTTGTTTTTTCGGTAGGTCTGTTCTTAGCCATGATTATTTACCTCCCACAACAAAGTTTGTGACGAATGTGGAGGTGGCATAGTTGCCATCTGCAAAATACAGAGGTGCGCCCACCAATATTCTATTTCCGGACACATATGGTATTTTGCGCTCATCCAGAACACATTCGCCTGTGATTGTCAGATAAACGACATAGAGGTTTTCGTATTCTCCGGCATTTGCTACTTTGTTTCCTTCTTCATCAACTGAATATGAGTTTGTGACGTTAATTACTTTTTCGGTCTTTATTTCGGCAATCTTGCCATACTCATTTCCTGTGGCGGAATCAAATGCAACATCTCCGACTTTGAACATGCCAAGATTGTCTTCGCTCACGGGTGTTATTTTTACTGTGAAACTGATTGGCTGTTTAGCTGTTTTTGACGCATCATCTTTTCGTGTTACAACAACTACTACAACTGCAACAATAATGACGATGATTGTCAGAATAACGAATATGTCAATCAGGTTAAACTTGGTTTTGCCATTTACTTTATCCATGACACTATGCAGATTAACTGCTCCCCCTTTTCGGTGATTGGAAAAATATGTTTATGCGATTACAATCCGGGTGTATATGATCCTTCAAAGTTGTAATCTACTGATTCTTTTCTCGATGTAATGAGTCCGGATGCAATTCCGCATGTCATCCAGAACAACAATAGGATTCTGTAATTGAACCAGATGTAATCTGTGAATCCCATAATCAGCAATCCTATGATTGCCACCAATAATGCTACGCACACCATCTTGTCGTTTTTTTCAAATTCAGACGAAGCAAATGTGCAGCACATCTGAATAAATACGAATGCAAAAAGAACAAAAGCAATAATTCCGCCTAATCCCATTTCCGTGATTATCTGGAAATACAAATTGTGAGAATGCGCAATTGTTGCTGTTCCGCTGACGGCATATTGCGGAAAGACTGTCTGGAACGCTTCCTGACCGATTCCGATTCCGAAACCGAACACGTTTTCTATCATATTTAGCACGCTCTTCCAGATGTTCATTCTGTAAACAGAAGAAGAATCGGCCATTGTGAATATACTCAATATTCTTGTTACTACGCTGCCACTTGCCATTGCAAGTGATGCTGCAACCAAAGGAGTAGCCAATATTCCTACCGTAAGGAAATATTTACTCTCGTAAAGCAGGAAAATAACTGCGCCAATCAACAATCCAAGCCAAGCACCTCTTGACCAGGTCAGAAGCAAACATGCAAAGTTTGTCAAAAGCGAAGCTATTGTCAAAAATCTCTTTGCGTTGGATTTTGTAGATATGGCTAATACAGTTGTTATCGGGATGGTTACAAGCAGGTATTCTCCCAAGACATTGGAATTGCCGAATGTTGAAATCGCTCTTCCGGAGATATCTGCGAACATGCTTGCATCAAGAGTCACTGTTGAAGTGTTGCCAGTGAGATAGCCATATATTCCGTAAATAGCTACAAAGAAACTGGATATTGCCAGGCAATTCAGGCATTTTCTTCCCAATTTGCCTGATCTTACAAGGTTTTTAACTATGAAATATCCACCTATCATGCATATCGAGAGCAATGCTTTGGAAATGCTGGTACCTGAGACAGAGAAGAAGCCTCCGAATATAACTGATACCATAAAAATTACGACAGTGAAGTCTATCAAATGGAACTTCAGGGTTCTCTTGCCGCATATCCATTTTCCGAGCAGAGCCAGGAAAGTTAGTATTATCATGCCTGCTACGAGCATTGTGGGCATGAATGGAAGGAACAGGAATGTCAATGTGATTCCGGCTTCAGGTGATATGCACACCATTACGACAACGGATAGTACAAGCAGTCCTAATATAAGATAAAGCGGATCAAACAGCAATGATGTGAAAGCAAACATTATTCCAAGAATATATGGTATTGCTGTGCTTTGCTTTACAGGATCCCTATTTGGCTTATAGTCTCTGTTGGGTTTTATCCCAAGAGCAGTGAACAAAAGAAAATACAATATTTTGCTCTCGTGAACTTCATCTTCAACGGATTTTTTAGCAAACATAGGCAGAATAGAAATTGCCATTGTTACGATTCCGACTACAAGATTGGAAGGAGAAGTGGATAAATTAAACGCAAATGTTCGGAACAGATATATTATTAATACGAACAATCCGTATGTAAAGCCCAATACTCCAAATGTTGCGAGAGGAAGAGCACACATGTACCTTCCGAATTTGTGAACAAGATTGAAAAAGACACTCTTTTCAACACCGGAAGCAACTGCAAACTTAACTTTTCTGAAAATGTTTGATCCGGTTCTGTTTGTTCTGTCAACCATCGAGCCTATCTTTGACTTTTTGGCCCAATCGGTTATTGCATCATAAGAAGTCATCACTTTGCAGAAGACACTCTTTTTGAGAAGGCGATTCAAGTAAGTTGCAAATGTGTTTAATCCGTGAACTATGGCACAATTGGCTATTTTGTTTCCAATTGTTTTAAAGAAACCGCTTTTTTTCTTTAAAGACTCATTCAACAGTATCCGCCTCCTTCTTCAAGCATTTTATTCTATTTCTGAACAGGAACAATATCCCAATATATAAACATAATATTATTGCAGACAATATAACACAATGCACAATGTTTGTCAATAAAGCACGCTCGCCCAATGCATCTGTAATGATTTCGTTCAGAAGGGCAACCGTTACTATCGGAACAACGGAAACAGCGAGCGGAATGAGTGACTGGGAAAAAGTTTTTTCGGAAAACAAAACACTTTTTTGTCTCAATGTGAGCAAAAACAAAGAGATGGCGCAAGCATACTGTGAGATGCAAAAAGATAGTGCCACTCCTTCTATTCCCATCTTGTTAAAGATGTTTGTAACAAGGCCTGACAATATGAAAGCAAAAACACCGATTCCGGCTGTTATAGCAGGAAGTTTTGCATCTTTTTTTGAAAACAAAATTTTAACCATTGTCTCTTTATACACAAAAGCAGGAATAGAAATTGCCAATAATTTCAGTGCCGAAGAACATATTAAGGCAAGCTCATTGTCGAACGAGCCTCTCATGTACAATATCTCGATTATTTCCTGTGAACAAAAGTACAAAATAATTGCGATAGGAAGCGACAATATCAGCGACCATTGCATAGATTTTGAAGAAGTGTTTCTGAACGCACTTTCATCCGTATCTGCAGAAGAAGATAATTTCGGGAATATGTAATTGAGAATTCCGAAAGTTGTCAATCCTGATGCAATTGTAAAAATGGACAATGAGTAATCAAAAGCAGCTACTGTTACATCAGAAACAAAACTTGAAAAGAAAGTGGACAAAAGAGAAGCGGCAGGCGTCATCCAGGAGCTGATCATAACAAGCCACACCATTGTTTTGAGTTCTGAGAGAAGCTTTAACTCAATTCTGAATGTCGGTTTTGGCATCAGGTGCTTTTTGATCAGCGGTATACAGAGTGTAATGAATTGGATAATCCAAGAAACTGTGTAAACAACGGATAATACAACAACCTGATTTTCTGAATCTATTTTGTTCTGCGTCAACAAGTAAATAATCAGCGCTGCGTTTGAAATACAGCTGACTGCTGAAGGCAGTATAAAGCTGTCATGGGATTGTAATATCCCGGCCAATGTGAAAGTTCCCGCTGCAAACAGCATGGAAGGGAACATTATGGATAGCATTCTTCCTGCAATATCGGCTGCCTCATTTGTAATGCTGGGCGCATAAATGCCTATAATAAATCTGGAGAAAACTGATCCTATTATTGACACAACCAGTGTGACAATTAATGCAAAAGAGAAAAAAACAGAAGAAAAGCGTGACGCTTGAGCCAAAGACTCATTTTTCTTCCGGTTATAAAAAGGAATGAAACAAGAAACTATTGCAGCTGCAAAGAACATGTCGTATATAGCAAGAGGCAATTTTGAAGCGACAGAAAACGCGGTGGCATAAATACTGCCGCCTAGACTGGACGCTATTAACATTTGTCTTATAAGCCCCAAAACCTTTGACAGCAATGCAGCTATTGTCATTGCTATAATGGTAAGGGCGGGTCTTTTGCCTTCTGTCATTTCTACTCCTAAAACCATGTTACTTCAACAAATCGGGTCTTTTCAGTTTTGTTCTTATTTGTGATTGCTTGTTTCTCCACTTGTCAATTTCTGCGTGGTTGCCCGAAAGCAAAATATCAGGGACTTTTCGTCCGTTCCATTCATAAGGTTTGGTGTATTGAGGATATTCGAGCAAGTTGTCTGTTAAACTCTCGGATTCATAGCATTCTTCTGAAGCCAATACACCTTCGACCATTCTCGAAACCGCATCTACCAATATGCAGGCCGGTATCTCTCCGCCTGTCAGAACATAGTCGCCTATGGATATTTCTTCATCAACAATTTCTTCTATTATGCGCTCGTCGACACCTTCGTAGTGCCCGCATAAAATTACAATATTGTCATAATTTTCGCTAAGCTCTTTTGCTCTTTTTTGAGTGAGAACTCTGCCTTGAGGCGACATGTATATAACTCTGCGAGAACTACACTTATTCGTTTCATTGTTTGTGATTGAATTAAAGCATGAATAAATCGGAACAGGACTCATTACCATTCCCATTCCGCCTCCATATGGAGTGTCATCAACTCGCCTATGTTTGTCCTGAGAATAGTCTCTAATGTTATGAACATGTATTTCAAGGTAACCAGCTTTTACAGCGCGCCCAATAATGCTTTCTCCCAAAACTGTTTTGACTAAGTCAGGGAAAAGAGTCATGATGTCAAATCTCATCGAAAAAGCCCTCGATAGGTGAAATGTATATTCCGGTGTCATCTATTTTCTTAATGAACTCTTTGACTTCCGGAAGTAATACTTCTTTGCCTTTTGTGTCTTTGATTTGGTAAATCTTGTTCGGAGAATAATCCAGAACATCGACCAAGACCCCAAGTTTTTTGTTTGTATTTATGTCGATGACGTCGAGTCCAATCATATCGCAGATGAGAATTTTACCTTTTGGAACTTTGATGTCCTGACGATAGACATAAATAACTTTTTCTTTGTATTTTGCTGCATCTTCAGGCGTTTCGATTCCTTTAAGTTTAACGATAGGGAACCTGCCTCCTATCGAAGCAGATTCTTTTTCATATTCAACTCCGTCAATGACGAATCTTTTGACACTGGAAAAAATCTTTGAGTCATCACTCCAGACTTCAATTTTTACAGCACCTTTGACGCCATGAGTGTTTATGATTTTTCCTGTTTCTATCAGTTGTTTGTCTGTCATAATCTTCCAAAAAAACAAAATGCGCCCCGCAAAGTGTCAACTTCGAGGGGCGACGGATTTTTGAGCAATCAATTAGCTCTTGTATTTGCGCTTTCTAGCGTTCTCAGATTTCTTTTTGCGCTTTACGCTTGGTTTTTCGTAATGTTCTTTTTTCTTAACCTCAGCGATCTTACCGTCGCGTGCGACTTGTCTTTTGAATCTGCGAAGAGCACTGTCTAGCGATTCATTATCTTTAACTCTAACTTCAGCCATCTGTGTATCCCTCCCTCCGCGTTCAAAGATAAATAATTCTGTGTGAAATCACGGTGTAAATTATATCACAATATTTTTAGTTGTCAACACACTTTTTTCGGGTTATTACAAAGAAAAAATTGAATATATGAAATAAAAGTGATAAAATACTTCGAGTAATACTTGAAATTAATCCGAAAGGAATAATATATGCGTAAAAAAGTTTTAAAGGTTATTTGTTTATTGCTCAGCTTTGCCGTGTTTATGGCAGCTTTATGTTCATGCACAAAAGGCCCCGGACTATATAACTGGTGGGGAGGAAAGATGAACGTAGATTACCTGCTAAAGCTGACTCTGAACGTGGGCGAAGGGGATGTTGTTTACGATGTCCCGTTTGATTTGTACAGAAACTTATTTGCTTACTACAAGACAATTGTCTCAGATGTCACGGTTAATGAACAAGCAGTACCAGTCGTTGCCACAAACGCACAGAAGACAGCTGCTCTCAAAGAACGTACAGAAGACGAAATAGTTGAGTATTATGCATTGCTTTCCATTGCCAACAAGTATGGCGTGGGCTTGACTGATGAAGATGAAGGTCTTTATGAAAAAGCTTTTGAAAAGCAGGCTCAGACATTAGCGGACACTCTGACAGAGGATGATCTCAAAGGTTACAATGGTACAGCTCTGGAATATGCAAAAGAAAAATACAACGAAGTTATAGTGGATAAACTTAAAATGACCGCTGAATATTTCGAGTATTTGTTCTACAAGAATCTTCTCTTAAAGAGAGTGAAGCAGGCTGTAGTTCCCAATATAGTTGAGAGCATAAAGCAGTGCTACTACCACTATGAAGAAGTGTACATTGAATATGTAAAAGGTGATGCACAGAGTGAGAGTTTAGCATATGAGTACATTCAAAAGGCTTATGCAGAGCTTGAGGAAGGAACAAATCCTAACGATGTTGTAAAGAAATATTCAAACAACAGCCTGTACACAAGTGACATGTATTTTGATGCTTACGGCAGAATAGTTGGAGACAATATCAGTACTGCTCTTGGTTCATCAATAGTTGAGGCAGTTTTTTCACTTGATGAGGGCGAATACAGCAATATAATTACCGGTGAGAGCAGTGATGATCAAACTGCATATTTTGCCATAGTTATCCGACTTGATTTCTCAGATGATGCTCTTTACAGTGAGAGCAATGTAGCTACCCAAATGTTCAGATATGCATATGTCGGTGCGAGCAATGAAACAACATACTATTTAGACTACACCGATGTATTGAATGCTTATACTCAAAATATAAGAGTTGAACCTTATGATGAAGGTGTTTACGACAGAGTAGCATACAATACTTTGTATTAATCGCGGAGGGTGTAAATGAAGATATCATTGGTTATACCGATGTACAATGAGTCGCTCATAGTCAAAGATGCATTGAAAACATATTCTTCATACATGGAGAAGACTTTTGATGATTGGGAACTCATATTTGTTGATGATGGTTCAAAAGACGGATGCGGAGAAGTTATAAAACAAGCATCTGAAAAAGACAGCAGAATTCGCCTCGAAGGGTATGAAGTAAACAGAGGAAAGGGATTTGCTGTAAAAACAGGCGTTCTGGCATCCACAGGAGACCTGGTCATATTTACGGATTGTGACAATGCTTACGGCGAAGAAACGATAAAAAGAGCCGTTGATCAATTAGTGTCAACAAACGCAGACATGCTCATAGGATCAAGAAATTTGACAAAGGATGGATATGCTGAGTATACATTCTTGAGAAGAGTTGCATCCAAGACTTATATAAAGATGATATGCATGTTTGCAGGATTCAAATTGTCTGACTCTCAGTGCGGCTTTAAAGGTTTCAAAGGGGAAGTCGGAAGGAAACTTTTCAAATACAGTGAAGTTGAAAGATTTGCCTTTGATTTGGAAATAATTCTCTTGGCCCAGAAAGCTGGTCACAGCATAACTGAAATGCCTGTTAAAGTTATAAATCACAGAGAATCCAAAGTCAGTTTGCTGAGGGATTCAATTAAGGTATTGAGTGATTTGAGAAAGATGAAAAAGAGGATTAAAAAACTCGAAATTAAATGATTACGCATTAGCTGTTTAATAATATTTTTGTTAAACAGCTAGTTTTGTATTATACAAGGAGAGATAGAATGGCAAATCTCAAAGTGGTGTTACAAAAACTCAGAGATCTTCAAAAAATCAAGGCCGAACGCGAAAGAATAAATCGTGATCTCAGTTGTATAACCGTACCGGAAACAATTGAGGAAATGGCCCAAAGCAGAATAGAACAAGTTGAGGATATTTCAGACAAAATATTGGGTGTAACGTTATACGATGAACCTCAAAAGCCTGTAATGACTGAGCCAAGTGTACCTGAAAAAAAGACGATTAAGCCACTCGAATTCAATGTCATAATGATGCTCAGACCTGTGGCTTTTGCCTTTGTTATTGTTATACAATCTTTGCTCGGTTGGGATAACAACTATGTTTTTTCTATCTATTGCGTAGTATGGCTTATTGTTTGGCTTTTTGTAGGAATTCATCATGATAGTTTTTCTTTTAAGGGTTTTTGGCTGGGATTTGCACATATATTCAAGTTGTTTTTACTTCCAAAATATAATAAGGATAAAAAAGAAGTTGAAAGATATAACTCAATAATCTATCCCAAAATGATGGAAGAATATGGTATTGCCTGCGAAAAAGCAAAGAAAAAATATGAAGAAGACTGTGCTCGGTATGAAAAAGAAATGGATATATACAGGGCAAATCTTGAAAAGCAGCAAATTGAAAGAGAAAGCATAATAAACGGTATAGTAGAAAAATATGTCAATGAAAACAGAGAAGCAGCGAAAAAGGCAGAAATAGAATACATCGAAAAAACATCGCCGCTGAATGAAAAAATTGCCGAGTTAGATAAAAAAATACAGGAGTATTCGGATATAGACGAAGAAGTCTTATTTAATCCTAATCTATATAATTCAGAAGATATCGAAGAGCTTATAGAAATCATTGAAAGAGGAAGGGCTAGCAGCCTGAAAGAGGCAGTAAATATAAAACTTGATGAAGACCGAAAGGACAATGAAGAGCGTCAGCGCAGGATGGAAGCTGACAGAATGGCCCGCATAGAAGAACAAAAAGTCGAAGCAGCAAATAGGGCTGCTGAAGAGACCAGAAGACACAATATGGAGGTCGAATACGATCAACAGCAGAGAACAAGACAAGAAGCTGAGTATCAGAGAAAGCAACTTGAAAACGATCAAAAACAATTTGAGTTGAATAGAAGACAACAAGAAATGGAATCAAAAGCATATTCTCAACAAAGATATGCTGAAAGCATTGATAGGTCAACAGCAAAAATGCTTTGTAATCACTGCAAGTATTATGGAGGGTGTGCTATGAGAACCAATCCACCTCTTCATTGCTCAAGATTTGCAGAAAAAGCTCATTGAATTGAACTGTTTGTAACTTTTTCATAAAAAATGCATTTTTTTCTTGACAAATCAAAATACGAGTAATAATATAGTCGCATAAGTCGTGTAGGACACGCTTGTGCCAGTAAATCCCTTCAGAGAGAAGTATGTTTGGTGTGATTACTTCAGGGTAATGTCATAGGTACCACCTGCACTATGGCTCGCCGCAGGAAATGGCGGCGCGGGAGGCCCGTTAAAGCTATCAAAGAGTTAAAAAATTGAGTGGAACCGTGCTTTGCACCTCAATGTCAAATGACATAGAGGTGTTTTTTTATTAAACACCTCGAGAAAGGAAAAAAAGAAATATGAAACTCAAAATCAACGGCGGCGAATATGTATTAGATGGTGAATATTCCGTCTATGAAGCCGCAAAGGCAGCAGGACTTGAAGTAACAAGAGAAATTATTGCTGCAGATGTCAACGGAGAGACAAAAGAGCTCTCACATCCTGTAAAAGACGGAGATGAAATTACTCTTTTAACATTCAAAGATGAAGGTGGACAGAGAACATTCAACCACACAGCATCACATATTTTGGCTCAGGCAGTAAAGCGCTTATATCCAACCACAAAACTGACAATAGGCCCTTCCATTGAAGATGGTTTCTATTACGATTTTGATTCTGAAATCTCTTTCGGACCAAGTGAACTTGAAAAAATCGAAGCAGAGATGAAAAAAATCGTAAAAGAAAATCTCAGAATTGAAAGATTTACACTCCCAAGAGAAGAAGCTATCAAATTAATGGAAGAAAAAGAAGAACCATATAAAGTGCTTCTCATTGCAAGAGTTCCTGAAGGAGAAGAAATATCTTTCTACAAACAGGGTGAATTCACGGATTTGTGCGCTGGCCCACACCTCTTCTCAACAGGTGCGGTTAAAGCTTTCAAGTTGACACAGTGCACAGGTGCTTATTGGGAAGGAAATTCTTCAAACAAGCAACTTCAAAGAGTATACGGAACAGCTTTCCCATCAAAAGAGGAATTGAATGAATACCTTGCAATGGTCGAAGAAGCAAGAAAACGTGACCACAATAAAATTGGCCGCGAAATGGGTTATTTCACAACAGTTGATGTAATCGGACAGGGTTTGCCTATTTTGCTTCCTAAGGGTGCTAGAGTCATTCAGCAGCTTCAGAGATTCGTAGAGGATGAAGAAGAAAAGCGCGGATGGCTGCTGACAAAAACACCATACATGGCTAAGAGAGAATTGTATAAAATATCCGGACACTGGGATCACTATCTTGACGGAATGTTTGTTCTAGGCGATCCTGATGACTATACAAAAGATTGTTATGCTCTTAGACCGATGACATGCCCATTCCAATATCAGGCATATCTGAACAAAGCCCGCAGCTACAGAGATCTTCCTTTGAGATATAACGAGACATCAACACTGTTCAGAAACGAAGATTCAGGTGAAATGCATGGACTTATTCGTGTAAGACAGTTCACGATTTCAGAAGGACACTTAATGTGCAGACCTGATCAGCTCGAAGAAGAATTCAAGAATTGTCTTGATTTGGCAATGTTCATGCTCAAGACAGTTGGTTTGTACGATGATGTATCATTCAGATTCTCTCAATGGGATCCTAAAGATACAAAGAAGTATATAGGAACACAAGAAGACTGGGATGAAGCTCAGGGAACAATGAAACGCATTCTCGACGATCTAGGCGTAAAGTACAAGATTGGTATTGGAGAAGCGGCTTTCTATGGTCCAAAGCTCGATATCCAGATTAAGAACGTATTCGGAAAAGAAGATACACTCATTACAATCCAAATCGATCAGTTCATAGCACAGAAGTTCGGAATGGAATATACAGACAAGGATGGAACAAAGAAGAATCCTTATATCATCCACAGAACATCTATAGGCTGTTATGAAAGAACACTTGCCTTGATGATTGAAAAATATGCAGGCGCTATGCCTTTGTGGCTCGCTCCTACACAAGTCAAGATTCTTCCAATCTCTGACAACTATCTTGATTATGCTGAAGAAGTCGCTGCTAAGTATAAGGAAGCAGGTCTCAGAGTAGAAGTAGATACAAGAAGTGAAAAGATTGGTTACAAGATCAGAGAGGCTCAACTTGAGAAAGTTCCTTACATGCTGATAGTAGGTGAAAAGGAACAGGCAGAAAACCTGGTTTCTGTAAGATCGAGAAGCGAAGGCGAACTCGGTCAGATGTCAGTTGAAGATTTCTGCAAGAGAGCAATCGAAGAAAAAATTAGCAAGGCAATAAAATAAGACAAAATACAAATGACTTCCGTTTTTGCGCGGAAGTCATTTGACATATATATGAACTGATTATCTAAATCAATTTCTCTTCATTATATAAAAAACTTTCGAATTATTACATGTTGTTGTATAATGAAAAAAACTGCTTAACTCTGTTTTGAAAAAATACAGTGTAGAAAGATGTGGTGTCCAGTGGAACTTGTAAATATGGTAATGGTAAAAGACATTAAAAATAATAGGGTGCTTGTTTTAAATAAATCCAAAAACTGGCCTGGACTTACTTTTCCTGGTGGTCATGTAGAAAAAGGCGAGTCATTTTATGATGCCGCGGTTAGGGAAGTCAAGGAAGAGACTGGACTTAGTGTAAAGAATCTTGTTGCAAAGGGAATTGTGCATTGGGCAAACAAAAAAACTGGTGACAGATATTTGGAATTCATTTATTCCACATCTGATTTCTTCGGAACTCCGATTAAAGAGACAGAAGAGGGAACGATTGAGTGGATGTCATATGATGAGCTCAAGGCATCAAAAAAGTTGTCTCAAAATTTTGATATGTATTTTCCAATTTTTGAAAGTGAAACATATTGTGAATTATTCCTAGACTGGAACGGGAAAGATTGGAATTCAGAAAAAAAATATGTTTTTACATAATTACGTTTTCTTTGTTTGACAACCATTGAAGCATGTTGTATAATATTGCAGCGCGTTCGGGGTGTGGCTCAGTTTGGTAGAGTGCTTGGTTCGGGACCAAGAGGCCGCTGGTTCAAATCCAGTCACTCCGACCATTAAAGAACAATAGGTTTGATACAATACAGTATCAGGCCTTTTTTCTTTATATAAACGTAAAAACCACATAACTAAGCCATTTATTTTAAAAAATAGAAGAAATATTGCATCATTTTAGAGACTTAAAAGCTCTATTTTAGTGCTTTTTAAATATTTTAAGTTTTGTACTCGGTCATTTTTCTTATATTAGAGACATTTTTCTAGGTAGTAGGGACATTTTTCTAAGTTTCAGGGTATCTTGGAGCGATTAATTATGTTATAATTAACTTGTTATATTTAGTCGGTAAAAGGGCGGTAATAGATAGCTGTACGCAGATTATGACAGTTAATCAGGCGAGGCTCCCACCCAAAGAAAGTGGAGTCCTTTTTGTTGTCTCGTATTAATGGACATTTAATATTTTTTGATATAATTTATATTGTTAAAATTGGCTGACAAATAAGAATTTGTAGGTGTGAATGATGAAAACTTTATATATGATTGGTGGCACTATGGGAGTTGGAAAAACAAC
>JAEEGL017333203.1_pt1 | contig 25642 bp, 16 predicted proteins | sample 9134231 | NCBI WGS metagenome assembly JAEEGL01 (sample SAMN16246548, study PRJNA631951) | gut metagenome | biome: gut microbiome; feature: rumen; material: fiber-attached | host: Bos | place: Iran: Karaj | collected 2018-10
AAGCATGCTCTGGAGGTAGATTTTGGTCTTGGGGCAATGCTGCTTGATGAGCACAATGAGTTTCTCGGTGGCGCGTGCAATGCTGTCGGCCGAAACGCCATGCGACACATCGTTCACACCGCTCAAAATGAAGATTTTCTTAGGCTTTCCCTTGAGGATGGGGTCGATGCGGTCGATCAGGCCCTGCACAATGTCGCCCACAATACCTCGGTTCTTGATGTGGCGGTTGTTGAAGAGTTCATTGAACTCGCAACCGTCGGTAAGGCTATTGCCAAGAAACACAATATCGTGCTTGGTAATGGGCAGATACTGGAAGAGCGATGCCCGGCGAGCATAATAGACATCGGTATTTGCAGGCTGATTCTGCGCCACAGCACCGATTGAGAGTAGCGAAGCGACAAGAAAGAAAAACAGTTTTTTCATATCATTTACTGATTTTGTTTGCGATAGGCATCGGTGGCTTTTTTCACCGAACCATGCTCAAGCAGCAACTGGCGTGCCTCGTCGTACGACAGTTTCAACTCCTCGGCCACCCAGCGCGTGCCTCGGTCCACAAGCTTGTTGTTGGTGAGCTGCATGTTCACCATCTTGTTACCCTTCACACGCCCCATCTGTATCATGGCAGTGGTTGAAATCATGTTGCAGATGAGTTTCTGCCCGGTTCCCGACTTCATGCGACTGCTGCCGGTAACATACTCGGGCCCCACAATCATCTCGATGGGTACCTCGGCCACTTGCGAGATGGGCGCATCGGGGTTGCTAGTGATGCAGCCCGTGAGACATCCGTGTTCACGAGCATCACGCAATGCACCAATCACATAGGGTGTTGTACCCGATGCTGCAATGCCAATGACGGTATCGAGTTCGTTCACACCATGTTCGAGCAAATCCTTCCATCCCTGGTGCTCATCGTCCTCGGCCTTTTCCACGGCATTGCGCAGGGCAGTATCGCCACCGGCAATGAGTCCAATGACCCAGCCCGAACCGACGCCAAATGTGGGTGGAATCTCGCTGGCATCAAGCACACCAAGACGGCCCGATGTTCCAGCGCCCATATAGAAGATGCGTCCACCCTCCTTCATGCGCTCGACAATGCCTGTGACGAGCTTCTCGATTTGGGGAATCGCCTTCTGCACAGCATCGGCCACCTTATGGTCCTCTTGATTGATTTCAGTGAGAATCTCAAGTACCGATTTCTTCTCAAGATCGTTATAGAGCGATGGTTGCTCACTAATTTTGACAAAAGCCATTACACTAAAGAGTTTAAAGTATTACTTTAATAATTTTGGAGAATAAATGATGCATCATTACATCGTGGAATGATACTTCACGAGACCTTCCATCGGGTCTTGAATAATGCGTCCTATGGTGATGCCCAGTTCGCTGGCTGCCTGCATGAGCGTCTCCTTTTGCTTGAGTGCGATAGAACCCACAAAGTTGCAAGGCAGTTCCTGGTAGTTCTTGTAGTTGGCAACATTGCGCTTAAAGAAGTCGGTGAACGAGCGGAACACGATGTTGCGCACCTCGGGCACATCCATGTTGCGCTCAAGGAAGGGAGCAAACTGAGCCAAGAAACGGTTAGCGGCAGGTTTGCGATAAACTGCCTCAATAATCTTGGTGCGGTCAAGCTTGTACTCGTCAAGGAACTTCTGGCAAATGTGTTCGGGCAACTGTTTCTTGAGCACATCGCCCACCAGCAGTTTGCCAAGCACGGCACCACTGCCCTCGTCGCCCAGGATGTAGCCAAGCGGAGAAACATTGTCGACCACCTTTTCGCCATCGTAGTAGCAAGAATTAGATCCCGTGCCAATGATGCATGCGATGCCAGGTTTGCGCTGGCAAAGCGCGCGTGCAGCGGCAAGCAGGTCGCTGTCGACTTCAATCTTGGCAGCGGTCGAGATATTGGCCTTGAGTGCATTCACCACCTGTTGCTTGATTCCGTCAGAGATAATACCTGCACCATAGTAATAAATCTCGTCAATCTTGTAGTTGGCCAAATGAGGCATGAGCTCGTCCTTGATGCGGGCAGTCATTTCCTCTTCGGTCATCAACAAAGCATTCATTCCGGTCGTAAAAATTTGAGCGACCTTTTCATTTCCATTGAGCAGACACCAATTAATCTTGGTTGATCCGCAATCAGCAATTAAAATCATAGTAGTTATATTTTTATGTAAATTTTCTTCTTATACAAGATATAGCCAAACAACCAGCAGATGAGCACAAAAACGATGGCATAGAGGCATGAAGCCGACTCGGGTGACCAGGTCACCGCTTTGCAGGCATCGTGAATGAGCGAGTGGATGCTGACGGGATCGCCAGCGGCATTGGTGCCAAATTTGATTGTGCTGAAAGCTATGGAGAGAATGGTTCCCACCAGGTAGCAGAACAGCGGATTCACACCAAACGACTGGAAGAAACGGCACCACTTGTTGCGTCCCTTCACATCGATGATGTAGATGAGCAATGCCAGCAAACTGGAAGCCATGCCACAAGTGATGAGCACAAAGGTGCTCGACCACATCTTCTTGCCACAGGGAATGCCATACTGGAGCAGCCAGCCGCCCAGCATCAAAGCAAAACCGAACAATGCCAGTTTGGCAATGCGCTCGGTGTTGTTATGATAAGTCAAGATGAGTTTGCCCACCATGAAACCGATGAGCACATGCGCAATGCAAGGCAAGGTGCTCAAGATGCCTTCGGGGTCAAATGCAATGATGCCATCGAAGACACCTTCCTTATACATGTGATCCTCACCCAGCACAGCGTTATCGATGCGGGCAATGATGTTGTCGGCACTGATGTCGTAGCCATGTCCAACCGCCATAATAATGGCATAGGCTACCAGAATGAGTCCTATCATCCACGGGATGAAGCGATGTTTCAGGGTCACGGCAATTATCGCCCCAAAGAAGTAGACCAATGCCAGTCGCTGGAACACACCCAGAATGCGCAGGTGGTTGATAGCGCGATCGACAAAGTCGACTTCGGGATTGAACAATCCACGAAGCCACACGGCAAACCACGACACCGCCCAACCAATGAGGAAGAGAATAACGGTGCGCTTCACAATCTTGAGAAAGACATGGGCGTTAAGTGAGAAATTGAATTTCCTGAGTGAGAAAAACATGGAAACACCCATAACAAACATGAAGAAGGGGAATACCAGGTCGGTTGGGGTCAACCCTTCCCATTCGGCATGCTCAAGTGGAGCATAAATGCTGCTCCATGTGCCGGGGTTGTTGACCAGCAGCATGCCTGCGATGGTAATGCCTCGCAATATGTCGAGTGCTAATAATCGTTTAGATTGTGCCATTATATATCATTTTTAGTAGTTGTACATTCGTCAATCAAGTAAATGAGCGACTGGTAAGGTATGCCGCTGTTGGTGGTGAGTCCTATCTCGCAGGTGCGGCTATTGGAGAAACCACGCTTGATTCCAGCATTCTCGATTTGAGGTCGCAACTTACGCAAGGCATAAGCATTGAGTTCGGGATGCGTGAATCCCTTGTCGCCAGCAAAACCACAGCACCCCACTCCATCGGGAACGAGCACTTGCGACGAGCAGCGCTTTGCCAAGTCCAGAACCTTACCATTGATTCCCATGAGTTTTGTTGAGCATGTGAGATGCAGAGCAATAGGCTCGTCGGTAGCATGGAAATCCAAATCCTGTGCCACATAGTCGTGCACAAACTCCATGAGTTCCAGTGGTTTGAAGCGCGTGAAGTGCTTGCGCATGTGATGCAGGCAAGGGCTCTGGTCGCACACCACAGGATAAGCGTCCTCATTGCTCGCCTGCCACATAGCCTCCTCAAGTTCAAGTGCCTTTTGTTTGGCAAGGTCGGGCATGCCTTTGCTTTCCCAAATCATGCCGCAGCACATTTTTTTCATGTTTTGCGGGAAGATGACTTGCCATCCAGCCTTTTTCAAGAAAGTCACCACCTTATCGGCAAGGTCGGTTTTCTCACCCTTATGGCCGTGCCCCATCGTCTGGTTCAGGCAACTGGGGAAATACACAACCTTCTTGTCGGTTTCGGGCATTGCCATGGTCTTTGCCTTGTGAGCCTTGGGCAGCGATGGTGTCCAGAGCGGCACTCCCACCTTGTGGAGCGCCTTGCCAGTGAACGCCACACCACCATCGCGCAACACGAAGTGAGCAGCATCGGCCATATAGAGCAAACCTTTCAGTCCCTTGCGCACAACATTGAGATGACGGGCACAATAACGACCGGTCTTGTATCCCATGCTGCCTTCTGGCAAGCTCTGGGCACGCAGATCGTGAGTCATGTCGCCCGTATTGATTTTCATGGGGCAGGATGTGCTGCACAAGCCATCGGCAGCACAGGTGCTGTTACCGTAATATCTGTATTGTTTCTCAAGACGGGCAAGCCGTTTGGGGTCTTCGCCAGTAGTTTTGAGTCGTGAAATTTCGCGTTGAGCCACAATGCGCTGGCGCGACGACAATGAGAAACCGCTGCTCAGGCAGTTCACCTCGCAGAAACCGCATTCCATGCACTTGTCCACATTGGGGTTAGTGAGCGGCATAGGCTTCACATCCTTGATGAAGCAGTCGGGGTCGTCGTTGAAAATGACACCAGGATTCAGGATGCCTTTGGGGTCGAACAACTGCTTCACCCTACGCATGACCTCGAAAGCCTTCTCGCCCCACTCTTTCTTGACAAAGGGGGCCATGTTGCGGCCTGTGCCATGCTCAGCCTTGAGTGAGCCATCGTACTTGTCGACTACGAGTTTCACAATCTCGTTCATGAGGTTCTTGTAGCGTTCCACCTCCTCGGGCGTATCGAACGATTGGGCAATGATGAAGTGGTAATTGCCCTCGAGAGCGTGCCCATAGATGCAGCTATCGTCGTAGCCGTGCTCATTGAGCATATTGGCAAGATCAACGGTGGCATCGGGCAAATCCTCAAGGTGGAAAGCAATGTCTTCGATAATTACGGTAGTGCCCAACGGACGAGTTCCAGCCACCACAGGGAAGATGCCAGAGCGTATTGCCCAATATTTGCCATATTCCTCGGGGTTATCGGTAAACTTGGCTGGAACATAGAGCGTGAAATCATCAAGTATCTTCATGATGGCAGCGATGTTCTCGTCGAGCTGCTCCTTGGTGTCGGCCGAAGTGCGTACCAGTATGGCGGTAAGCCCCTCACCGGTAGTATCTTCGGCCGAGGCAAGCGACTTCTTGTCGAGAATCTCGGCACACTCCACAGGGCCGCTCTTCATTTTCACCACACACTCGCATGCCTTGCGCATATCTTCGAAATAGAGCATAGCGCTGGCCGAGTGCGGATAAAGATGGTCAGTGCTCATGGTGAACTGGCTGGCAAAGCCCAGCGTACCCTCGCTACCCACCATCAGGTGAGTGATGATGTCGAAAGGATCGGTAAAATTGACGAAGGGCGAGATATTGAGTCCTGTCACATTCTTGATGGCATACTTATGACGAATGCGCTCCACCAGTTCCTTGTCGGCATTAACTTCGTCACGAAGGCGTTCGATTCCAACAATGAACTCGCGGTGCGTTTTCCTGAACAGCTCACGGCTCTGCTCATCGCCGGTGTCGAGTACCGTGCCGTCGGCAAACACAATGCGCATCGAGTGCAGTATCTTGTCGCTGTTGGCGTGCGTGCCGCAACTCATGCCCGAAGCATTGTTGATGACGATGCCACCCACCATGGCCGAAGCCTTCGAAGCAGGATCGGGCGAGAATATGCGGCCATAGGGCTTGAGCAAGGCATCGACTTGGGCACCCACCAGACCCGGCTGCATGGTGATGACCGAACCATCGGGCGAGATTTCATAATCTTCCCAATTCTTGCCGGCCACAATGAGGATGGAGTCGGTATTCGTCTGGCCCGAAAGGCTGGTACCAGCAGCACGGAAAGTGACTGGCAGCCCCAGCGCTTGAGCCTCCTTGAGCAGCCGCGACACCTCCCACTCGTTCTTCGAGCGCACCACAACCTTGGGCACATGGCGATAGAAACCCGCATCGGTGCCCCACGCCAGGCAGCGCAGGTCATCGGTGTACACCCTGTCATCAGGGATGAACCAAGAGATGTTGCGTAAGTATGTCTTATAAAGTCTGTTCATATCGCAAAGTCTAACAGGGCGTTAGCGATACAAGTAGTATTTGCTCGAAAGCGTACGGAATGCATCGGCATCCTTGTTCCAGTAGTCGGCCATATCCTCCACCTTGTAACGGCGAGTGAACAGTTCGCGAATCTTGCTTGTGCCACACACCTTGTCGAACATGGCATAGCGCTTGGGATTCTGCTCAAAGATTTTCACATCGGGATAAAGCTCGTGCATCACTTGCAAGAAGTAGAACTGGGTGAGCGTGAGATTGGCTGCGTCAACATCGGTGATGTAGGTCTGCACGCCATGCACTTCCTTCTTTTCCTGATTCACATCGACACTCGTGGCAAAGAAGGGCTTCACATTGATGGGACGGAACTTGAGACCTGGAAGATTAAGTGCATTCATGGCATCGGCCACGCGGTCGGCATCAGCCCAAGTAGCGCAGAAGAGCTGGAATGGCAGGGTATAGCCTATGCCCGTATTGAAAATGTAGAGTTCGCCCAGAATGCCGCTCAGCGGATAGAAGAAAGCACTCTCGGGGGTGGGAATCTGCGGTGAAGGCAGCACCCAGGGCATGCCTGTGTCGCGGAACTTCATGCTTCGCTTCCAGCCTTGCATGGGAATGACGGTGAGTTTGGCCTTACCCTTAATGTAACCGCCTTCCTCGTTCAAGAATGTGGCAAGTTCGCCAGGCGTGAGACCGTAAATGTAGGGAATCTTATACTTGCTCACAAAGGAATAATAACCGTCTTCTACCAGGTTACCCTCCACTTTGTTGCCACCCAGCGGATTGGGGCGGTCAAGCACCATAAATTCTTTTCCATTCTCGGCACACGCCTCCATGCACACGCCCATCGTGGCATAGAAGGTGTAACTGCGGCAGCCTATGTCCTGGATGTCATAGACGAGCACATCAATGTCGCGCAGCATTTCGGGGGTGGGTTTGTGGGTCTTGCCAAAGAGCGAATACATCTTGATGCCTGTCTTGGCATCGACATCATCGCCCACAGCGTCACCAGCATGCGCATTGCCGCGCACGCCGTGCTCAGGTCCATAAAGGGCGACGAGTTTCACACCGGGAGCCTCGTTAAGGATGTCAACAGTCGACTTCAGGTTGTTGTCAATGCCGCTGGGGTTGGTCACCAGCCCCACCCGCTTGCCCTGCAAGGGTGCGAAGTCCATGTCGCGCAGCACCTCGATTCCAGGCTTCACCTGTGCAATGGCGGTCACAACTGCCAGTGTGCACAGCGCTATTGTCATTATATACTTTTTCATATCGAGCTTTGTTAATATTGAATGCGAGTTTCCGCAAATTGTCCTATCATTTCTCTGACTCAGCAGGATTATCGGCCTTTGTGCCTGCGTCAGGAGTCTTAGCTTCTTTACGGCCATAGTTGGGGTCAATCTTCTTGTCAACGAAATAGGTGACAGCAAGCGTTGCAAAACAGCAAATCATAACCATCCAGAAGAAGTTGACATAGCCGATAGCCTCTTGAATATAGCCAGCCACAAAACCGGGTAGCATCATGCTCAAAGCCATGAATGCCGTACAGATGGCATAATGCGAGGTCTTGAACTCGCCTTCAGAGAAGTACATCATGTAGAGCATATAGGCCGTGAAACCAAAGCCATAACCAAACTGCTCGATGCACAGGGCGATCGTGATAATCACCACATTAGAAGGCTGCGCAATGGCAAGATACACAAATGTAAGGCATGGGAGCGTCATGCACGCAGCCATCACCCACAACGATTTCTTGAGACCCACTCTCGAGGAGTAGATACCGCCGAGAATACCGCCAAGCAGCAAGGCAATCACGCCAAACACGCCATAGACCGTACCCACAAGGTCGGTTGCCAATCCCAGACCACCTTCCGAAACCGGATGCACGAGGAAAGGCTGACACAGTTTGATGAGGAAACCTTCGGGCAAGCGATAGAGCAACATGAATGCAATGGCAAGCAGCACACCGGGCTTCTTGATGAAAGTCAGGAAAGAATTGCCGAGTTCACGCAGGTTATCCTTCGCCGTACTGGTTGCCTGGTCGATGCGAGGCTTGTCGTCCTTCGAACGAGGCAAGGCAAATGTGTGATAGAGCGTGACAACAAAGAAGATGACCGCCGACACGCCTAGGGTTATCTGCCATGAGAAAGGTATGTCGTTACTGCTCTTCTCGATGGTGCCAGCAATATAGACCAGCACACCCTGACCAAAGACCGATGCCACACGGTAGAAGACGCTGCGGATGCCAATGAATGCCGCCTGACTGCTTGGGCTGTGAGCGAGCATATAGTAGCCATCGGCCGCAATATCGTGAGTAGCACTGGCAAATGCTGCTATTATGAACAGCACCAGCGTGACCGTGAACATGCTGATGGGCGTGCTCCCGCTTGCCACCACATCGGGTTCGGGATGAGGCAAGGTGAGCGTGAGCAGAATCATCATGGCAGTGAGAAGCGCCTGCATCGAGATAATCCACCAGCGCTTGGTCTTCACCACATCAACAATGGGACTCCAAATGCCCTTGAGGAACCAGGGGAAGTAGAGCAAAGTGGTGAAAAACGACATGTCACCGTTAGGCACACCCATCTTGGTGAACATCATCACCGAGATGTTATTGACCACAAAGTAAGGCACACCTTCGGCAAAGTAGAGGGTAGGCACCCACCACCAGGGACTCTGGCGGCGCACTTTGTCTGTTTCTTTCGTAATTTCCATAATATTGAAGTTTTTTAGTTATTCATGATTAATACTGCTGCTCAATGGTGGCACCAATGAAGTAGTGGAGCAAAATATCCTTGTAGTTATAGCCCTTAGCGCCCATCACTGCTGCACCAATTTGGCACAGACCTACGCCGTGGCCCCACCCTGCTCCACGCAGCACAAACTTGTCGGGGTAACCATCGCCGTCAACATCATGCTTCTCGACCACGAAGGCCGAACTGTATAGACACGATTCACTCAGCGCATAGCGAATGGCAAGTTCCTTGCCTATGGTTTTAGAACACTTCTCGCCCACAATTTTGAGTTTGTAAAGACGGCCCGAGGTGCCACGCGCCACGGGTTCGAGGTCGCGAATGCGGCCATAATCGGTACCAGTGCGGCGAGCAATGAGTTCAGAAATCTGCTCCTGAGTGTACTCCACTTTCCAGCGATAAAAATCTTTGGTCTCCTGGTCATAGTCGTTAAGCACCTGCGAGAGAATTTCGGGGTCGCGCGTGTTGCAGAAGGCTTCGGGCGCCGAGAGAATCCACTCGGCAGCAATGTCCTCGCGTGTCAGGTCGGGGAAATTCATCTCATCGGCGCTGTCGCGTCGCGCTACCAGATAACCATGATGCTTGTGTTCCCAGCAGTTTTCAAACTCCTCGTACACGCCACCACACGACTTGGAGAAGCGGGCATCGCACAAGTCGCCACCATACATGAGCACCTGCCCCCAAGTGGCCTTGATGGCTTGCAGCACGGTGTCGGTCGAAGCGCGGGTAATGCCCTGATAACGCTGGCAATGGTCATCGGCACACACATCAAAGTTCACATGGTCGTCACGATCCCACCACTTGATTTCCTCGTCAGGATTCTGATTCTGTTCAAAGCCCTGAGTCAGTTCATTCACCGTATCCTTCTGGATTTGAGCCAAGAGCCAGCTGCGCGATATCACAGCATGAGCCTTGAGCAGTTCCAGTGAGGCATTGGCGCTCATCTCGCTCGAGATGACGCTGAGCAGGTAATCTTCGATGGGAAGGATATTGATGGCCGTGACCTTGTCGTCTTCTATGATGAGTTTGAGTGAGCCTTTAAAGGTCTGGTCCTCCTTGCGTTTCCAGTGGAAACTCACGCCAATGGTCACATCCTTGAGCGTGAAGGAGCATGACTCATAGTCGGCAGGTTCAAAAAGCAGTTCATCGCAGCACATGCCGTTCCACGAAACCTGCCCACCCATGCACGAAACCGACTGTGACCCCGTGCAATCACTGGCATTCACTTTGTAATTGCCATTCAAGACGAACTCAACCGAGGGCTCGTTCATGATGCCAACTTTCACTGTGGGTTGTGTGTTCATATATACTTGTTTTTTAATTTACTCTTCCGTAATCATTGTAAATGAATTCCATTTCACGAGCACTGCACGACAGTTCCTCGTAAAACGAACCGATAAGTTCAGGTGTGAGGCCATCGAAATCCTGTTTGCGGGGCAACACCCACACGCCGCCATACTCAGCAGCAGCAGGACTCACCATATATTGACCAGGCTCCTGTCCATAACACGAAGGTCGGCCTGCCTTACGCGGGAAATAGACGAAGTGCCAAACATCCTCCTTAAACCAGCACAAGGCATTGCGTCGCCAGCCATTCAGAGCAATGTTCATGGCAGAAATGAGAGCACTATTCATGGCATGAGCCCTGATATAGATGAGTTGCCTACCCAATCTGTTGTCCATCCACAGTTCATTGAAACTGCCATAGCAGGAGTCCAGACCATCGCCATTGCGAGCCTCAAGTTCGGCACACAAGGGCAACTCGTCCTGCAGCGTAGCCTGGAAATGCAGGTGATCGGGCGCCGATGCGCCACAACCCTCGCCGTTAAACATAATCACATAGCCGTGCAGGTCGTGTGCAAGTGCCATCATCTCCTTGTATCGGCAGCATTGCTTTTCATGTTGCATCGAGGCAATAGTGAGATGACGCTTGAATATGGGATAGGGATTGATTTGAATCTTGTACAGCCTTTCCAGGCCATTCTTTTGCGAATACTGCCACATCAGCGTTTCCTGCTCAGGGGGCTGATTTTCCTTGCACAGAAAACAGGGTCGCCGGCTGATTGCCTCAGGACTCACATCGGCAGCCGTAGAACGCACGCGCTCGGGATTATGCTGCATGACAATGCGAGCACACGACCTGCCCTCGCCGTCATCAAGCCATAACTCACGGGTGAGCAGCCCATCAAGGGCAGCATAATTGTCGCGTGCCAATTTCCAATCTTGCAACTGGCGAGCGAAAAGTGCTTCTATGTCTTCAACAAGATTCATCAATCATTATTATTCGTCACACTTGCAGCAGCAATTGCCTTTCTTGTTCAAAGCAATGCGTGCTTGGAGTTCCCAGGTGCGGATGCGGTCCTTGTAGAGGTTGTTGCGGTTCATCTTCTCCACATCAAGGCTGGCATCGCTGTTGTCGTCCCAGCGGCGGCACATATACACGGGTGTATAGACACGGCCAATCTGGTAAGTGCGGGAGATGTTCAGACCCAGTGCATAGTCCTCACCATAGCTGGTGTTAGGAATCTTCACATCGCGGAGCACGGGGGTATAGAATGCACGAGGAGCGCCCAGACCATTGATGCGCAAAGCATTGTTGCGGCCATTCTCGGGAGTCCACTCCTTGTGGTCGATTACGCCGGGAGGAATGGGATTGCAGTTGATGTCGGTCATCAGGTAGGTGCCAACCACCATGGCTACATTCTGCTCATAGAAGGCGTCGACCATAGTCTGCAGCGTGTTCTCGTCCTTGTACATGTCATCGCTGTCGAGCTGCACCACAAACTTGCCAGCCTTTTCATGATGAGCAGCCAGATTCCAGTAGCCGCCAATGCCCATATCATAATAGTCGGCAATGATATGGATAAGGCGGGGATCATTATATTCGGCAATAGCCTCGCGGGTGCCGTCGGTCGAGAAGTTGTCAACCACCATGAGGTTGAACTTGAAGTTGGTCTTCTGACGCAGCACGCTGTCGATAGCGTCGCGAATGGTGCGTATGCGGTTGCGCACAGGAATCATCACTGTAGCCTCCACTTCAAACTTGTCATGGTCAAACTCAATGTGCTTGAAATTGGGAACTTCCTTGCCATCCACCACCTTGGTGGGAGCCAGATAACCGCCAATTTCCTTCAGATGCTCGGTGCATGCAGCCTCCATCTCGATTTGACGGCCACGATTGCGTGGATCAACATAGTCAAAAATCTTCTCGCCGCTCTTGCGGGTGTCGAGTTCCACATCGCTATAAAGGAATTCGTTGATGTGGCAAATGTTGGCAAACTGCGAAAGCTTGAGACGCAGGTCATAGAGTCCGGCAAACTCATAGTCGGCCTTCATGGCTGCGGCGGCCTTCTTGAAACAGCAACCGCAGAAGAAGTAAACCGAGCCAAAGTCGAAGTCATCGCGCAGACTACCGAACTGGTAGTCGATCACGGGAGCCTTGACTGCCCCACCCTCGGTCACATTATAGTGGTCGGCATAGAGCATGCCTGCTTGAGAGTCGTCGGCAAGTTTCACAAAACGCTCCACTGCAAAGGGAGCAAATTTGAGCGTATTATACTTGTTATAATAGAGCACATAGTCATCATCGGCATGCTCAGCGATTGCCTTCATCGTGCTCGAAGCAGCAAGGCTCTTCACTTTGATGATTTCACAACCATCAATAGCGCCTTGAGAGTCGTCGGTTGCAAGCAAAAAGATTTTACTGACCAGTTCTTCAGCCTTCAGGTTCTGAACGGTGAGTTTCGCCTGTTCGGCATTTGCAAAAGGAATGAAGCAGTTAATTCTTCCCATAATTCTTTGAAGTTTTTATTGTTATTGTTGATTGATTTGATTTCTGTTATTTGTTGAGGAACTTGAGCACATCGCTCATGAGCGACTCGCGAGCATCTTCGTCCTTAATGGTCTCGAAGGGGAAGCCAAGCACCACTGTGCGATATGAGCCTCGGTCCGATGCGATGCCTGCAGGGATGTTGTTCTCGCTGTATCGCATGATGGTAGCTCCCATGTCATCGCTCGGTGTGATAGCATCGGGCGACTCCACTGCATAGAAACGGTCGTTGAGTTTGTTCACAAATGTGAAGTCCAAACCGTCGGCGAGTTCCTGGAACTGAGAAGGCACGGTAGTCACCTCGCCTGACTGCGACGCCTGGTCGGTGAGCCACTTGTAGCCCAGCACATTCTCGGCAAGGTTCGTTTCCATATAGTTCACATTCTTCTTGTCCCACACATCGCTGCCCACATAGGCGCCTGTCATCAACAGCGAGCCACCCTGGGCAGTAAAGTCACGAATAGCGTCGATCAGGCCAATAGAGAAAATTTTGAATCGAGAGGGATAATATCCGCTGCCGTTAGGAACCTCCTTTTGTTTGCCCATAATGAAATCGACCACCTCGAAGCCCTTGAGATAAATCTCCTTGTCTTCAACAGCCTTCACGCTGCTCGACACAAACGAGTAGCCAGCCTTCATGATAGCCTTGCCGTGAATTGCAGGATAGTCGAAGGTGTTACCTGCCACCACCTGCTTCTCGTAGCTGGAACGGCTTGCACCGAAACCGCCAGCGTCATCGTCACGCCAATCGAGCGAACGGTTGAACTCAAACTGCGGGCCCACATAGTTGATTTGCTGCATGTAGGGTACGCCATGGTCTTTCTCGTCGGCAAAACCTGCTATGGTGCCTGCATCAAACCAGTCGGGAGCACTCACACGCGTAAAGCCGTTCACAACCATCACAGTTCCCTTGCTGCCAGGAGCAACACCACAGGAGAGCACCTCGCTTGGGAAGGAACGGCCACCCTCGTTAAGGGCGATAATCTTGTAGGAATGTATTTCGTTATCTTTGATTTCAACTATATATTCAGTGCCTTTGGTAGTAGCAATCTCAACAAAGCCAGCACCCTCGCCCTTGCGCTCCAGCACAATGTACTTGGTGGGGTCGGCGCTGTCGCTCTGCGTGTCGGCAGTGGGTTTCCATGAAAGGAGGAACTCGCCCTTGTCCTGCAGGGGACGAATGGCGAAACTGTTGACGGGCAACGGTTGCACCACATAGTCACGATGGTCGCGTTGCGCGATGAACTTGAGCATGCCTTTGTAGATGGCACGGCTCACATCGAAACGGAAGGCAGGGTCAAGGCCATATTTCATGTCGGCAAAGTTCTGATGCGAGAGCAACTCGAGCAACATGGCAGGCACTTCGGGAACACGGGCCTCATAGTACGAGGCATCGCGCAGTCCGCGTCGTGTCCAGTTAGGTTCATATTTTGCACGGATGTCGTTGCAAATCTCTTTCATGACAAGGTCGGTGTAGAGGCGAGAAAGCTGGCGCGATGTACCATTCTCGTAAGTGCCAAACGACTTGCCGTTCTTCATAGTGCAATAGATGCCCAGTGTGCCAATGATACCATCATCGTTGGTCGTTCCGGCATCGGTGTGGAAGGCCAGAGATAAGTCGACAGGAATCTTCAAACCTGCACGATTGGGCAGCACATCAGAACCACCGGCAAGGTAGTTGACCCACTCGCCACGACTGCGATAGTCGTCGACATAGTCATTAATGCCCTGCGAAGTGGAATACACCTCGTGCGGGAATCCTGCCCACTGCAGATAGTAGCGCGAGCCAATGGTGAACCAGGGACGGTTGCCACAAGGCACATACTTGTAGTTCACGCCAGGCTTGGCAAGATATTTCTCATCGCCATTTTCCTTGGCAATGGCAAGATTCTCTTCGGTATAGGGAGCCACCTTCCTGACAATGTTGCCAATGCCGCCGCCCACCTTGACAGCGTCGGCAGTAACCATGCGCTTGTCGTCCTTCGACAGATTAGAAAGCACAACCACATCTTTGTTCAGGCCTTTCTTTAGTTGCACGGTAGCGAGGTAAACCCACACGCCGCCGCCCATGGTCTGGTCAACATCATATTCACGCGCACCACTCAGGTCATTGACGGTGTAGCGTGCATCGTTAACACTGTTGGGCAACGACTTGTAACTGATATAAAGGGCAAACTCTCCTGCCTCGGGCATATCCACATCCCAGTGAGCGGTTGAGAGTTTCTTGTTATCCTTCACCGATTCCACCTGACGATAGGTGCCGGTTACAAACGGATTCTCGAAATCCTTGTATTCTTTCTCCAGATAGGCAAAACCATTTTCGGCGCCAGTGTTCCATTTCTTCTTGCCGTTGACATCGGCATAGCCATTCTGGGCATGGGCTCCATCATTGTCAACAACTACGGCAATGCTATGCGTGTCGCGCTCGCGCGCATCCCACACATAGGCACCTGCGTTCTCAAGCATGGGAATAAGGAAGGGAACGACATAACTCTGGGTATACATGTCTTCAACCGTCTGCATCAGGCGGCCACGCTGCCATTCCCAACGGTTGAGTGTGGGCTCAAAATACCAGCCATGACTCTGCCACAGGGCAATCACATTCTTGTCAAGGCCTTTGCCATAATGACGGTTGGGGTCTTGCGGGGTGATGAAGGAACCATGCTTGCGGCTATATGACTCATCAAAGTCGGCAAAATAGAGTTCAATATCATTTCCTTGAATGGTAATCTTGACATCACTGTTGGCATATTCGCTTCCCAACTGCAGCTTGATGTCGTTCTTGAGCATGGCGACCGACTCATGCGTGAAAGGCGCTTGCCCAAAGTTCTCGTTCAAGTCCACAACAATCGTGTTGCCATCGGCTACCATAGAATTGACTTTCACCTTGCCAATCTCCATGTGTTTCTGCAGACTTGACTGAACGAGCTGCTCCACTGCGCTAATCTCATTGCGTCCGAAATCTTGAGCGCCAACTACAGGAGAGCACATGAGCGACAGCGAAAATACTGCCACACAACTGTAAATTGAATTTTTAAACAAATTGTTTATTTTTATCATTGTAGTATCTTTATAAAAAGTGCCTATTATTTCAATAGTACAAAAATAATATAAACATTTCGTATAATTACCCTAACTTTATTAGTTTTTGCTTGAATTTTATGTTATTTATGATTTAAATACATATTTTTTGTTTTTACCTCAAAAACCACTACTAAATCAGGTCAAATATCCTTCAAAACAAAGAACAGGATAAAACAAAAGGCACCCGCCCTGTTGAACGAGTGCCTTGTTATCCTAAACCCTTTACTATTAAGGGCGAGTCGTACAATGATAAGTGATGAGTCCAGGCAATGAATTATTAACAATTTTCCTGATGGTTGCGCCATATTTTGCAGCCACCGCAAGCAGAATTTCGCTATACAGACATGCCACCGAACCCATGAAGCACACCGGATAATCCTGATAATTCTCATATTGCATGATGTTGCGCTCAAAGAAACGAGATATCTCATTGAAAATCAAATCATGCACATATTCGTCATCGAGATGCTCTGACAAGAACAACGAATAGGAACTGAGATTACGGTTGGCATAAGTATTATTATAGATGTCGTTCATGATATCGTCGGGCGTGACACGCATCTTCTCGAAGAACTCATCGGACAAATGCTTAGGCGCAAGATCCTTAAGCACATCGCCCAAAAAGATGCGACCCATCGCGGCACCACTGCCCTCGTCGCCCAAGATAAAACCTAACGAACGAACATTTTTCACAATTTTCTCGCCATCATAGAAGCATGAGTTTGATCCAGTGCTCAAGATGCACGCCAAACCTGCATCATGCACAAGCAAACCGCGAGCAGCGCCCACAAGATCACTCTCAACCGTGACAGGAGTCTTGAACTGAGCCACAAGCGAGGCTTCGACTATCATGTTCTTTTCAGGACTGGAACAACCTGCACCATAATAATGCACATGCTCCCAGCGGCGCTTGAAGAACTGATGAGGCAACTCAAGCCTTATGCTATGACTGATTTCACGACGCGACTGAAAAAAGGGATTCAATCCCTCGGTATAGGCATGTTCCTTTACATCCGAACCCTCTACCAGCATCCACTCGGTACGCGTAGAACTACTTTCTGCGATAATTTTCATAAATAATCATTTAGTGTTTTTTACACTTCAGTTAATAACAGAAACTGTATTTCTATAATTATTTTGCAAAAGTAATGCATATTTCTTAACATCCAAAACACATATACCAGTTTTTACACATAATTTAACACACAAATATTTAAATTAACTATCATAAGCGAGAACACAAAAAAAGTGTGAAGAAATCTTCACACTTTTTTATGCATTCTCGCATCAAGCCGATGCGCTTATTCTAAGATTATCAGTGCCTGCCATCAATGAGCAACAGCAACCTTGCGCGTGGTGACCATTTCACCCGTGCACACTCGCACAAAGTACACACCAGCAGGTATATCGCTCACATTAATGTAGTTCGAGGCATTGCGCACAAGCACCTGTCCCGATGCATTGATCAGTTCAATGCCGGTAATATATCCATCGGCGGTTGCCACCACATAGTCGCTGGCGGGATTAGGCATCACCTTTACCGTTGAGTTGGCAGTTAGCTCTTCTACACCCACCGGCTTTTCGACCAGCAGGTTGTCGAGCCTGATAGCGCCAGTGCGGCCCATAACAGTTTCGTTCTTCACAAGCGAGATGCCTGTCAGCTGGAACTTGTCACCTTCAGGCAGCGCGGTCAGCGGCATAGACACATGACGCCATCCGTGGAAGGTGAGATCGGCTACAGGAACGCTCACCACATCCCTACTCTCGCCCGTGAACAGCAAGTTCAAATGATTGAAACTCATGTCACCCATGATGTGCAAGTGAATCTTGTCGAGCGAACTGAATGTGGTTTCAAGCGTCTTATCGACATTCACCACCGCTTCGTTCTCCTCGTCATCGGGGAAAGTATAGCTCAATTGCAGAGATTTGCTGCCAAAGAGCCTATCGGTATTAGCCGAAACCGATGCTGTGAGTCCATCCACCTCCAACTGAGCTACCGAGAAACCATCGGCCGATTCAAATTCCTCAACCACATTGGCCTCGGTTGTTTGTGCCGATGCATCGACAGCCGTGAAATTAAAGGTGAGAGGCTCGGCAAGATGAATGCCCACAGTGTCTGAAACACCCTTGTCAACAACCACCTTGTATTGCTCATCGGGATTGAGAGCCTTGAGCAGCGAGAGCCTGATATAGCCATAGGCATCACCCTTCTTGTTGTTCTTGATGTTGCGTTTGTTTATCTCGACATCGTTTCCATCCTTGTCATAGATATGGAAGAAGGTGTACAGGTCTTTTGCATTCAGCAGCGAGTCGCTGCGGAATTCCACATAGGCGCCTGCCTTATAATGCACCTGGTCGCCCTCCTCGGGGAACATGGCCAGTTTGTTGATATGGTTGCGGCTGGTGGTGCGGAAGTTCAACACAAAGTCCTCTTCCATTTCGGTGCCGCCACCATGTTTGGCAGTCTTCTTGAGCGTGAGCTTGTAGTCGGTGTCAACATCATAAGCGTCATCGGGGGTGAATATAAGACGGTAGTTCGTGTCTTCCCATTTGATAGTTCCTTCAACAGCTGGTTCCAGTTCAAAAGCCTCTTCCACACTCTCGGTGTCCATGTCCCAGTTGAATTGCAACACAATGGGAGCGCTGCAAAGCACAGGATCATCACCCTCGCTCCATCGAGGCGAGTACTCTACCACCATGGGTGGAGTGTCGCGCACGCGCTTCAAATCAAAATTCTGATATGTCTTGGCATTAGCCGTAACCTGAACCTGAGTCGACTGACTGAAATACTTGGGGTGAGAAACCTCGACGGTGTAAGTGCCTGGCTCCACATATTTAAACAAATAAATGCCGTTGCGAATGGTATCGCACTTGTAGGTCTGCAGCACATTGCCATCGGCATCCTTGAGTTTGACTTCGGCCTCGTTGACGGGAAGTCGCTTGTCGGCACCCAGCATGCGCAGAATGTCGACGCGCTCCACGCGGTCGTCACGAATAGTGCCGGTAATCATGCCCAACCCATACTGGTCAAGACGGCCAAAGTAGGCATCAGCACCCAGCGAGAAACTCCAGCCCTCAACCCAGCAATACTCATGATTGATGAGGCGGTAGGCCTCGGGATAGTAGTCGTGGAACGAGCCCTCGTCGAGAATGGCCGGGATATTGTTGCCGCGAAGCACACCATAACCCTGCGTTCCCCATTCGGGCCTGAAAGTCCAGTCACCATATATAGCATAGTTCGGACTGCTCCACACCGTGCTGCTGTTATCAATGATATAGGGCGCCAGCGCGCCGAGCAGGTCGGCTGCGCGTGGAATCACGGGCTGACCCGTGTAACCACGATAGAATCCCATAGGGAAATTCACCAGAGTGGCGCCACCACTGCCCGATGCATTGCTGTGAATGGAATAGAACACATCGGCGCCGCTGTGGTTGCTCAAGTACACAATGGTCGACAATGCCAGGTCGTCGGCAGTAGTGTTGGAGATGCGCGATATGCTGGTCTGGTAACCTTTCTTGGTCAAAATCTCCTTCAAGGCAAATCCTTTCCACAGATTCGAGTTCGATTCCCAGAAGCCCAGGGTATCGCCTTGAGCAAAGGGAGGAATCACCACATTGCGGTCGTCGCTGTCGTGGCCGCCATGGCCTGGGTTGATATAGACATGAGGCACTTCTTGAGCTATGGCCCTATTAACGCCAAAAACTGCTGCAAGCAGCATGAAAGCGAAACTTAAGATATTCTTTTTCATAGTTGTAGCATTTTTAATCGTTAATAGATATTTCCATCACATAAAGCAAACCGTCGACGGTTGTGTAGACGATTTTTCCGGCAGCCGAGGTGGGTTGCATCGACATCGAGGTAGACTTGGTGAGTTCATGACGGAATGTGCCGTCGGCCTTGAGCAACATGATTTGCGACGAAGTGAACTGGTGTCCATCGTCGGTTGCATTCTGAGCCACCACATAGTCGTTATTATACCAGCAAGGCATCTCATAGTTGCCCAGACTGGCAAGCACCTTGCCGTTGAGATCGGTGACAAATGCCCCTGCTCCGGCTGCAAAAAACAGCACCTTGGTGCCATCGGGCGAAAGCGAGGGCCACAAGTAGCCAGCATAAGACTCCACGGGCGAATAACTGTGCTGTTTGCCGTTGACGGTGATAAGCAGATTGGATCCTTGCACATCGACCACAGTTCCAATATTGCGAGCCGAAGCATAGTTCTTGCGAGGGCCGCGCATCGCAACGCCACGGGTGCCCACGGCATGAGTCACAGCACCATGTTGCGCTTCAAGCACAATGTCAGTCGATGCCTTGTTCACATCAAACTTGTAACCTGTGCGATAAATGAGATTGTTTTCATTAATCTTCTGACCCACATAGTAGACATTGCCGTCATTTCCAAAAGTGGCGTCAATGCCCGCGCAACGCTCGTTGCTCACGGGAGTCACCGCACCGGTGTTCATGTCGTAGAGCTTCAGACCATACTCCACACCGCTGGCAAACAGCAGCCGAGCGCCCGTGCGGTCGAGCACAGGATAGTAGGCAGGGCCTTCTACTCCCTGGAGAAGCCGTTCTTGCTTCACCACAGTCACCTGCTGCGCGCCGGCAAGCAGCGAACAGCAGCCAAGAATCGAGAGAAGTAACTGTTTCATATCATTCAATTTTAGTTGGTTTTTTAATTCTATGTGGCGGTCCATCAAAATCATCGACTATGTCAAAGTCCTGATAATTGAGATAGGTCACCTTGTTGGCCTCTACTTTCACTTCCTGATAACTTCCAGCATAATTCAAATAGTAAATTCCAGGCTTCAAGTTCTTGAACAGATAGAAACCATTGTCGAAGTTATCGGTCACATAGGTGGCCACATGTTTCTTGTCGGCATCAAAGAGTTGCATTTCATAGCCGTTCTTTCCTCTCCTGTCATCATCGCCATAGAGCTGATAGCCATCCTTCTTGTAAGGACTGGCTTCCCCGCTGCGCAATAAACCGGCAATACAACCCAGTTGAATTTTGGGTTCATGGTCAAAGTACTTGTCCATTGCACACGACTGATTCCACGCCTCAAGCCAGCAATAGTCGGGGTTCTCAAGACGGCATCGTTCTCCTATGTAGTCGTGGAACGAGCCCTCGCACAGCATGCCCGGCAATTTGTTGAAGCGCAACACGCCTAGGCCCACCTTGTAGCCCCAGTCGTAGAAGGTCCAGTCGCCCGAAATTTCGGGAGTTGACGACCACTGGGTGGCTTCGTTGCTTCCCAGGGCCTCCATCATAAGCTTGGCTATCACATCGTTGCCCTCCACTGCAGGTTGGCCAGTAAAGCCGCGATACAGCGCGAGCGGTGCATTCATGCTGCGCTGTATGCCGGTGGCGTTGCTGTGAATGGCAAAGAACAGGTCGGCACCGCTATTGGCGGCAAGCGACATGATTTCGAACAAGTCGAGGTCATCTTCGGTAGTATTGTTCACACGCGAGATGGCAGTCTCGTAACCCTTGCGCTGCAAAATGCCAACCAGAGCGTTGCCTTTATACCAGTTAGAGACCGACTCGTAGTACGACACCGTGTCGCCCATGCCATAACAATAGAAGGGACAAGGACGGTCGTCGCTGTCAAGGCCGCCATGTCCTGGATTGACAAACACACGCGGGCGCACCTCAGGTTTGGCCTGAGAAGTCATGCAGCAGCAAAATGCCGTTGCCAGCATCACCAACGGGAAAAAGTATTTTTTCATTGTTCAACTCCTCCTTTCATAGCATCTTGAATCGACAGGGTCATGACATGAACCACTCCTGCCTTGGTCGTAAACACAATCTTGTCGCCGCTCACCATGGGCTGTATAGCGGCAATTTTGCTGTCGGTTAGTGGCTGGGCAAAGTTTCCATCGGCCTTGAGCAGATGAATATTGGAACCGCTGATGCGTATATTGCCAGCGTTGCTCATCGCCACCAGATAGTCGTTGTTATACCAGCAAGGCATGAGATACATGCCAAGCGAGGTGAGATGGTTGCCATCGAGGTCGCACACATACACGCCTTTAGTGGCAGCCTCAAAGGCCACACGCATGCCATCGGGCGACACCGATGCCCAAAGCAGACCCACAGTGCCCTGCACAGGCCGCAACTGGCGCACCTTGCCGTTGACCGAGATCATAAGCCTGTCGCCCTGCGTCCACGCCACAGTGCCCGCCTTCTTCAGGTCGCGGCTCTTGCTCTCCCCTACCAGCGCCAGACCCTTGGTGCCTTTCACAATGTGCACGGCGCCATGCTGGGGTTTTAGCAGTTGCTTGATTTTACCCTTTTTCACATCATAACGGCTCACAACGCGATACAACAAGCGGTTGTCGCGCTGTTCAATCGTCATGAACACAATGTTGCCTTTGTTGTCAAACACGGCGTCGAAACCGGGCAAGCCCTTGTCGCTCACAATGCGGGTGGCGCCAGTGGCCACATCCTGCATGATGAGCGGATGAGCATCGGTGGGAGCATAAATGAGATTCTTCCCATCGTCGCTGAGTTGCGGAAAATAGGCTGCGCTGTCGGTCAACATCACATCTGATGTGACCGTCACCACTTGAGCATTCATGCTCAACGCAACCAAAACAGTAAAAATAGTGAGGAAACTTCGCATTATAACAATTTGTTTTTATAGTTGACCATAAAGCAAGAAAACATTACAAATGCACTTGCATAAATATCCAGATACAAAGTTATAAAATAAAATTAACACACAAAAACAATTCTTTTGAAAAAAATCTGTTCCACCCAAAAACAAAGAGGCCGCTCCAGTGAGCAGCCCCTTGATTGTTTTATTTCAGAATCGGATTGTAACCGATGTTGAGTTATCGTCTTTAGGATTACATGCCAATGTTGAACAATGCGCTCGAATTCTCCGACACACCGTTCAAGAATGTATAGATGCAACTCACAAGACCAATGAAGATGATGCCAAGTGCACACAGAATCATACCAGTCTTCTCGCTCCAGTGCGACTTGAGCGTGGGAATGGTGCATTCGTCCTGACGGATGAACATGGCCTTCACCACAAGCAGATAGTAGTAGAGCGAAATGATGGTGTTGATCAATGCGATGAGCACCAGGATGTAGATAGCAGTGTCGCCAGTCTTGAGTGCGCCAGCAAAAACGAAGAACTTGCTGAAGAAACCGGCAAACGGCGGGATACCTGCCAACGAGAACATGGCTATCATCATGGTAAATGCCAGCCACGGATTGGTCTTGAACAGACCGTTGTAGTCGTCAATGGTCACCTTATCGGTCTGTCGCTCAATCACGGCAATCACGGCAAATGCACCCAGGTTCGAGAAGATGTAAACCAGAATATAGTACATCATCGAAGTCATGCCAAGCACATTGGCGCCAACAATGCCAAGCATAATATAACCCGCCTGTGAGATTGACGAGAATGCCAGGAATCGCTTCAGATTGCGCTGACGCACAGCAAACAGGTTACCAACGGTGATGGTGAGAATGATGATGGCATAAAGCATCCATTTCCACACCTCGGCATAGACGGTACCAAACACCTGCACCAGTATCACCAGGAAGGCAAAAGCAGCTGAACCCTTGGAGATAACCGACAAATAGCTGGTCACGGCTGTGGGAGCACCCTGATAAACATCGGCGGTCCACAGGTGGAAGGGAACGAGCGAGAGCTTGAATCCCACACCTGCTATCACAAAGGCAACCGCTGCAATGAGCAGTGCCGAGTGCTTGTCGCTCAGCGCGCTTGCCAGAGTCATGTAGTCGAACGAACCGGCAAGACCATAAACAAACGACATGCCAAGCAGCAGAATAGCCGACGAGAAGATGGCTGTGAACATGTACTTGGCAGCAGCCTCGTGCGACTCGTAGTGATGCTTTTCAAAGGCGGCCAAAGCAGCCAGCGGCAGCGATGCAGTTTCAAGACCAATGTAGAACAGCAGCATATTGCGTGCCGACACCATCAGGAACATGCCAAACAGCGTGAGGAGCAGCAGCTCGTAGAACTCGCCACGGCGCACTGCAACAAACTCGCTGTTGGCCCACTTGATTGACTGCAGCAGCACAAGCAGCATGCCCACATTGAGGATGGCCTTCATCGCCCAAGTGGCATCGGACGACTCAAACATGCCGGCAAATGCCATTCCCGAGTGAACCGGAAAGAAACTGAACACGGTATAGAGACCGAACAGTGCCGTAGTAAATGTTGGCAATGCTTTCTGGCACCTATCGGGCATAAAAGTGTCATATATGAATACTAACAAGAAGACCACCAGCAGGCCAATCTCTTGCGGCATAATTAAAAACTGAGAATAATCCATTGTGTTATATCTGTTTTTTTAATTCAACACTTTCATTATTGTATCACAACCGGGAAGAATTCGCCAAGCGCTTTCACAACTGGAAGAAAACTGTCGCGAATGATGTCGACGAAGAAGTTCGGGAAGCAGCCGATGATGGCAACCGACAGCATGAGCGTTGTGGTCGACAAGCGCTCAAACCAGTTGGCATCGGTCAATTGCTTGTGATGCTCGTTTTGCACAGCACCAAACAGCAGCTTGCCCACCACGCGCAGAATATACACTGCCGTGATCACAATCGAAGAGGTTCCCAGAATTGTGAGCACGCGGCGGAACACATCGGCGTTCTCGTAAGAGCCAATGAATATCGTCATCTCGGCAACAAATCCGCTCAAGCCCGGCAGACCCAGCGAAGCCAGACCCGCTATCACATAACCCACGCCCAGGAACGGCATAATCTGCATCATGCCGCCCATGTCGCGAATGTCGCGTGTGTGGGTACGGCCGTAAATCATACCGATAAGGGCGAAGAACAAGGCCGTCATCAAACCGTGCGAGAGCATCTGCAACACAGCACCGGTCATCGCAGTCTGGTTAAACATGAGAATGGCGAAGAGCACCATACCGCAGTGGCTCACCGAACTGTAGGCATTGATATACTTGAGGTCGGTCTGCACACAGGCGCTGAACGCACCATACACGATGCTGATGCCAGTTAGTGTGAGGAATATCCACGACAACTCGCTTGCGGCAAAGGGCATGAGATAGATGGCAATGCGGAAGCAACCGTAACCACCAAGCTTCATGAGCACACCTGCATGGAGCATCGACACAGCTGTGGGCGCCGAAGCATGACCATCGGGCGACCATGTGTGGAACGGGAACATGGCTCCCAGCACACCGAAGCCCACAAAGGTCATCGGGAACAGGAACAACTGCCAGTTCTCGGGGATAGCGTTGTTATGAGCAATTTCAAGCACATTCATGGTGAGGTTGCCATCGGCCGACGAATGGAAGTAGATGCCCAGGATGCCCAGCATCAGGAATGCCGAACCACCCATCAGCATCAGGGTGAGCTTCATGGCCGAATAGTTCTTGTTGCCACTGCCCCACACGCCAATGAGCAGATACATGGGGATAAGTGCCACCTCATAGAACATGAACATGGTGAACAGGTCAATCGAGATGAAGAAACCGAACACACCGGTCGAGAGCAGGAAGAACCACAGGAAGAACTGCTTGGGCAGCGGATCCATCTTCCACGAGGCAAACACGCCCGCAAAGACGATGAACGCCGAGAGCAGTATCATTACCACCGACACACCATCAACGCCCAGCGCGAGCTTGATGTTGAGCGGCGCATACCAGGTCCAGCTTGCCGTGAGAATCATCTCGGCATCGTTGCCAGCCCCTCTCTCTTGCAAGAACATCACAACCAGTGTGATGGCAAGTATCATGAGCGCCGAAGCACCTGTAACGGCAACGGTTCTGATGGCACCGATTCCCTTGTTGCGGCACAGTGCCAATCCCGCCAGCGTGAGCAGCGGAACAATCACAAAGTAGATTAAGATATTACTGAAAAT
>JAEEGL017374768.1_pt1 | contig 25642 bp, 19 predicted proteins | sample 9134231 | NCBI WGS metagenome assembly JAEEGL01 (sample SAMN16246548, study PRJNA631951) | gut metagenome | biome: gut microbiome; feature: rumen; material: fiber-attached | host: Bos | place: Iran: Karaj | collected 2018-10
AAATGGCTTAGTTAACGAGTGGTATTTGGAAGATATGTCTGAAAATATTAGAAGCGTACTTACTAGCAAACGAAAAAAAGGTGAGCATATTGGCTCTTTTGCACTATATGGTTACAAAAAAGATCCAAATAGAAAAGGTCATCTTGTAATTGACGAAGAAGCAGCTAAAATTGTTAAAGAAATATTTACACTGTTTTTAAAAGGGTACGGTAAAACTTCAATTGCTAGAATTTTAAACGATAGGGGAGTACCTAGCCCTTCCAGATATAAATGGTTACACGGGTCAAAATACAAAGGCACCAGTAAACAAGGTAGCGCCATTTGGCACTATTCTGTCATTTCGAGTATGCTTGTTAATGAATTTTATATAGGTAATATGGTACAAGGGAAAAGTGAAAGTATCTCATATAAAACACAAAAAAGAGCAAAACTCCCGAAGAATGAATGGTATATAGTTAAAGGAACACATAGACCTATTATTGAAAAAGAAATGTGGGATACAGTTCAGGAATTAGTAAAGGCTAAAGCGAAACCGTTCAAAGTAGGAAAAGTTGGGATTTTCGCTCGCAAGGTACAATGCGCAAATTGTGGATATTCACTAAAGTCATTTGTAGGTCGAGGACGATATTACCTTAGATGTTCAGGTAAAATACTTGCAAAAAATTCTTGCATTGGTTCATCTATAGCGGTAAAGATGCTTGAAAATATTGTTTTAGACGAATTAAAGCAAATGTATAATGAGCTAATAAACAAAGAGCAACTAGATCAAAATGTAAATCTTGTAGACAATTTGCAGCAACAAAAAAAGGAAATACTAAATGAAATAACATTATACGAAAGAAAAATATCAGAGCTATCCAAAGCAACAAAAGATTTATATCTGGATAAATCGAAAGGTATAATAAGCGAAATAGAGTACAGAACTTTTTCACAAGAATTTGTCAAAGACAAAGAAAGACTAGCAGACCTGGTTAACGAACTTAAGGAAGAACTAGTCATAATAAACGAAAAAAGCTCTAAGAAATTTGATCGAAGAAGGATTATAACAAAATATGCAAATATTGACAAGCTTAACCACGAAATTGTGCAGGAACTAATTGGTCATATCTGTATAGGGAAAAGAAAGATAGGCACTAAAGAGCCACCAGTTGAGATATTTTGGAATTTTTAAATTGCGTATATACTAAAAATGTAGTCTTTACAATAGTGCAGCATATGCTGCGAGATGTATAGAGAATGAAGTTTTAATGTTTTTCAGAAATGGTAAAAAAAGTGAAAAAGATATATCTATAAACGAACCACTAGAGACAGATAAAAATGGCAACTCACTTGTTTTAATGGATATAATGTCGACAGGAGAAGACATAACCGAACAAATAGACTTAAAAATAAAAACAGAAAAATTAAAAAAATATATAAATGAAGATTTAAGCAAAAGAGAACAAACCATAATAAAACTAAGATACGGTCTTTTTAACGAAAAACAATTAACACAAAGAGAAATAGCAAAAAAACTCAATATATCTCGTTCTTATGTTTCCAGAATAGAAAAAAAGGTAGTAAGCATTTTAAGAAAAAAATTTAAAAAAGATATCTAAAACATAACTTTAAAAAATAATTATTATTCCTATTATGAATACAGTATATTTTTGCACAAAAACTCTATAGCAAAAAAACTTTGAAATAAAAATAACGGTTTATACGCTAGGCAACAAATTTAAAAAATATATCTTATTTGTATATACAAGTTATTAAAAAAAATTGACGGTGATAAAACCGAATAGGTATCGTTAAATTACCACTCATAAACAGAAAAAAATTAATTTTCGACTGACACTAAAACTTTTCAAAAAACTGAACTAAGTAGTAGTTAATAAATGGTTTTTTGTGCTTATCAATATTAAGTGTTTTATCAAACCGTAATCTGAATTTCATGTTATATAAATTAATAATATCTATCTTTTTTTAGCACTGCTAATATAAAAAGGTAATTGAATTTATTTTAAAGATTAATTATCATACCCTAGTCGTTGTTAAATGCTAAATAAGGAGACTTATTATGGACTGATAGTTGTGTTTTATAATTAGATCTTGCCAAATTTTAAAGTGTTTTTATTTGACATGAAATTTCAAGTGGAATTTTTACTAAAATTAAGTTTATGACTTTACTTATTTTTGTATAGAAGTGGGAGGATATATTAGGTGAAAAAAGCGTTAGTTTTATTATTAATTTTGACTACTTTGGTTGGGGTTTCGATTCTGGCATACACTTTATTGTTAGGAAAGAGAAATGTTCAAAATAGCATAGAGGGAGCCACCGTTAGCACAAAGCAAAGCAGCGAAAACGTTACTCACATATTCATGTGTGCAGACGACGGTAATGCCATGCCTACCTGTACTACTATTGCTTCTGTTTTGAGTAATTCCGCTTCAGATGAAAAGATTAATGTTCATATCGTTTCCTTTGATGATAATCACATGAGCGAGGAAAACATAAAAAAAATTGAAAAACTTGGAACTACTATTAAGAAATTTAACCTAGATTTCACTTATTTTGATAAAAAGAGCCTCAAAGAGTTTAATACTGATCATTGGAATAAGGCTATATTGGTAAAATTATTCGGCGCACAGCTTTTTCCAAATTTAGATAAAATAATTTGGTTAGACGACGATGTTATAGTTCTTAAGAGTTTAAACAGTATTTATAATAAAGATATGGATGATAAATATTTATTTGGAGTAGACGTATCTAGCGAATACAATAAGTATAATGGACGTGATTGTCCATATTGGATAACAGCCGGCTTTGGATTATACAACTTAAAAGAGATAAGAAAAGACGATTTTCAAAAAGATTTGCTAAATTTTGCGAAAAGTTATCCAGTAAATGGACACAGTGATAAAAAATATTGTGGAGGAATTGAAGAATATGCATTGACAAAAATACCAAAAGATAAAGTAAACGTTTTACCGTACAAATATAGTGTAATGTGTTCGATGTTTGGCGGTACAGTGTATGAGAATTTAGATCTAGAAGATTGTGTTGTACTTCACTATGCAGCCTGTAAACCATGGAGAGATAAAAAGTATATTAGCAAAAAGTATATGGATGTTTGGGAAAAGTATTTTAATATGACAGAATATTCAAAAGAACTGAAAGGAACAGAGAAAGCTGCTTAAAATTTGTGTGATTAATATGTGTGACGGAAATATTTTTTAAAATTTTTAAATAAAATAGGAGGATTTTTCGAATTGAAAAAGAAAGGTATATTTACAATAAGTCTAATAGTTGTGCTAATAATCGGGATTTCTTTTTTTATGTATAAAGGTTTTAATTTTAAGGATAATAACCAAAGTGCTGTTAAAAGTACAACAGTAAGTGCAGAGAATAATAAAAATACTCATATATTTATGTGTGCTGATGACGGTAATGCTATGCCCACATGCACTACTATAGCATCTGTTTTGAGCAACTCATTGAAAGACGAAAAAGTTAGTATTCATATTGTATCTTTTGAAGATAATCATATGAGTAAGGAAAACATAAGAAAAATAGAAAGTTTAAAAACAACTATCAAGGATTTTAATCTGGATTTTACATATTTCGACAAAAGAAGATTAGACGAGTTCTACACAGATTATTGGAATAAAGCTATAATGGTAAAACTTTATCCAGCAGAGCTTTTTCCAGAATTAGACAGGATTATCTGGCTTGACGATGACGTAATTGTACGAGAGAGCCTTAGCGATATTTATAATATGGATATGAATGGAAAATATATGGCTGGCGTTGAGGTTATTAGTGAGTGTAAGATTTATAGAGATACTCCAAAATTCCCTCGTTGGATAACTGCAGGTATAGGTGTTTATAACTTAAAAGAGTTCAGAAAAAATGATGTTCAACAGATGCTAATAGACTCAGCCAAAGATTGTAAGGCAGATACAGCTCCGGATCGTTACGGTGCATCTGATGAATGGGCGTTAACGTTTGGAATTCCTGAAGACAAAATGATACTTTTACCGTACAAATACAGCGTTATGTGTGCAGCGTTTGGAAAAGATGCATGGCCCGATTTAAAAGTTGAAGATTGTGCAATATTACATTACGCAAGTAATTTTTGTAAGCCATGGAAAAACTCTGAACAGATAAGTAAGAAGTTTTTAGACGAGTGGATTAAATATTATAAATTAACCGAATATGCAAAAGAAAAGGGTAAAAGTGCGAATATAAAAAAGGCTGCATAAAGGTTGTGGTCACAACTCTGTAACTAAGAAAAGCCTGTGTTAGCGCTGCTACTCACAGTTTTTTTAGTCTTAAAAAATTTTAAACAAATATGTAAAAAATATTGGTCGGTAGATTAATTTACATAAATTAATAAAATAAACGAAAATAAAATAGCATAGGTAAAAAAAATTTACAAAAACCAGAATTAATTAGCAAAGTTTTTGACAAGAATAAAATCACAACTGTAATATTAAGTGAAACTTAAGTGTTGTTTTAAATTTCGTACTTAATGGTCAAGATATGTCCACAATATAACAAAAACTCATGGCAGAGCCAAACTCTAATGAATAGTTTGACACTTTGTCTCTTAATACGGTGTTCAAAACATAAAATTAAGTGGAGATTATTACCGAAAAATTAGTTTTTGGAATATTTTTACTTTTGTGCACATAAAGTTGTACTTGTTACCCTACCTACTTTCAGCATTGCCAAACTTATGGCAGTACTGAATCTTAATGGATAGTTTGATATTTGTTTTTATTAAGCGGAGAATATTACCGAAAAAATTGGTTTTTGGAAACCTCTTACGTTAGTGCACATAAAGTGGTATTTATTAATCTACCTATTTTTTTAGTAATGCCCAATTTATTACAAGCTTTTGTTTAAACTTTCTCTATAATACATGACTATACAAGGCATTTATTTTTTACAATAAAACAATCAAGTTCCCGAATAAGATTTTCCGGAAACTCATCTTTAGTAACAATCTTTAAAGGTTTTGAAAAATTAAGTCCAAATAAACCGAGTAACGACTTTGCATCCAATTTATAAATACTTGACTCAACATCAATTTCTACACTGTATCTATTAACAATCTCTGAAAATTTAATTATAGATCTATAATCCTTTAGCATTATGTACTCTGATTGCATTATAATAAACTCAACCGCTCCTATTTAAGACTAAAAAGCGTCAAAATACTAACGCTTAGTTTGTAATGTGTCAAGGACATATTGTGTTAACATTTATAAAAGTGTTTAAAAACATAATATCAATATTACAAAGTAAGGTAAATAATAAATGAAATTTTTTATATCCACATTTGGTTGTAAAGTAAACCAATATGAGTCGCAGATAATTTTGGAACTTTTTTTAAATTCCGGTTTTAAGAAAACTGAAAACTTTAAAGATGCAGATATAGTAATAATTAATTCCTGCACAGTTACAAAAGAAAGCAGTAAAAAAGTTTTAAGATATATTAACAAAGTTCGAAAAGAAAATAAAAGATCTTTAATTGTGTTAGTTGGTTGCTTACCCGAAGCTTTTCCTAATGAAAGCATTAAAAGATCAGGTGCAGATATTGTTTTAGGAAACAAAGATAAACTTGACGTACTAAAAAAAGTGAAAAAGTATTTAAAAATCAAAATTAATAATTTTGAAGTTAATACAATAAAAGATAATGAAACAAGTCCTTTAAATTCTATAAATAGTTTTGAAAACAGAACTAGAGCTTTTATAAAGATTCAAGATGGTTGTAATCAATTTTGTTCTTATTGCATAATACCATATGCCAGAGGAAGGTCGCGCTCAAGAAGATTAGAAGATATATATGCAGAGGTAAAAGATATAACATTAGCAGGATATAAAGAAATTGTGCTAGTTGGGATAAATTTGGCAATGTACGGGAAAGATTTTGATAACAAAAATAGTTTATGCAATGTAATAAAAGAACTAAGCGAAATAGATGATTTAAAGAGAATACGTTTAAGCTCAATGGAGCCACAATTTATGAATAAAGAAACAATAAAAGAATTATCTAATTTTAAAAAGCTTTGTCCTCATTTTCACATATCTTTGCAGAGCGGATGCAACAATATTTTGAAAAGAATGAATAGATATTATACTGTATCAGAATACGCTAAAATTGTAGAAAATATACATCATTACTTTTATAATGCATCGATTACAACAGATGTAATGGTAGGGTTTCCCGGTGAAACAGAAAAAGATTTTGAAGAAAGCCTAAATTTTGTAAAAAACATGCAATTTTATAAAGTTCATGTTTTTCCGTTTTCTGCACGAAAAGGTACTGTTGCCCAAAATCTTCCAGACCAAATAAGTAAAGAAGTAAAAAAAATTAGATGCAAAAAGATGTTAAGTTTATCTGAAAAACTAAAGGAAAGTTTCTTAAAAAACCAAATTGGAAAAACCGTAAGTGTATTGTTCGAAAATAGAACAAATGAATTGGGAAATAAAGGGCATGCATCAAATTATGTAATAGTTTATTTAAAAAACGATAGTCAACTAGAGGGAAAAATATTAGATGTAAAAATAAACAGTTGTAACAAAGAATCATGCATAGGGAGTATTTCAGTGCCGTGACGAGATTTTAAAATCGAATTTTCTACATAATTTAAGAATATATTCCTGCAAAGGCTCTCACACTTTGCAGCAACGTTTTTTTGTGTAGCAGTGCTAAAAGTGCACGTGTACATATATAATCTTATTTGTTCAGCATGAAGGATTATCGGCATAGTATATATTCATAATGTCAAAATATTTAGTAGATTTTTGTATGACTACTTATCTTATTTTACACGAAAGCCTTATTGTTAGTACAAAAGTTATAAGACAGTTAAATTTTATCTCTTTGGCTCATAAATTATATTTTTTATTATCCATGCAATTTTTGCACTTTCTTTTATGAACATTTCGTGAAATCTTATACTTTATTAGAAATATTTGGTAATGTTAAAAATATGTAGATTAACAAATAATTTTTTGTGACTTAACAGAAAAAAGTAAATAAAAAAATAATTTTCAAAATCATATAAGGACAGCACTAAATCTTAATAGATAGATTGATATTTTGTGCCTTTAGAGGTAGTAAAGCCAAAAAATTAAGCTTAGATTGTTACCAAAAAATTGATTTTTGGAATCTTTTTTAACATGTTGTTCATAAGGTACTGTTAGCTAATCTATCAACTTTTAGCATTGCCTCCATATAATCCTCTCTACTTGTTTTTTATTAAGATATGCAATCTTAGTCTATATATTAAAGTTTAGTTCTGCCAATATTACTTACTTTTATTTTATAAGATTAATATAATTACGCATTTAAATATATGATTTGTTAAAAGGCAGTGCTAAAAGAATATAGATATGTTAAAGTATATAGTCTAGTAAAAGTAAAAGGATGCCCAAAATATGGGTTAATAAAAAAGTTTAAAATTGGCTTAATAAATTTAAGCAGATATAAAGATCACGAAATTACTAAATATCCAATTTTTATGTTAAAGAAGCAGATAATTTCGTGTTATCTATTCATTTTCAGCACTTAATATAAAAGTATTAATTTACTAGTAATTAAAATATAAAATACTTCTGCAAAATTACAGATAATTCAAAGTTGTAGTCTTTTTTATAAATTTTTTATTAAAAACACAATAACAGATAGGCCAAAAATATTAATCATCTAAAATAATTTCTTGCCCTCGGTTTATAGGTTTGCAAATAAAGACTTCACTATATTTAGTAATTAACTCATTTTTACACATATTGGCATTCATATAATCTTTAAATATTCCAAAAACTGCTGATCCACTGCCACTCATAGAAGCTGACAATGCACCAAATTTAGTCATTATTTTTTTTATATATTTTATAGTTTTATTTTCCAAAACACTTTCAAATCTATTGTACAAAGAATTAGAAATACCAATTATATTTTGTTCATTTATAGAGTCTACAATATCATTTATGCTCTCCTTCTTATATTCCTCAATTTTATATTTATCATCAAACATTTTGTATGCATCTTTTGTTAAAATTCCAAAGTCTGGCTTGCAGATTAATAGATGGCATACTGGTAAATTTAACATTTTTTTGGGGGAAGAACCTAATTTCCTATACAATAAAGTACCACCTATAAGGCAAAGTGAAACATCAGAACCAACACGAAGCGCTAAATCATAAAGTTCAGATATATCTAAATTTGTTCTAAATAAATAATTCAGCCCCACCAATACAGCCGCTGCGTCTGTACTCTCACCGCCAAGACCAGAACATAATGGAATATTCTTATTTATTTCTATTTTAACTAAAACACCAGTAAAACTGCAATAAGTTAAAAACTCTTTGCATGCACAGTATGCACTATTATCAATATATGAAATTTTATTTAGTTCATCGCAGTCAGTTTTTATAAAAACCTTATTCTTTGACAAAGCTTCATCTCTTTTACATTCTATTTTTATTTCATCGTAAAGACTAACGCTCTGCACAACTGTCTCTATGTTATGCAGACAAATATTTGACTCTTTTTTTAAAATTTCTAAAAATAGGTTAATTTTGGCAAATGCCCTCAGAATAACTTTCACAACGAAATTTTAATACAACTCATCTACTGTTTACAACAATCAACTGCAAATGAGAGCGCTAAATGTTAATAGATAGATTGATATTTTACCCTTTTAGAGGTGGTCAAATCAAAAAATTAAGTGGAAATTGTCGCTAAAAAATTAGTTTCTGGGATCTTTTTTACTTTGGTGTGCGTAATGTGTTACTTGTTAATCTACACGTTTTTAACACTGCCCTGCAAATTCACCAAAATAAATACTAAAATTTGCCAACATCAAGAATGAATACTTATTACCCAAAACAAACAAAGATTCAAAATTTGTATAGTAAAAATGAATATAAATTGTAAAAAACGTAGCAAACTCTTAATATATAAACTGGCGCTGTTTATTTTGAGGCAGTTATTCCAAATTAAGATTTGATATTAAAAAATCAGTTTTAAAATTCTTTTTCGCAGTAAAGTTCAAAAAAACGTTTGTTAATCTACTATTTTTGCACTGTATAAAAATATTAATGAGCGAAAATGATTGCTGTCTTTGCATTTAAGCAAGTTAGCTAAGTTAGTTAAGGTCCAGATGAAAATACATCTTGGACAAATTGTCTAAAACAATAAAATAACAAAACTTATAACCACGAGTTATTAGTCACTGTAGCGATAAAAATAAAATTTAATGTACGCAAATAATAAAATTACATATGCACGAGATTTTCTTTTTTTAATCATAATAAAACTTAAAAATGACAGCGCTAAAAGTAGGTAGATTAACAAATAACAACTTATGAACATCATATTAAAAAAGATTTAAAAAACCAATTTTCCAGTAATAATCTCCACTCAATCTCCAGTTCTTAAGACTCTCTTAAGAGAGTTTTAAAACATCTATTAGGATTTAGCCCTGCCTTAAAAATTTTCTAATTTAATTTTAGGATACCACATAATTACCAAGCAAAATCATAAATATAAAAAATAATTATTTTTTTAATACAAAACTAAACTAACACTACTACATTACTATATTCGTGCTTGTTTCACCTATATTCAATTGTTCTACAGTAGTATTATTACCTGTTCCACCTGAGGCATTGCTAAGCGCATCTTCCGACAAATCTCCACCGTTTTTTATTTTTTGAATATACTCATACACCTCATCCAATTTCCCAGATGCGAAACTCATATTATTTTCTTGTGCAACTTTCATAAACTCATCTTTGGAGTCGCATTTTTTAAATTGTTCTAAAAGTCCTGGGTCTTTTTTAAAAAAATCTTCTAAGTTCATCTAAAAATCCCCCTTGCTGCTAAATTATATTGCATATTCTATATTATTTTTTTTTATAAGTCAATATTTTTATTTAAAAAGCATAAACAATAGCATAACATTACAGTTTTAAAAACTATATTTTAGAAAAATTTTGAATAAATTTTTATTTTAAATCACAATTAGTGATTTAAAAGTTTATTTCGAGGCTTTTAATTACTTTAAAGATTTTCAAATATATTTATAAATATTATAAAATTATAATTGTATAAGTCATATAAAATAGTAATTAAGCATAAAAAACTACCAATTTCAGATATTAGGATATATTCTTTTATTAAAGTTAATATTAATAGAAAAATATAAAACAGCTTGTTAGAAAAATTAATAGCGACTTAATTAAGTTAAAATTTTAAATAAAGTATCTAATCTAAAATATCAATCATAATATAATGAATTAGCATTTTCCCATGGCTCATTATTTTTAAAAAGTTAAAGTATACTTATAAAAGCAAAAAATATATATAGAAATTCGCACAACCAAGACTCTTAATATTTTCTACAAATTATTTTTTAAGACAAAATAAAAAAACTATAATTTATTTCTATTTGCATAAAAATAAAATCAAAAAAATTTTATTGTAAGAGAACTTTTTATTATATATCTTCAAAAATCAGTTTAGTCCTTATATTGGCGGTTTTTTTATATAGCTAAAATTAAAAATATTTCTAGACATCCAAAAATAAACTTGCAGTTTATCACCAAAAACTATTTTTTCTAAGTATAGATACAAATTAGCAGTGCTAAAAGTGCGCAGATAGAAAAATTACCACTCATAAACATAAAAAATTAAGTATTCGAATGACATTAGAATATTTGTAAAAACCAAACTAAGTAGTAGTTAGGCAATTGGTTTGTTTGCTTAATAGATAGTTAAGTGTACAATTTTTATAAAACCATATTTTGAATCTACTATTTTCAATATTCTATAATTTTAAAATATTTATCTGCTTTTAGCACTATTATCTAGAGGAAAGTTATTGTTTTTTCATATGTTGTAATTTAAGTTAATAAGAATTTTAGAAAAGGGGACTTTTGTCGGAATTACTGCAAGCAAAAAAATTGGTAATGCTCTTAAACGCAATAGAGCTAGAAAAATAATTAGGTGAACGTTTGAAGTAATAGGTAATATGTGCTTAAATGCGTTAGTTTAGTAATAATTATAACGGACAAATGTTAATTAATCTAAAAAATGTCTTTTATATTTTTGTTTTTATATTTTGTAATAATACATTAAAACTTAATTATGGCAATAACTTAGCGTTGACTAATTAAAACCTTTATGGTAGATTGCATTGGTGCTACTTGTGTATGGCTAGTGTTGTCTTTTTATACGTTGGTTTTTCTGTTCACATTATTGGAGCGTTTGTTGCTACTTTGTGGTCGTGAGGGTTGCTAGAATAGCTCAGACGGTAGAGCACATCACTCGTAATGATGAGGTCACGAGTTCGATTCTCGTTTCTAGCTCCATTTTTTGAGAGTTTAAATGTTGATATGTGTGTAAAATAAAAAAATCAAGACAAACATTTTTGAAACAACAAAAAACGACTTTGATCCACACGATAGTCTGATTATTATTTCAAAAAGTTAAAATTATATTTTTGAAGTCTTAAATATTATCTGTTAGATTTATTTAACAGAAATGTAAAGCAAACAATGATTTTTCCCATCTTGTGAGCACTTAGCTGGGACATTACTTTCGTAATCAATAAAATACGAACGATCAATGATTCCATTTTTTTGATCATTCCAAACTTTTTCCCAGGCTAATTTAGTACAACAACCCCTATTAGCTGCTTCATTGAAAATATCATATTTTTTATATTTACCTTTTTGAATTTCCAATTCTATATTTTTGAAAAAATCTTTGCTTACTGCTAAAATACTCAAGTCATAATTTCCATTTTCATCAGATTCATAGTTACTATAACGAGAAATAAGAAAAATATTATTTTGAAAATTTCCATTACTACCAGACAACATGGGAAGTTTTCCGCTTAATACATCTTTCCATAATTCTTCTATTTTTTTCACTCCTTCCGGGAAATTATTAGTTCTAACAGTAACTTCTTTTAGCTTATATGACATTTTATGTACATCCTACTTAATTTTAATAATTCTTATTCTTCGAATTTGCTTAAAAATACAACCACAAAGTCTACGAGTTTAGATACGATTTCAATAGAAATTTGGGACTCGTTATTATTCTTTAATACTATTACAGTGCCAATTGAATTTTTATTTAAATTTATCGGAGCAATTAAAAGTGCTTCTTTTTTTATACCTTCTACTGGAAATATTGCCCTAGAATCAGGGTTATTATCACAAATATATATATCTTTCAGTGAAACGAATTCTGAAATAAATGGAGCAAGTCTTCTATTTAAGTACTCTTTTTTAGATATTCCACTTACTGTTACTACTTTTTCATTGTTACATATTAATATAGGCAAATTTATTATTTTGTACATTGCTTCGCAAAGACAATTTATAATTTTTGAAATTTCTTCTATTAAAGAATATTTTTTAAAAATTATATTACTATCTGAGTCGATATAAAGCTCTAGAGGGTCCCCTCTGTTTATTCTTAATGTTCGCCTAACTTCCTTAGGTATGACTATTCTACCTAGGTCGTCTATTTTCCTTACTACACCTGTGGCTTTCAATTTTTTTAATTGCCTCCTATAAATATTTAAAAAATACGGCGATAGCAAATCTCGCTGTAGCAGCTGAAGTTTTCTTAATTTGTTGGTATTGTTTCGCCAAGATTACCTATATTTTTTAATAAGCCTGTTGACTTCAATTTTAAATAATGCCTCCAACATATTTTATTTTTTAGTCTTTACTACTAGGTTTTGAAATTAGTGCTGCTAAGTATCCAAAAAAAACAGCGCCAGCAACTCCTGCAGCTGCTGATGCTAAACCACCTGAAAAAATTCCAATTATTCCTTGTTTTTTTATAAATTCAACTGTACCTTTTGCCATAGTGTAGCCAAATCCAGTTATAGGAACAGTGGCTCCGGCACCAGCAAATTTTACTAATTTTTCATATAAGCCAATCGCCGTAAGAAAAACTCCGGATATTACGTATGTTACTAGTATTTTTGCTGGAGTCATTTTAGCTTTTTCAAGTAATATTTGCGCTAAAGCACAAATTATTCCACCAATTAAGAATGCTTTTAAATAATCCATAATATTATTATTTTATTATCCTCTCTATTTTTATATGTATCCTTATGTTTACCGTATTTTTAATAAATATTTATATTTTTATAAAAATTGGAGTTAGCACATGTTATTTTACTTTTTAAGCAGTGTATAATAATTAATGGGTTTATTAAAAATAAATTCTAGAAAAATATATAGTTTTATTTTAAAATATTGTTATGTTATTTATCCCTAGGAGGATTTAAAATGGAAAAAGGCTTTAATGATTACCTAGGTAATGAAAATGATAAAATTGAGGTTAAAGCCCAAGTTTCTTCAAAAAAAATAAGGCCATGGAGTATGGATTCTAAAGAAATAGATAGTCAAAAAAAATATAAATTAAAAAAATTCTTATGGTTATTTGCCACTTTGGTCTTATTATTAATTGTTTTTCTTACTTCGTTATTTTTTTCTTACTTTGGTAAAGATAATTTAAATTTAAACTTTTTATTTGGAAAAAACAAAGAAATTGTCGGTAGTCCTGAAGTTAATTCCGAGGTGACTGTAGTGACTTCTTCTCCCAAAAAAGGAGACGAACTTACAGCACCCTCTATATACGAAAAAGTTTCTCCGGCGATAGTTGGTGTAATAACATCTAATAAAGAAATGGGACTTGGTAATGCAGTTGGTCAAGGAACAGGCATTGTTATGACCAGTGACGGATATATATTAACTAATGCACATGTTATAGGTTTTAGTAAAAATAATAACGTGACAATTGCACTAGATGAAAAAGAATATGCTGCGAAAATTATTGGATTTGACGCTCGTGTGGATATAGCCGTGCTTAAAATTGATGCTAAAAATCTAAAGAAAGCTGAATTTGGAAATTCAGACGATATCCGAGTAGGTGAAGATGTAATAGCAATAGGTAACCCTTTTGGGATGGATTTATCTAAGTCTTTAACTAAAGGAGTAGTTTCTGCAACAGGTCGAAATTTAGAAAAAAAGAATAAAAAGAATGCTGTAAAGTTCATACAAATAGATGCTGCACTTAATCACGGAAATTCAGGTGGAGCAGTTGTTAATATGAACGGGCAGGTAGTTGGAATAAGTAGTATAAAAATAGCGGATATTACTAAGTCACCAGAAGGATTAGGATTTGCTATACCAATTAATTTAGCTTTAGAGGTTGCGAATAAAATAATAAAAAATGGATATAGTACTGGCAATGTAAAGTTAGGTATAAGTGCACAAGGAATTACTAGATGGGAATCCCAGTGCTATGATGTTCCACCTGGAGTTTTAATTACATCTATTTCAAAAGATAGCAATCTTCAAAGTAGTGGAGTAAAAGTTGGAGACATTATTACAAAAATTGATGGTGTAACGATATTAAATACCGAAAACCTTAAAGAAGAATTAATGGAACATAAGCCAGGCGATGTTATTACGCTTACTATTTTTAGGCAAAGTTATAAAAACAGAGAGGGTTCTTCAATTGAAGTTAAAGTAACTCTTTTAGAAGATACAAATAATTAGAGGCTATTCACATAAAAATGTGGAAAAATTAATAACAAAATTGCATAAGTAAAGTAAATAGTTCTATAGATTTATTGTATGAGGTGAAAATTTAATTTTTATCATGTAAAAATATTTTTTGTATTTTTAGGGTTTTATATTAACATTCTTGGAATTTTTTACTTCTTCTACACTTTATACTCTAATGTATCTATTTGTTTTTAGCACTGCCACTACAGCAACAAGTAGCAACAATATTAATAACTAAACTAATAATTTGTATCTTCAGAGTTAGTCAATAACCCAAAAAAACAAATGTAGACCTATTACGGTATTACTAAATCTTAGTAGATTTGATTTTGCCTCTTTAGAGGTAATCAACCCAAAAAATCAGGTGAAGATTGTTACTAAAAAACTAGTTTTGATTTTTTTTACTTTTGTGTACATAAGGTGTTATTCTTTATTCTACCTACTTTTGGCACTGCCACAAAAAATGATTGTAGACTTGTTACTCAAAGATAAGTCTTGCACTTTATTTTGCTTTTAAGTTCAAAATTTTAATGCACCTATTTTTAGTATTGTTTAATAATATTTAGAAATTATTATTTTTATATTTGATATTTTCACATAAATAAAATCTTATAATATCTGTACCGGTTGCAAAGAATAGTAAACACATTGATTTTAAGTTTTGTGTTTGTGCTATTTATTTAAAAAACTTGACTTTTTTAAAAAAAAAATATATAATTTACTTACTATCGTGAAAGATAGATTTTTATCTTTTAACTTGGGAATAGTTTTTAGGAGGATTTGATGAATGAAAAAATCTTTAAAAAAAGCAAAGGGTAAGGCAAGCAAGAAGGAAAATTTGGAAAAACTTAATAAAGAAGAAGTTAAGGATGTTAGTGGGGGAACGGGTAGTAAAAAAACTACTCTTAGTATGCCTAATAGATAATGTTGGAACATTCTAGAGTTTGATAATGCCGACTGGTGCTGCAAGATTTGTGTAGAAGTGTCAGGTAACTTTTATTCATTTGCAGCTCTTTTATTTTGTTTTAATTGTATGGGGAGGTTGTTAATATTATGTTTGAAAAAGTTAAAAAATTTTTTAAAAAAAGTAATAAGAATGAAGATAAATTTGCAAAACTTGGATCTAAAAAGAATGAAGATAGTATAAAAAGTAGTTCATCGTCTGAAGTGACAGATGATTCATTGGGGAGTGTTGCAGGAGGAAATCAGCTGAGAACTAATACTAAAGATATCGGATAGTAACTTGCTAATGTAGGCTTTTTATTGTTGTATTTTAAAATTCAAGTTTGATTATAAAAACAAAGATAATACTTAAAAAATGAATTTAATTAAATATTTTAAATTCATTTTTATTGTGTATATTATATCGACAAAAATTTTTTTAAAGCTTAATCTCCGAGTAAAAAAATAATTTGTTGTAAGCCTTATGTTATATCCGATGTTTTGCTTGTTTTGGTGTTTTTATAAATACAGTTAACTTTAAAACATAAAATACAGGTAATTTTATGAATAAGAAAAATACGTTGTACGGGAAAGTAATTTACTCCTTATTGATTTTTTTAATAGCCTTTTTTAGTGGAATTTTTGGTGCTGTTGTTTATGAAAGTCAACTTAAAACTAAAACGGAGAGCAATACATCATCAAACGTTAGCACTATGAACACTAGCAGCAGTAATAACAAGATGGATACCGCAGACACCGTTGAACAGGTGGCAGATTGCGTTGTAGACGTTTCTGCAGAAAATAGTGTCGGGAGTGGAGTAATTTACTCAAAAGATGGTTACATAATAACTAATGAGCACGTTATTAGAAAAGCAAAAAAGATAACTGTTAAGCTTAGAAATCAAAAAAGCTATGCTGCAGCACTGGTTGGTATAGATTCTGAAAACGATATTGCAGTTATTAAAATAAAAGAAAATAACCTTAATCCGGTAAAATTTGCAGAATTTTCTAAAGTACGTCTTGGCGAAACTACTATTGTTATAGGTAACCCTTTAGGTGAACTTAGTGGGAGTGTATCTGATGGCGTAGTAAGTGCTAAAGAAAGATTAGTTAACGTTGACGGTAAGCAAATGAAACTCATGCAAACATGTGCCGAGATAAATTCTGGAAATTCCGGTGGAGGAGTGTTTAGACTAAACGGAGAGTTAGCGGGAATAGTAGTTGCAAAATCTTCTGGAGAAAATTTAGAAGGCTTAGGCTTTGCTATACCTTCAGACGATGTCAAAAATAGCGTAGAAAAGATATTAAAAAAATAAATTTTAATAAGCAACGACCAACAAATTTTTGCAGTGCTAAAAGCAGATAAATATGTTGAATTATAAAGTATTTAAAAAGGAGAAGGTTCAAAATTTTAATAAAAATTGCATATTTACTGTCGATAAGCAGAAAAAACCATTGTCTTAATACTACTTAGTTCAGTTTGTACAAAAAATCTTATAACAGTCGAAATTTCGATCTTTCTGCTTATTAAGTATTAACTTTTTTATCTATGTACTTTTAGCACTGCCAAAATTTTCTTCAATTAGCGATTTTTTACTTTAAAAGTAAAAAAACAGGGCGTATATACGCAAAGAAAAACTAAGATTTAATATAAATTTAGGAAGTAATTAATGGACCGTTATTATAACAAAAAAGCAACATATAAGAAAGCTTCTACAAAAGCCTCATTATTACACGACAAAATTTAATTCACACTTTTGCTTTCAATTTTTTTAGTTAAAATCTATATTTTATTCAGTTAAAAATATAGAATGCATATAAAAACATAATTCTTAATACATTTTTTTTAATTGGTTTATCTTGTTACTTAGTTAGATTTTTTTGTCATAAAATAAATTAATCGCTAATTTTGTTATTCTCACCTTAAAAATAACAAAATAAATTTTTAGTTTATATTTTGGTAAATAAAATTCAAAAAGCATTTTGATCAAAAATATGGAGAAAAAATCTGGATCTAAAACAATTATTAAAAATGTTAAGAGATTTAAATTTTTAAAAAGGGCAGTGCTAAAACTTGATAGATAAAGCTTGATTTTGCTTCTTAAGAGTTAGTCAATTCGAAAATTTTAGTTAAGAATTTTTACCCAAAGTTTTATCTTCGAATTTTATTTTGCCGTGAAGTCTAGAATAAGTTAAGTTACTTGTTAATTTACTTAATTTTTGCACTGCCAAATTACCTAAAAACTTCCAAAAAAAGACTAAAAATATTAAAATCCAAAATATGGGTAAGATTAACATTCTAAGTAAACATATTTCCGAACTTATTGCGGCAGGAGAAGTAGTTGAAAACCCTGCATCAGCATTAAAGGAAATGATAGAAAATTCAATAGATTCTGGTGCTTCTAAAATAACTGTAAAAATTAAAAGTGGCGGAATAAAAGAAATTCAAGTTACGGACAATGGTTCTGGTATAGAAAAAGACGATATTAAAAATGCTTTTTTAAAAAGCGCAACTAGTAAGATAAAACATGAGCAAGATCTGGAAAAGATATCCACGCTAGGCTTTAGAGGAGAAGCGTTAGCTTCAATTTGTGCAGTTTCCAAGGTAGAGGTTGTTACTAAAACTAAAGCTGAGACGTACGGTACTCATTATAAAATAAATGGCGGTGAAGAGATCCTTTTGGAAGAGGGGTCTTGTCCAAATGGTACAACTATAATTGTAAAAGACATATTTTACAATACTCCCGCCAGAATGAAATTCTTAAAGACTATTGCAGGTGAGGGCTCTGCAGTAGCTAAAGTTGTAGAAAGAATTTCTCTTTCTCACCCAGAAATTAGTTTTAAATTTTTTAAAGATAAAAAAGAAGAATTTAATACGACTGGAAAGGGTACTTTAGAATCAGCTGTTTATTCGATTTACGGAAAAGAATTTTTAAATAACCTAACACCCATAAATTATGAAATAGATTTACTAAAAATTTATGGGTATATCTCTAAAGCTGGATGCTACGGAGCGTCCCGCAATATGCAAATTTATTTTGTAAACAAAAGATATGTTAAATCTAATGTTATAAGAGTAGCTCTAGAAAAAGCATTTAAAGGATATATAGTGTCGGGTAAGTTTCCTTTTTGTATCTTATTTTTAGAAATACCTTTAGACTTTGTGGATGTTAATGTTCATCCGGCGAAAACCGAAGTACGATTTGGTGATGAAAAATTAATTTATAGTCTTGTTTATAACGCAGTAAAAGATGCACTATATTCTTTAAGTACAAAAGATTTTCCTGAATTTAAAAGTAGAGAAAGACTAAAATTAAGTGATATATCTTTGCAACAATCTGACTTTAAATCTAACGCAAAAAAAAATGCCACCAAAAATACAGATATATGGTCGCAAATTAATAAAAAAGTTAATGTAAGTAAAATAGGTGACAAAAGTTTAAATTTAGATACTAAGAAAAATTTAAAATCTGAATTTCCTGATTATTTTTCAAAATATGAAATAGTAAAAAATGTTAGTGATAGTAATAAAAATTCAGAAACAAGTAAGTTTTTTCAAGCAGACGTAAAAAAGAATGGAAACTTAAATAATGAAAAAGCAGTTTGTTTAAATGAAGGACAAAATTTTGAAGAAAATACAGACGATGACCATATCACTTATCCATCAAATAAAGAGTTATTAGGAAGTCATAATGATAAGATTATTACCCAAAAGGATAGTAATACAGAAAAAAATGATTTATTACATACAGATTTAAAAATAAGTAAAGATGCTATTAATCTAAAAGAAGATGAATTAGAATCAAATAAGTACGATTCAAAAGATAATAAATTAATTAGCATAAGTACCAAAAAAGTTTTTGAAAAAGAAAATTTTTCTAGTTCAAACAAACTTAATTTTGATATTTCTAATAATTTAATTGGTGAAATATTTAAGACGTATATTATTTTAGAACTTGATGGTTCTGAACTATTATTAATTGATAAACATGCAGCTCATGAAAGACTAATTTACGAAAAGCTAAAAAAACAAAGTGTAAATGAGAGTGAATCTCAGGTTTTAATAGAACCAATAATCTTGACATTCAGCGAAGAAGAACATGATATAGCTTTAAATAATAAAGATGTGTTTTTAAAATTTGGTTTTGAAATAGAAGATTTTGGTCAATTTATGATTTTAGTTAGAAGTGCACCCTTATATGTTGATAAAAAAGACATTAAATTAACTGTATTAGACTTAATTAGTAATTTTTTGGAAAATGATAGTAATATAAATAACAATAATTTAGAAAAAATTTACAAAAGTATGGCATGCAGATCTGCAATTAAGGCTAATGATATTACGAAAAGAGAAGAATTAATATCTTTAGTGCAGAAAATGAAAGAGAATAATATAAAGTATTGCCCACATGGAAGACCAGTTTATGTAATTATTAAAAAGTCAGACATAGAAAAAAAATTTTTTAGAAAATAGTTCTTAATAAATAACAAAAAATATGTATTTTGAAGACTCTGATAATAAAATAAATGTTTTAGCTGTAGTTGGCCCTACTGCTACTGGAAAAACTCGGTTAGCTATTAGGTTAGCTAAAATGTTAGACGGAGCGATAATTTCTGCTGACTCTATGCAAGTGTATAAACACATGAACATAGGTACAAATTTACCAACGAAGGAAGAGCTTTCTGGTGTACCATGTTATTTAATAAAATTAATAGAACCTACAGATAATTATCATTTTAGTGTTGCTTCATTTGTTGAATACACAAAAGATATAATAATTAAGCTACATAAGTTAAATAAATATCCAATAATTTGTGGTGGAACAGGACTTTATGTTGATTCACTTATAAATAACATAGAATTTTTTAAAGGTTCTAAAGATGATACAACAAGAAGAAGATTTGAAGAAATTTATAAATATTATGGAATAGAACCACTTATTAAAGAACTTTCAAAAGTTGACCAGGAATCTTTAAAAAAGATCCATCCTAATAATGTAAAAAGAATCATTAGAGCACTGGAATTTTATTTTACTACAGGATTTAAAATATCGGATCAAGTTGCTATTTCTAAAATTAAAAGAAGTATATTTAAACCCGCATATGTTGGTTTAAATTATAAAAATAAAGAAAATTTAAAAAAAGCGATAAAAGAAAGAACAGACTCAATGCTAAAAAAGGGACTAATAGATGAGGTAAAAAATGCTATTAAAAAAAATTACACTAAAATTTTAGACACTGCTATTGGATATAAAGAATTATTACCATACATAAGAGGAGAAGTTACCTTAGAAGATGCTGTAGAAAGACTAAATATTAATACTAGAAAATATGCAAAAAGACAAATGACTTGGTTTAAAAAAAATGAGAAAATAAAATGGTTTTACGTAGATGAGTACAAGGACTTTGAAAATTTATACAAAGATGTTAGTAAATACGTAAAGGATTATAATTGTAATACTTTACCTAATCGGGGTTAGTGCTGTTTATTGGTTTGAGGCCAGGGCTGCGCTGCTTGACATTTTTTGTTTATATACAAAAAAATTACAAAAAATGTCTGCTGTAGCAGCCCTGGCCTCATAGTTAAATTAATTTACTGCTAAAAGATAATCACATAAAAATGTTTGAGATATGTGCATTTAAAGATAAAAATCATATATAAACATAAAAATATAGCTAAAAAAGCTACAATGTAATTACAAAATTAGAATAAATTTTCTAAAATAAATTTATAAAAAGAGATAAAATTAGAATCTATAGTACTATTCATCGAGTGTCAGTGCTAAAATTAAATAGATACGTTAAAACATAAAGTATGAAAAAAGTAAAAAGTGCTCAAAAATACGGGTCAATGAACAGATAAATCAATTGTTACACCATCACTTATCTCATTTTGTATGAAATATTTACTGTTAGTCCAAAAAGCTTTGAAATGACTAACAGCTCAGTTCTTCTGTATATAAGACTTAGTTTTTTATTATCTATGCATTTTTATCATCGCTCAACGAGTAAATGTTGCTTTGTTCTTGTCTAATATAGTACCAATATTTATCATTTTTGATTTTAACAATCAGTTTTTTATTTATAATTTTACTATAATAAACGAAGAAAATTTTGGATATTCTAAAATTAAGGAATTTAAGTGAAACGGAATTTATTTAAAAAAAAATTATACTTAATAATAACTTTTTTATTTTTTATAGTTTTATTTTTGTTTTTCATAAAACAAATGAAACAAAATAAAGTAAAAACAGAGCTAGTATTAAATGGAACACTTGAAAACTATGTTGATACAAATTGCTTAGTGCTAAGAGATGAAACTTTAGTTGAAACTCCAAACGGAGAAATTATAAATTTTATGTTAGAAGAGGGTGAAAAATTAGAATGCGGTAAAATTATTGCGCATATTTATGAATCAGAAAATGATAAAGTTTTTATAAATAAAATAAAAAAATTGGATGAAAACATCAGTAATTTAGAAAATTTACAGAATATGTGTGAAAAAACATTTGGAAAAAAAGAATATGTTTCAAAAATTATTTGTACGACATTGTGTGAAATAAAGTTAAACTCACTTGAAAACGATTATTCAAACTTTAAAGAGAACCATAAAAAAGTTTTAGATGCACTTAGTATAAAAAATGAACTATTAAATAAAAATGAAGATTTATCTGAAAAAATAATGAATTTAAAGAAAGAAAGAGAATCTCTAGAAAAAAGTTTAAAAAATAAAAATATAAAAAAAATTGTATCTAATAGTCCCGGGTATATAGCTTTTTCTACAGACGGATTTGAGAACATTTTACAACTAGAAAAATTAAAAAATTTGACTCCAAAAACAGTAAACGATTTATTAAATTCTGAACCTAATAAGATCAATAACAAAGCCAAAATTGTTAAATCTGCAAATTGGTACATTATTTGCAATGTCCCAATAGATAAGCTAGAAAAAATCGAAGCTGAAAATGACGTAGAGTTATCTTCATTCGGATCAATTTCTGAAAAAATACCATCGAAAATAATTTACATAAATAAAAATCCAAATAAAGACAATCTAGCTAGCCTAGTTTTAAAATGCAATTATATTAATAAAGAAGTGTTAAATTTTAGAAAAGGGAACATCCGCATAGTTTTTAAAAAATATAGTGGTTTAAAGTTTAGAAAAAGTGCCTTACACAAAAAAATTGTAAAAAAAACAGAAAAAGGTCTGAATAGTAATGAAAATAGTGTGAATAAAGCAATATTTGGAGTGTACGTACTAGATGAAAAAGATAAAAACAAAAAATTATTTAAGGAAATAGAGCCATTGTTTTCAGACGATGAATATGTTATTTGTAAAAATAATGAAGAGCAGGGAAACAATGCAGAAAGTATTCTGCGCCAATACGATGAAGTTATAGTCTAAGCAAAATGAGTAGCCTGATATTTTTGGCGTAACCTCTACTAGTTCATCGTTTGCAATAAATTCTAAAAACATTCTAAGATTAATACAGTGTGTGGAACTAGTCCTAAGGCCTAATCCAAATCATTTGTACGCGTTTTAAAAGCATATTTTTTTAGTATAAAACGTTTTACTCTTACTTTTTACCCTCGCTTGCTTTAACTCGTTGATTCTTAGTCAAATACACTTTGCGTAACCTCCTGATATTTTTCGGAGCAACCTTTACTAGCTCTAGTCTAAGCTAAATCTCAAAAATACTTTAAGCTTAATAATACAGCGCGTGAAACTAGTCCTAAGGCCTAATCCAAACTATTTATATGCGCTTTGGAAACATATTTTTTTAGTACAAAACGTTTTACTCTTACTTTTTACCCTTGCTTGCCTTAACTCTTTGGTCCTTAGTTAAATACACTTTGCGTAGCCTGATACTTTTTGGCGTAACTTCTACCAGTTCGTCATCTGCAATAAATTCTAAAGATTGCTCTAAACTTAAAACAGTATGCGGGACCAATCTTAAAGCTTCGTCTGACCCGCTTGCTCGCATATTTGAAACATGTTTTTTCTTGCACACATTTACAATCAAATCTTCGGCTTTTGGATTTACTCCTACTATCATACCTTCATATACAGGTGTCCCTGCTCCAATAAACAATCTACCTCTGTCTTGTGCACCGTATAGTCCGTAAGCTGTTGCCTCGCCAGTTTCAAATGCTATTAACGAACCATAGTTTCTTTTAGGAGAATCACCCTTGTATTCTTCGTAACCGTCAAAAATGTGATTCATAATACCGTTACCATTTGTGTCTGTTAAAAACTCTGAACGATATCCCATTAAAAACCTAGCCGGAATCTTGAACTCTAAAGTAGTATTTCCTTCATTTTTGCTAGTCATGTTAACAAAATTAGCTTTTCTAGCACCCAATTTTTCCATAACTGCACCAACATAGTCAGTTGGTACTTCTATCGTCAAATACTCAACTGGCTCCATTTTCTTGCCGTTTTCTTCCTTAAATATAACTTTTGGTCTTGAGACTTGAAACTCATAGCCTTCTCTTCGCATTGTCTCAATTAATATAGAAAGATGTAACTCTCCTCGTCCGGAGACTCTATAACTATCTGCGTTATCCGTTTCTTCAAGCTTCATAGCAACGTTAGTTTCTATCTCTTTAAACAATCTATCCCTAATATTTCTAGATGTAACAAACTTACCCTCTTTACCCGCAAACGGACTATTATTAACCATAAAAATCATAGAAACAGTGGGTTCATCTATTTTAACAAATGGCAAAGGCTCAATCTTTTCGGGAGAACATAAAGTCTCGCCGATATTAACATCCGGTATACCAGAAATGCATACTAAATCCCCAAGCTTTGCCTCACTGCATTCTACCCGTTTTAGCCCTTCAAACTGGTAAAGTTTTGTTACTCTAACATTTGAATTACTGCCATCAGTGCGACATAATACCGCACTAGTACCAGTTTTAATAGTTCCTCTTTCAACTCTTCCTATTGCAATACGTCCAACATAACTATCTGAGTCTATATTTGAAAACAAAACCTGAAAAGGGGCATCAATCTCTCCCTTGGGCGCAGGTACCTCTTTTAAAATTGTGTCTAAAAGCGGTTTCATGTTTTCGGTTCTTTGCGTAAAGTCAAGCGTAGCATATCCCTCTTTTGCCGAAGCATACACAACAGGAAACTCTAGTTGCTCCTCACTTGCATTAAGCTCTATAAATAAATCTAAGACTTCATCAACTACTTCACTTGGTCGAGCATTTGGTCTATCTATTTTATTTAAAACAACAATTGGTTTTTTACCCAAATTAAGTGCTTTTTTTAAAACAAACTTTGTTTGTGGCATACAGCCTTCAAAAGCATCTACCAAAAGCAGAACACCATCTACCATGGTTAGCACTCTTTCAACTTCTCCGCCAAAGTCTGCGTGGCCAGGAGTATCTAAAATATTTATTTTTACACCGTTATATCTTATGGATGTGTTTTTAGAAAGTATTGTTATCCCGCGTTCTTTTTCTAAGTCACCAGAGTCCATCATGCGTTCGCTCACGGATTCGTTTTCTCTAAAAAGCCCGCTCTGAGTTAAAAGCTTATCTACCAATGTAGTCTTGCCGTGGTCTACGTGCGCTATTATCGCAATATTTCTCAAATCATCTCTCACATTAACATTACACGCCATATTTGCCTCCAAATCACACTCTCGCCAATACTCTGCTTCTAATAAATTTGTAATGTAATAAATCTGTAAATTAAGTCAAGTCATATCAAAAATATGGTTACTATTATACACAATAATTAAAAAAATGCTAGTATAAAATTGATAAAGCAGAGCTAAAGACAAGTAGATTAACAAATAACACCTTATGCACATTAAAGTAAAAAAGATTCCAAAAACCAATTTTTTTCATTAATAATTTTTACCTAATTTTTCGTTTTGAACACCTCTTAATAGATAAAATATCAAACTATCTATTAGGATTTAGTACTGACTATTGTTAGAAAACTATTTTTGCGATAATATTTGTTTTTGTATTCTAGTTAATTTTTATTTTTATTACATAAATTTTAGAGTGTTTTTATATTACCGTTTAACATTTAGTTTAATTTTATAATAAAACTAAAATAATCTTACTTGACACCCAAAT
>JAEEGL015120539.1_pt1 | contig 25641 bp, 14 predicted proteins | sample 9134231 | NCBI WGS metagenome assembly JAEEGL01 (sample SAMN16246548, study PRJNA631951) | gut metagenome | biome: gut microbiome; feature: rumen; material: fiber-attached | host: Bos | place: Iran: Karaj | collected 2018-10
AAAGTTGGGTCTGGGGTCTCGGGTCGGGGGTCTCCGATGGGTCTGAAGTCTGGGGTCTGGGGTCCTGGAAGATGGGTCTGGGGTCCGGGGTCCGGGGTCCTGGAAGATGGGTCTGGGGTCTGGGGTCTGGGGTCCGGGAAGATGGGTCTGGGGTCTGGGGTCTGGGGTCCTGAAAGATGGGTCTGGGGTCTGGTTCAATCTCGCACTTCGAGGATGGTCACCTCGTTCCAGTCGTCGAGTTGCACCTTCGCCCGCCACTTGCCAGGTCCCCCAGTGATGGCGACGCCTGTCGCCTCCTTGGGATAGCCGTTGCGGTCGAAACTGAAGACCGCGGGACGTCGCGTGCCCGCGACGGCATACTCCCCCGAGACGGCGGTGATCGTGCGCTCCTTGCCGACCAGCCAGCCTTCGTGCAGTTCGACCGTCGTGAACGGGAAGCAATGGTTGCCCAGGGTGCAGTCCACCTTCGCGCTCTCTGGCCCGACATTGTAGTAGTATGGCAGCACGCCGTTGCGCAGCGCCAGGATGATGCCCTTGGTCACCAGGCGCGGGAAGAGCGCAAAGTCGCGGGTGTAGCGGCCTGGACGCAGAATCACCACCGCGGGCGACGGCGCCAGGTGCGCGGAGACCTGCGAGATGGTCTCTGGCGGCTTCTCGTCCAGGAAAAGCATCGGATCGAAGCGGGTGTTCTCCTGCTCATGGAAGCTGACGATGCCCAACCCCTGTTCCTCGCGGCTCACGGGGCTCCCGTTGCAACGGAACATCACCCCTTTCGAGCGCACCTTTTCGATGATCCGCACACGCGCGCCGACGCCCTTGTAGGCGTAGCTGTAGAACTTCGTCGCGATGGTGCCGTCGGGGTTCAGCGTGACCGAGCGTCCGTCCCATCGGTCGAGGCTGTAGCCCTCGCGCGGCTTGGGCGGGAACTGGTCCAGGTAGATGCCGTCGAAGCCCGCCACGTCCACGCAGAAGTCGATCTGTTCGTGGATCTGCCGTTCCCGCGCATTGCCGCCGTCTGGCTGCACCATCAGATTGACCAGCGCCTGCTTCTTGTAGATGAAGTAGGTGTCCAGGAGCGCGCGGCCGTCCGCGGAGCGCAGGATGGAATCCCTGAGCGGGGTCAGCGCGTCGAGCTTGCGGGTGGCCTCGGCGCTGGCGTAGATGCCGTACTGGCTGTTTTCGTTGGTGCGGTCGCCGTAGGTCAGCGGCAGTTCGTCCTTCCACGGCAGATTCGTGCAGTCCAGCGGCACCAGGTTGGTCTCCAGGGAAGCCAGGATGACCACGCCAGGATAGGCCTTGCGGAGCGCCGCCATCCGCGGCTTCACCTCCGCCAGGAACTCATCCCGCGAAAGCCCCGCGCCAGTCGCGTATTCGAACCACGGGCGGACTTGCAGGAAGGCGGGCTTCAGCGTGGCGGGCGGGATCGCGTGTTCGGCGGAGACCGACGGCCCTGGCACCGTGATGTTGACCTTCCAGTCGCGCCGCACCTGGTTGATGAAGTCATAGTAGCCGCGGTTTTCAGGGCGCGGGTAGATCGCCCATTCGCGCACCAGCGTCTCGCCTGGCGGCAGCCCGACCGCGGGGATTCCGACGGAGAGCAGATTGGCGCGCGCCCCCATCTCCAGTTTGCAGCGCGACAGCGTGTCCTCCACCAGCAGCCCGACCGCCGCGCCGTGTTCGCCTGGCGCATAGACCGTCGGATTGACGCCCGCGTCATAGCCCGCGCCGCGCGCGTTGGCGAGCCCCGCGAGCCGATAGTCCGAGCGCGCAGGCTGGTTGGCCGAGAGTTCCTCGAAGACCGCCAAGCCGATCTCCCCCTTGCCTGCATTGGCGATGGTGTCCACGACCCGAAAGCGATGCCCGTCCCGAAGGATGCGGCGCCGAAAGGCGTAGTCCCTGCCCTGCGCGGTGACCACGGCCTCGTCCGCCGAGACCTGGCGCACTTCGGGCTTCCAGCCGACCTCCCCTTCCAGTTTGCTTGCCGCCAGCCGATTGAACTTCATCGCGGGACGCGCCGCGTAACTGACACGCGTCTCGACAAAGAAGCGGTCCTGTCCGACGGCGATCTCCAGGCCGCCCGTCGTGTTGACCTGCAGCGTCCCGCCCGCGAAGGAGAGCCGCGCGGCCGCCTCCCCTTGTTCGCGCCGCGTCAGCGGAATCGCGGGGCGCGCCTTGCGCATCTCCGCCTCGGGGATGTAGACGATGTTGATATCCTTCAACAGCAACGGCATGCCTTTCGCGATCATCCCCGCGGCTGGTGAATAGCCGAACTCCACGAGATTCGGCTCGCCGCCCTCCAGGCGGTCGTCCGCGCCGATGCGCGAGAGATGCACGCAGTCGGAGATGTCGAGATAGTAGACGAAGCCCTCGTCGCGGGCGGAGAGGAGATGCGGGTCGGGGAGCGTGGCGCTGGGCGGCGCGAAGAAGGCGAGCAGCATGCCAGACCCCCACCATTCGCGCCCCTTGGCGGCGCTCCAGCTCTCATAGGTCGAGCTGACCGTCTCGCCGCGGTAGAGCAGCCGCTGCGCGCCAGAGGGCATCTGCTTTTCCAGCCTTACGCCGTTGACCTTCAGGAAGAAATAGTGGTGCCAGCCGCTCAAGGCGCTGTTCCGAATGCGCGCGTCGAATCGCAGCACTGGCACATACCCGCCGCGGGCGGGCACGGCGGGCAGTTCGCAGGCGGCCGAGGCGATGCCCGACGGCGCGGGCGGGATCTCCAGCGCCTGGTTGAAGACGAAGGCGTTCTCGAAGGAGCGCCCCGCCGTGTCCTTCTGGCGGCCTGGCTTCAGGCGCAGCTGGGCTTTCCGCAGTTCCGCGTCTGGCACATAGACCACTCGGAGTCTCTCCACCAGCAGTTCAGGATTGTTCTTCAGCGCCCCGCGTTTCAGATAGTAGCCGAGGCGCAGCGTGTTCTCGCCGTCGGCGCGCAGGAGGTCGCCCGCGTCCAGGTAGTAGTCGAGCCCCTCTTCGAGCGCCGTCGTGGCATGCGGGTCCAGGCGCGCGCCGACCTCGGGCGAATAGAAGACGAGGAGCCGCCCGTTGCGCCACCACTCCGTCTGGTTCTTCGCGGGGTCGCTGGAGTAGTTGTCCACCATCCGCTCGCCGCGGAACAACAGCCGCACCTCGCCCGAAAAACGGGCGGGCGTCACCGCCTTGCCGTTGAGTTCCAGGCTCATCAAGTGGCTCCAGCCGCGCGGCGTCGTGTGCGCCGCACGCACCCTGAAGGCCAGCACCGCCGTGAAGCCTGGACGCCGCGCCACCGCGGGCAGCTGCACCGCCGCGAAGGCCTGCCCGCTTTCGGAGGGCGCAATCCGCACCGCGGGGAGCGCCGTGAACGCCTCCCCGTAGTCGCGCCCCGCCGCCAGCACCGCCGACGCCAGCAGCACCCACATCATCCCCCAGAGTCTTTTGCCGATTCGCATCATGGTCATGATTCCTATTTCCCTGTCAATTCAATGAACTGGAACTCCTGGCTCCCCAGCGTGAATGGCGGCGGCGGCGCCCCTGCCGCCGTCCCGCGCCATTCCAGCGTCACGGCGGAGGCGTGGTCGGTCAGATTCGCGGCGACCGCGACCAACCGCCCGTCGCTTCGCCGATAGCAACTGACCAGCACGCCCGCCTCGCGCGCCTGAACGGGGCATCGCGCGTCCCAGTAGCCCAGGAACTCCGCCGTGTCGCAGCGAAGGGCGTCCCGCTGCCGCCAGACTGCCGCGAGTTCGGCCAGCTCCCGCGCATTCTGCGTGCGCACGGCGGTATCGTGCACGACGGCCAGCGCCAGCGCATTGCGATAGGGGCCGCGCAGCGCATAGTGCAGAAACTCCCCGCCGACGCCGATGTTCCGCCCTGTGTACGCCATGCGGAAGTGCTCTGGCGGCAGCGCGCGGAAGGCGAGCGGATCTGGGTGGAGGCCCTCCCCGCTCCAGAGCGAGGTCGCCCAGGCCGCGGCCGCGGGGTGGAAGGCGAAGGAGCAGTGCAGGTCGACCACGCCCTCCGCGCCTCTGATCTGTTGGACCAGCGTGTGGATGCGGCGCAGGAAGTCGCGCGTCGCGAAGCCGTTGTAGGTCGCGTGGCGTTTGCCGTCCCGCCCGACGTAGCCGTGCCCGTGCAGAGCCTCGGTGCAGACGCGGGTGTCCGCGGTGCTGTCGAGATAGACCCCGTCGGCGCCTGTCGCCATCAGCGCATCGCGCAGGCGGTAGAGCATCAGATCCTGCCAGGCTCGGCTGCCGCAGGTCTCGTAGGCGTGCTGCGGGCAGCCCGTCTCCTTCTCCAGGAGGTCGCCGCGCGCCGAGTAGTCGCGGTATGGCACTTTTCGGTAGAGGCGTTCGTCGTTCCACTCTGGCGCCTGGTCGCTGACCAGGAAGCCGATCGCATACGGGAAGGCCTTCACTCCACGGGCGTGCGCGGCCGCCACCAGTTTCCGCAGCTCGTCGCAGTAGCCCGTCCCTGGCACTGGCGGATATCCGAAGGCGCGGCCGTTGCGCCAGACGGCAAAGCCCCGCATCCCCGCCTCCACGGCGGCGTCCAGCGCCGACTTGCCGCCAGGCGGGGCGACCGTGCTCGTGAACTCCGAGCAATACGGCGCCAGATTCGCATAGCGGCGGCTCCAGGACGTGCCCTGCATCGGGCGGAACGGCGCCGCCGCCAGCCCGAACTCGTAGGTGAAGCGCTCCCCCGCACGCATCTCAACCCGCTCCCGCACGGGGTGCATCGAAAAGCGCATCACCCCGTCCCTGGACGCCCCGACCGACAGCGCGCCATCGTCCCCCTTGGGGAACCAGAACTCGTCCGAATCCGCCAGATAACTCAGGCCGCGTTCGGCATCCCCGAGGAACAGCAGCGGCAGGAAGCCATATCGCCGCGGCGACGCCAGCGCATCGATCTCGGCATAGCTGCGCAAGGCATTCTGGAACCAGCGCGGCGACAGCGGGAAGTCAAAGCGCACCCCGTCCAGCTGCAGGGGTTTCCGCGCGGTCAGCGCGACCTGGATCCGATCGAAGCCGTCGTAGTCGATCGTGTGGAGAACCGCGACCGCCAGTTCAGGCGATTCCGCCCGCTGCTCCAGCACCACCTGGTGCTTCGCCGCCCGCCGCACTTGCAATGGCCGCGGCGACAGGCGCACGTCGCGGCCGTCGGCCGACAATGCCATCGCGGCCTCGCCCGCGAAGAGCGCCACCTCCGCATCCATGCGCAGCGCCAGCGGCGCGTCCCCGAACTGGTAGCGGCGGTTCCAGACCGAGACGACCACGCGCCCCCCTTCCCCAAGCACCTCCATCGGCGTCCAGGGCGGCAGCACCTCGTCGGAGATGCCCAGGTCATTCGAGTATTTCTCGGGGGCATCCACCGCCTGCACCTCGAACGCCTGCGCCGACTGCGCCAGCGTCTCGCCGTCCGCCCCCAGCAGCCGCGCCACCGCGCGATGGCGCCCCGCCTCCAGCGCCGACGTATCCGCCTCCCCCCGCCGCAGCAGTTTTCCGCCCTGCGCTTCCGCCGCCGTCAGCGGCGGCATCGGCACTGCCACCCCGTCCACCTCCAGCCGCAGTTCGCGGGGAGCCGCCCCTTCGAGACGGTCGCCGCCCACCCTCCATTCCAGGCGGCGCCGTACATCGGAGTGCCGCGCCGCCAGTTCCAGCCGAGGCGTTTCGGCGGAGGCCTCCATTCCAGCGAGGCGCAGGATTTCCGTGTGGCTGAGCGCGCGTTCGAAGAGCCGCAGGTCATAGAGTTCGCCCGCCAGCGCGCCCGCGTGCCAGCGCCCCAGCCGCATCTGCCCGCCGCCATTCGAGGCGTCTGGCGTGAGCGAGGCATCCGTCTTCTGCAACACGCATTTGCCGTCGCAGTAGATTTGCACCAGTGGCGGCGCCACCACGAAGGACGCGCGGTGCAGGCGGCCGTCGACGACGTCCTTGAGGATGGTCGTCTCGACCGAGGAGCCGTTGCCGACATCCAGCACCAGATGGCGCCCGTAGTCGAAAAAGAGGCTGTAGTTGCGACGCACGCCCAGCGCATCCGTCGAGCCGAAGAGCAGCGGCGCCGTGCACGCCATCGCCTTCGCGTCCTCCGCCGTGAAGCGGAACGCCACGCACAACGTGAAGGCGCCGTCGCGTTTCAGCCCCGCCTCGGCCGTCGGCACAATCTGCGTGTCGCGCCCGTTGAAGCGCAGCCCCCGCGCGTCGCCGCAGACCGCCTCGGCGAAGCCTCCCTCCAGTCGGCCGTGGTGGCCCGCGCCAGAGAGATCCCGCAGCAGCCCCGTCGGCGTGCGGCTCTCGAAGTCATAGTGCAGCACTTCGCCTGGCATCGCCAGCGCCGCCAGGCAGGCCAGCCACGCCGCGCCGAGCGCCATCCGCGCCAGTCGCCTCATTGTCCCGCCTCCCTGCCCACGACGGCCTCGCGCAGCGTGTCCAGATAGCCCGTCCCCCAGACATCGTCGGGCTCCAGGTAACTTGATTCCGTCCACTCGTTCCAGCTGTTGATATTGAGGATCTTGTGATGTTGCGGCAGGGCCGACAGGCGGGCCTGGATCTCGGCCAGCGCCCGCCCGAAGCCCGCCGGAGTGGCGTCGCAGATGGCAGGGCCGCACGGATAGTCGCCGCACCGCCCGTCCCAGACCTCGCTCGGCGCCAGCCGCGGCGACGAATCCCATCCGACCGAGAGGTTCGGGTAGTATTCGCAGGGATAGTCGCGGAGCGCCTGCTCCCAGTGCGACAGATACTGCCGAAAGATGTCCTCGTAGCGCACCAGCGGCGCGCCGCAGCGCGCGTGGTGGATCCAGACATAACTCGTCGCGCTGTCGAAGGCCAGTTCCGCCAGCAGTTTCGGCAGATTCGCCAGCCGCCCCTCGCCTGGCAGCAGCGGCTGCTTCCAGGAGACCGCATTGAGATGCACCCCTGGGAACCCCGCCTCCTTCGCCGCCTGGCGGAAGTCGTCCAGCGCACGGCGGGCCTCCGCGACGCCGCCCATCCCGTTCAGGAACTGCTCCAGGTCGTAGATGGAGAAATACGGGCATCCGTCGATGCGGTAGTATTCTGGACGCGGGAAGTAGCGCTCCAGGTGAATCGCGGCGATCTGCTCGAAAGTCGCGCGCGAGACCGCGCCGCGATAGAGCACGCGGCGGGGGCTGAAGCGGGTCGCGGGATGGATGTCCGTCCAGTTGTGGTTCGCCCACATCGTGCAGAACTTGAGGCGGCTGCGGTTGGGGGCGTTCAGGTAGCCTTGTTCCAGTGCCTGCTCCAGAAACGGCCCGTCGTCGTAGTGGTACCAGTCGAAGATGAAGAAATCAATGCCAGCGTCCGCCGCCGCGTCGATCTTCCGCGCCATCGCCTCGGGAGACTTCTCATCCTCCCACCCCCAGAGCGGACGGCGCGGCATGCGGTGCCCAGGATAGCGCGGCACCGCGTGCTTCACCAGCTCCCACTCGCTCCACCCATGGCCATGATGGGCCTCGTTGCGCGGGTCGCCAGGGTGGTAGTTCGGAAAGTAGTAGCAGCCGACTTCCATGGCCGTCCGTCAGAACCAGCGATACTCGTAGGTGCTCCCCCACAGCAGAGGCCCCTGCTTCGGACGCATCGTCTGCACATGTCCGTCCGAGAAGAGGAAGTTCCCGCTGCCGCCATGCAGCATCTCCCCCGCCGCGCAAAGATGGTCGTAGGCGAGCACGTAGTTGTCCTTGTTCTGCCCCCCGCCATTGCCCGCCGTGCGGATGTTCAGCTGCTTCGGCATGACGCCCTTGCCCGTCAGCACCCCGCCTGGTGTCGCATTGTACTGATCGAAGACCGTGACAAAGATGCCCGGCAGCCCGATCGTGCGGCGGTTGATGATCGGATACGGCCCGCCGCTCGACGTGTCCTTCTCCGCGATGTTGTAGTTCATCAGATATCCGATCTTCGCGCTCTTGTAGTTGTCCCCGGAAGGCATGGTGACCGGCTTCTGGCACGCGGGGCACATCAGGATCTTCGGGTCCTGCATGAACCCCACCTTCGAGCTGCCGTCCTTGAAGAAGATGTCCACCCAGGACATGATGCACGGGTAGAAGTCATGGTTCTCGTCCGAGTAGATCGTCAGCGCCAGCCCGATCTGCCGCTGGTTGTTGACGCACGCTATCGTGCGCGCCTTCTCCCGCGCCTTCGACAGGGCGGGCAGCAGCATGGCCGCCAAAATGGCGATGATCGCGATGACCACGAGGAGTTCAATGAGCGTGAAGGAATGACGTTTCATGGCGATGATTTCCTTTTTTGGGTTGGTTTACGAAAGCAAATCGGCGTAGGGGATCAGTGGGTGGCGGAAGATGAGAAATGGCGGGGTCCATCTTGCGCCTCTGGCTGACTTTGCTATATTATACAACACGACGCCGAAAAGCAAATAGGATTTTGTCCAAGAAAGATGCGATATTGTCTAAAATCGCATTCCCGCCTGCAAGTCGTGCATTGTCCACGCCGAAATCGAAGGAGCCGTCATGCCTGGATTGGTCTTTGAAACTGGAAGCGAGTTGTATGCTGGATTGAGCCAGCAGGCGCCAGGCAATGCCTGGCTGGGCGACAGCCGCAACGAGAACCTGCTCCTCACCCTCACGGGGACGGTGCGGCTCACCGCGCCCGACTTCATCGGCGAATTCCCCGCTGGCACGCTGCTGGCACTGGAGCCTGGCATGCGGCGCGAATTCCGCGCCCTGACCGTCTGGGAGGGGCTCTGGGTGCATTTCGAACTCGACGGCTGCGGCAGCGCGCGCCCCGAATGGGGACGGCGTGGATTCTGCCGCGCCATCCAACTGGAGCAGAAGGATTTGTTCGCAGTGCGCCATGCTTTCGAGCAGATCTGCCAGATGGCCTCCGAACGACGTCTCGGCTGGCACCGCCTCGCCTACATCCTCATCACCGAGGTGGTTCTCCGCGGCAATATGGTCATGGGCAGCGCCCTCACCCCCGAACACATCGAACTGGCCGCGCAGCTCCTCGGACGCCTCGACCGCCCCGTCTCCATGGACGACATCGCGCGGCGCTGCGGCATGTCCCGAGCCGCCTTCTACACCAAGTTCCGCGAGACCTTCGGCATGAGCCCGCACCGCTACCGTGAAAACGAACTCTTTCGGCAGTGCAGGCATCTCCTGGAATCCACCGACTATCCCCTGAAGCAGATCGCCGAAATGCTTGGCTGCTCCAGCAGTTTCTACCTCTCCAGCCGCTTCCGCAAATGGGCTGGCATCCCCCCCACCGAATACCGCCGGCGGGCACACTGACAATCTTTACTTCTGCTGCCGCTAATAGGCCATTTTCTCGTGAGGGCGGAAGAAGCACTTCACGGCACCCTCCCCGGTCGTCACGCCGAACGTGTTGCTGAACGGATGGTAATAGAGCCGGTCGCCATTGTCCCGCTGCTGGAAGAGCGTCCCTTTCGGTGGCTATTCAAAAAAAGCCAGAGCCTTCTGCTCATACCGGGATGCCGACTTGCAATCCGGAAAGTCCCGGCGGCTTTTCTGCCATTGCCGATGGAGATTGCTGTCATGCCAGAACGCATGCCACGGATGTCCCTGAAGCCCCCAGGGGCGTCATCTCCGCAGCCGCGCGGGATTCGCCCAGTGCAGCATGGAGCGGTTGGGCTCGAGTTCGTTGACGAAGAGGATGGTGCGGGTAGCCGGGGTGATGGCAGGGATGTCGGAGAGTTCGACCCGGACATTGGAATAGGACGGTTCCCCGTGGTGATATGTGCAGAGGCCCAGGCGGGGCCGGGCGACGCCGGTGATCTCCATCCAAGGGGAGGCGTCGCCGTTGCCGAGGCTTCCGGCACGCTCCGGCATCTCCGGCAGCAGGCCAGCCTTGCCGATCCAGCCCAGGATCTGGAAGGCATTCGCTTCATCAAAATACCCGAAGGCGATGCGGAGGTCGTAGTCGTCGAGGTTCAGCGAATCCTCGTAGGGCAGCGTCATCGCGGGAACCGAGACGCGCAGAAAGATGCGCGGAAAGGCGACGCCCTCCTCGCGCAAACGGCATTGCTCCGCAATCCGGCGCTCCTCCGCCACATCCGCCTCGTCCGCATCTGGATACGGCTCCAGATAGCGCTGGAGCGCCGCGTCGTCCTCCGCGACATTGACCAGAAAGCCCGCGACGCCGTTTGGCGCGAGCTGCACCGAACACGCGTCCGGGAGCACGGCGACGGGTGCGCCAGGCGCGTCCTCCGTTGGTTGCAACTTCAGTACCGTGCGGGGGACGATGCCGTAGCGCGCCCAATCCGGCGCCTCGGCGACGAGCGCCTCCGCCTCCCCAAAGTTGGCGAGGACGAGCAGTGCGGTGCCGTCGTCCGCGACCATGAGGGAGCCGTTTCGAATGGGTGAGTTGAGGTGATTGTAGAAAAGGATGTCACGCTGACGAGCGAAGAGCCCCCATAGTTTCCAGAGGGGGCGCAGATGGCGCGACTCGAAGCCGGGTTCGCGCGAATGGGCGAGGGAACTGCTTTCGAACTGGATGCCCAGCGGGACATGCGGGGACTGCCCCGCGACCGCGAGGAAAGGCACCATCTTCGCCGTGCCGTACTCCGGGAAGGCGGCGGTCCACATCGAGCCCGCGCCCGCCGCTGTCGCGGCATAGTAGTCGTGCAGTTCCCGCGACGCCACCATCTTCCCCGCCTCGCATTCCCCCGAGACATAGAGGTCCAGGAGATGCGGGGCCATGCCAAGCGTGGAAAAGGGCGGCCCCGTGTGGGAGATGAGAATCCCGCCTTCGCCAACCCGCGCGCGCAGCCGATATAGACGTTCCAGAAACTCGCGCAGGGCGAACTGCCCTGCCGGATACCACTCGCAGGGCGGATGGCTCTTCTCCAGGGCACTGCCGTAGTCCATGTAAAGCCCATCCCGGCCGGGTGTCAGCCAATGCCCGAACCACGGCGCGCCCTCCTGGTCGACGGAGACCTCCGTCCCCCGCACATACAGCGCGACGCGTAGCCCGTGGCGATGCGCGGTCGCGACGGTGCGCCGCAGTTCCTCCCGCGAATGCGGATAACCATCATTCTGGATGTCCTCGCGCCAGTTTTCGTGCACGATGAGCACATCGGCGCCGTTGCGAGCCATCTTCGCGATCTGCAGGTCATCGGGATAGCGCTGGAAGTTGTCGAACCAGTGGAAGATCCGCAGCGGCGGCAATGCGCGTTCTGGGCGGGCGGGGGCAAGGTTCCAGCCCCACTGGTTTCGCCACTGCCAGGGGACGCCCTCGCGGCGGCTTTCGGCGGCGACGAAGTCCCATTGGAGTGTTGCCCTCCGCCCCTCCCACGCAACGCGGGATGCGACATTGCCGGGGCACCCGTCCAGGGCGCCGCCGCCTTCCAGGAAGAACTCCAGCGAGGCGCCGCCGCCCTCCCCCCAGCACATAAAGCCCACCTTCGGCATCAACCGCCCCGGAAACACGCGCCCTTCCCCGGCGGGCAGGAAGCGCTCCGGCGCATTGTAGACGATGTGCAGCAGGTCCAGTGGCTCCGGCCACGGGAAATGCTCCCAGCGCACCTCCCCGAAGCCCGCGAAATCCAGCGTGTGCGTCAGCCGAAAGGCGCGGATCGCGGGCGCGTGCAGCGCCTCCGCGTGGAAGAAGGCGTTGACGAAAACGGCGCCGGAATCGTCGAACTCGTAGCGCAGCGCCAGCCGGAAGTCGCCGCCGCGCACCCCTTCGCGATTCTTCCAGACGAGCCCGTGGAACTCCAGGCGCTCGCCATGGTCGGTGCGGTATCGGAGCGCCTCCGGCGGCCTGGCGTCCGGCGCGGCGGGTCGGTATTCCCGACCGTCCTCCAGCACCATCGACAGTTCCGTGCGGAACCACCCGCGGCGGCCGTGCATCTCGACGTACGCCGGGTAGATGCCCGATCCGTCCGTGAAGACCGTCCGGACGCCATATCGCTCGAAGACCATTTCCATTACTTCGCGGGCGGCACGGCGGGCTCCGCGGGCTTCGCGACGCGGACGACCTGGAGATTGCAGATGGAGAGGTCGGCGTCGCGGGGCGCGCCGAAACTCAGCGAGACGGCCGCAGCGGGCTCCTTGCCCTTGGGGGGATTGGCGACGGGCAGGTCCACGGTCAGCGTCTGCCACTCCGGCGCAAGCGGGCGGGCCTGGCGCGGCAGTCCACCGATCCAGGCTTGCTTCGCATTGTAAAGATGCAGCGCGAACCAGGCGCCGCCCACCCCCTTGACGCGCGCCGTGACGCGGATGACATCGCCCGCCTTCGCTGGGATCTTGACGTAGGAGTTGCAGGTGAAGCCGTCGCGCGCCGTGATGTCGGTGAAGGTGAGGACGACCTTCCCGTCCAGGATTTCCCGCTCGTACTTGGGCAGCGGCAGGAAGACCGGCTGGCGGCCCAGGTCCCAGCCGCGCGCCGGACTGGTGGAACTGGTCTCGCGGAAGTCGCCACGCACATCGCAGGGCTGCGCGTGCAGGAGGGCGGCGAAGAGGCACATGGACAGGATAAGTTCTTTCTTCATGGTGGGATGTGTTTTTTTCAGGATTGCCCGGTTTTCTGCTCCTGGTCGGCCTTGGCGAAGGCGGCCTGGTCGGCCAGCGAGGTGTTCCCCTCGACCATGCCGTTGTCGAGGGGGTTGGCGACGCGGCCGCGCAGGGCCGCGAAGAGGTGCCTGAGGTCACGCAACCCGCCCACGACGAACCAGACGGCGGTGAAACCCGCCGCCACGGCGGGGACGGCCAGCGTGACCACGAAGAAGTAGTTCCCCCATTGCCGGATGTCCCAGGGGCGGACCGCATGCCAGAGGACGACGGCCAGGAAGGTCAGGAAGAACTGCCACACGAAGGTGTAGGCGAAGACGCCCCAGGCGATCGCGCGGTCCGCGCGCGTGTACTGCGGCGTGAAGCCGAGGATGCGCTGCAAAATCGCGCGCGGCCTCCACGAGACCGGCGCGGGGGGCGTGCCGCCCTCGACGGCGTATCTGCCGCGATGGAGGAGGCGCTCCAGGTTGAAGGGCTGGCGGCAGGTGAGCCAAGAGACGATGTAGAACATCAGCAGCGAGACCAGCAGTGCCAGCAGGTAGATTTCGTAGGAGTTGATGGGGAACTTGAGGCGGTCGATCTTCCAGTCGAGGAAGGGGTGGAAGGGACGCGAGAGCCCGCGCAGCAGCCGGTCCGTGCCGTCGGCAAGGCCGTGGCGCTCCAGCCACGGGAAGAGCGTGTCCGCCCAGGTGCGCTGGCCGAGGATGCCGAGGAGATTGAGAACCATGCCGGAGATGAGGGAGGCCCACGCGCCGGCGGTTGTCCCGAGGCGGCTGTAGAAGCCGAAGATGAACATCGGCCCGCACCCGCCCAGCCACATCCCGTAGGTGACGGAGGTGAAGAGCTGGATGTAGTCCAACTGCGCCATGCACCACGAGCCAACCAGGAAGAAGAGCCCCACCCCGATCGAGACCGCCCGGATCCACCGGATGTGCTGTTCCGGCGTCAGTTTCCCCGCCCGGTACAAGGGCACGATGCAGTCCTGCACCAGCGTCGAACTGGCGCTGAAGATGCGCGCGTCGTCGGTGGAGAGGATGAAGAGGATGACGAGCAAGCAGAAAAGCCCCGTCAGCCCGACCGGCAGGATGCGCCGCATCGCGGCGGGGAACATCATCTGCCGGAAGAGCGTCTTGAATTGCTGCGTGCGCGAACTGCCCTCGCCGTCCAGCCCGAAATGGCGCTGCGCGGCGACGAAGTAGGGCTGGTCGGGGGTGTTCTCCTCGGAGAGCGGCGAGTCCACGCCGATGCGGTGGCGCACCTCGGGGATCTCCTCCAGGTCCCGCAGCACCGCCGCGCGCGCCTGCGAGTCCGGCACCAGTTCCTCCAGCGCCTTGCGGGAGACTCCCATGCGGATCGCCTTCGCGTCGGCGGCGTGGTTGGCGTGGAGCATGACGCAGATGACGGCGGCGGCGACCACCGCGTAGAAGACCATCGTGAAGGAACTGCGCCAGGTGCCGAGGATGCCGGCCATCTTCTGCTCATGGGCCGAGATGGCGGCGTTGCCGTCCCCCGTGAAGCCGCTGGCGCGGTGGAGTACCGTCCCCATGAACATCGTGATGAGCATCACCAGGTTGAAGTCCCGGAGCCCGGAGATGTCGTAGGGGTTGAGGAAACTCTCCCCCGCCGCCCGGTCCGCCATCACGGGGACGATCTCCGTCGACCACGGGAAGCGGATGAGCAGGAAGACGATGAAGACGAGGATGGAGGGCAGGAAGACCAGCCCCTGCAGCGTGTTGGAGACGATGATGGAGAGGGCGCCGCCCATGCAGATGAGGGTGATCGCCAGCGTCAGCGTCAGCAGCATGATCGCCAGGAAGGTCGAACAGCGCACGCCAAAGAGCATGAAATGCCGCGGCAGGTCCAGGTAGGTGATGAAGAAGCGCGCCGCCAGCGAGGGCAGGATCATGTTCGCCAGCATCTCCGCGATGGAGCGCAGGAAGCACGAGAAGATGCGCAGGCACCGGCTGTAGCGCAGTTCCAGGAACTGCCCGATGGAGAGGCAGCGCGTCTCGCGGAAGCGGTAGGTGCAGTATCCCGAGAGTGCCAGCACCATCGAGATCGGCAGCATGAGTTGGTTCCAGAAGGCAAGCGCGAAGCCGGTCTTGTAGTGGACCTCCACGTAGGCCAGCAGCGTCACCAGCCCGATGCAGTCCGCCAGCGAGGCGTTGCAGAGGACATAGCGGCGGCCGACGCGCCCCGCCACCAGATAGTCGGAGACCCCGGTGATGTAGCGCCGGCTGCGCCAGCCGAACCAGACGACGGCGGCCAGCGGCACGAGGGTGATGAGCCAGTCAAGCACGCTCATAAAGATGCATCAATGGGCCCAGGGGTTCAACCACCATTTGTAGCCGCTGTTGCCGTTCCAGTTGCTCTCGACGTGCCCGTCCAGCCACAGCATGTTCATCGCGCCGCCGTGGGCGCCCTTGTCGCGCAGGGACATGTAGTCGAACCAGTTCCACTGCCCGCGGAAATAGAGGACGAACTGCCCCGGGCCGCCGCTATAATGGTACCCGAAGTTGTCGCCCAACGCGGGAACCTTGGAGGAGGAGGAGCCGCCCAATTGCGTGACCTTGCCGATGGCCGTCGAATAGTAGTCCATGCTGGCAGTCGGCCCCATGGAGTTGTATTTCGCCTGGGTGTTGTTGACGCCGACCTTGTGGTTCAGGCAGGGGTTGTAGCCGTAGGAGATGATCCACGGCCCGCCGTTGCCCCAGTTGATGTACTGGTTGGTGAAGTCGGTGGCGCTGAAGCGGTGCGACGGGCAGATGAACATCTTGAAGGGGAAGCCGGCGCGCTGCTTGGCGATGCCCTTGCTGGCGCCGGCGTTGGCCAGGCCGTTGCCGCTGTAGGGCGTCCCCTCGAAAATGCCAGCCTGTTCGCTGGTGAAGAGTTCATACCAGTAGACGCCGTTGGTCGTGCCAAAGTCGGAGAAGGCGGGCAGGAAGTAGTCGTCGAAAGACGCCTGGTAGAAGAAGAGGTAGTTGCCCTGCTGCTTCAACTGGCTGGCGCACGAAATCGAACGCGCCTTCTCCCGCGCCTTGGAGAGCGCGGGCAGTAGCATGGAGGCCAGGATGGCGATGATGGCGATGACGACCAGGAGTTCGATGAGGGTGAATGATCTCTGTTTCATGGTGTTACCTCATTTTTGCGGGGTTCTTGCAGGGTGGCGGAGACAATGTGCTTGAGACGGGCGTCGGGCGAGACGATGCGCCCGGCGAGGATGTCGGTTTCCCGCAGGCTCGCCAGCAGGATCTCCCCGTGCGCGCGCTCGCGGTCGTAGATGATGTGGATGAGCCCGTCCTCGTCCTGCGCGGCGCAGGGATAGGAGACGTTGGCGCGTTCGTCCAGCAGGAGGCCGCCGCTCCAGGTGCGACCGTCGTCCTCCGAGAGGAAGGCGGTGAGGTTGGTGCGCGCGCGGGTGCCGTCCCCTGGAACGTTTTCGACGCGGAGGATGGAGCCGGAGGCGAGGCGCAGCAGGGCGATTCGGGAGAAGCCGCAGAACGGGACGGGGCGTGGCTTGGTCCACGTGTGCCCGCCGTCCCGCGAGAAACTCTCCTGGGCTTGGTCGCGGGCGCGCATGACGCACCAGAGGCGCCCGTCCCTCAATGCCAGGAAATGGTGTTCGTCGAAGGTGTATTCGCGGAGGATGCGGGCCACCCCCCGGAAATGCGCGCTCCGCCCGGAATCGGCGGAGACCCAGCAGCCCGCGCCGCGGAAAGGCGCCATCCCGTCGGGCCGTGTCGTGAACATCCGCCACACCGAGCACGGCATGAGCCAGGCACGGCGCGGCCCGTAAGCCAGAGGCGCGTTCATCATGATGCCGTGTGCCAGGCGCACGGGCCGCGTGAAACGGTAGCGCGACGGCGAGTCCTGCGGATTCAGCAGGCGCGAATGCCAGACGCCGCCGACACCGTCGAAGATGCCGCCCGCGTATTCGGCGCAGTAGCACTGCGACCAGAAGAGGCAGAGGTCGCCCCTGGGCGAGCACCAGACCACGGGGTCAAAGGCGCGCACGTCCGGCTGCGGCGGGTCAATGACGGCAACGGCGTCGCTCCAGGTCGCGCCGCCGTCGCGGCTCACGAAGAGCATGACGTAGTTCGCCGGCCCTTCGCCTTCGCCCCCAGCGTAGGCGCAGGCGAAGAGCAGCCCGCCCGGCAGGGCGGCGACGGAGGGGATTCCCTGGTAGGCGCGCCGCGCCACGCGGTGCCGGGCGTGCGGGCGGCCGACCGGAACCGGAGTCGTGCAGCAGATGGGGACGGGGGGGAATTTCATGGGACGAATCGGAGACGGGCGAAGGTGTTGGGCATAGGGCGGCCGTTCAGCGCGCAGGGGAAGCCGCAGCGGATGTAGGTGTCGTGGCTGACATTGCGGATGCAGTTGACGCGCCAGGTGTCGCCGGGGCGGGGGCGTCTGCCCAGGGAGGCGAAGGGCAGCGCGATGTCCATCACCCACTGATCCTTCCCCTTCTCGACGCGGCACGACCACTCGCGGTCCCAGGATTCGTCGCCGTCGCGGGCGTCCATGACGCCGCCGACGGAGTTGAGCGCGACGTGCATGACCTTGCCCTCGCCGTTGTCGGTGAGGATGAGCACCTCGATGTTCTCCTCGCCCCAGCTGAAGCCCTGGTCGCGGCAGGGATGGCCATCGCGGAAACGGTGCATCTCCTTCTCCTCGCAGCGGGCGCGCACATGGAGGGCGTCGGCGGTGCAGTAGAAGGCGAAGTCGGTCGCGGGGAAAGGCTGGTTGTCGGCCTGCGTCGAAGGCCAATGCGGCAGGCGCGCGACGGCTTCGGCCGGCGGCGGCGCGACTGGGACGCGCACCTCCTCCAGCGGGCCGATGGCGCGCAGCAGCGCCACCCACTTGCCAAAGTTCTTCGTGTCATTCTCCACATTGCGCTCCAGGCGGCGCCGCCGTGCCGGATCTGAGATCGTAGCCAGGCGGCGCCGCGCCTCGGCAAAGCACTCCTCGCCACCGGAAAGCACCTGCGGCGTGATAAGTTCACGCACAATCTCACGCGGACGGTGGTAGAATCCAACGAGATGCAGCGGCATCTCCTCCCAACTCTTCGCCATCATCGTGTGGTAGCGGTACATGGCGTCGGCGGCGGGGCCGTACGCCAGGCCGCAGAACTCCCGTACCAGCGCGTCGCTCTCCAGGGAGGGATCCCACAGGACGCGGCTGTAGACATAGTAGGGCAGACGCCAGGCATTCTGCGGCATCTGCCAATCCTCCGAATCCTTCGGCATCTTGCCGCCAAGGCCGGGCTGGTAGTAGTCCATGATGAACTCCGTCTTGCAGTAGACGGCGCCCAGCCGGTTCATCGCGCGGATTTCGTCGGCCGCGACATTCCACAGCGGGAGATAGTAGTAGCCATACGACATCATCACCTTGAGGGTATCGAAGTGGTAACTGTAGAGCCCCGGAGGGGCCTTTTCCGCCCACTTCTTCACCGCCGCCATCGACTTCGCCGTGTACGGGCAGCGCGGGTCGCCGACGGTATGCACCTGGCAGCGGTCGTAGTTGCAGTAGGCGACAAAGGCGAGCCCCAGCGACTTCAAGTCCATCGAGGGAACGGCCTGGTATTCGTGGTAGGCCGAACCGTAGAACTTCAGCCCCGGCAGCTCCCGGTGGATGCCACGGATGAGCTTTCCGTAGAGTTCGAACCACTGCGACGGCGCGTCCAGCGGATTGGCCTTGCACGCGGGGCACTGGCAGCGCTGCGTCGTGTCGGCGGGGAAGGTCGCGAATAGTTCCAGCCGCCGCTCCCGCGCCAGCTGCGTGTTGAGCCGGATCAGATACTCCACATAGCCAGGATTCGACCAGCAGCCCCGGTTGTGGCCGTCGGGGTGGAACTGCCGCTGGTCGTTCACCATCTGAAAATACTCCGGATGCTCCCGGTACAGTTGCTCCACCTGCGGATCCCAGTGCCTGCTAAGGCTGCAGTAGTGCCCCAGGTCGCTGCGGATGAAGCCCAGGCGGTCCCGGATCGCGAGGGTTCGCGATCCCATGTTCATACCCTGCCGCATGAACCAGATCTCCGTATCCCGGTTCTGCCCGACCACGCACGGCGTCATGTCCCGGTACTGGATCGGCGGACGGAAGCGATAGTCGAGGGCCCCGCACTCATGGCGGCGCTTCGACGGCAGGAACTCGCCCTCCTCCCCGAACCACAGCCACGCCGCCCCGAACTCCCGCCGCAGGAACTCGTTGACCGCGTAGTTCACGCTGCGCGGATTGCTGCCCGCCAGCAAAATATCCCCGCCCCGGCTGCAAATGGCGAGGGCGTCCCGCTCCGCATCCGCCAGCCCCAGCGCCGCCGCCTGCGACCGCACCAGCGCCGAAGTCGCCGGCGTCCCCAAAATCAGGCTGCCCCCGCCCGACGGCGGCGTCTCCGTCTTGACAATCGCGAACTCCGCCCCCGAAATGCGCTCCAGGCACCGCGCCAACTCCCCCGCCGCATACTTCTCCGGATACGATGGCTGCGCCGGCAGCACGATCCGCCAGCGCGTCACGCCATTGTCGAACAACGGCTCGCTCGCCATCAGCAGCAACGGCAGAAAAAAAAGCAAGCAATGTTTCATTGGCAACTCTCCTTGACGCATTTTCTTTGGATTTCGGCGACACGGCATATTATAAGGTGCCTTCCACCACGATTCAACCGCCCGCTGCCAAAATGATAGCATCCCTTTATAAATGATACGATTGTGTCATTGCGCCCAACCGTAACTTCAAAAAACATACCATTCTTTTATAATTGGTAGCCTTTTTTGGTTGCGCAATCCCCCCGACACGATATGTTAGGAAAGCGCCGCCCACAAGCCCCCGCGTCCCCTGTCCTGTGGCGGCCCGTTTTCGCCCCGCGCCCCAGCAAAGCCAGCAGTCCCCCATGTTCTTCCGCACCATCCTGCGCTATTATCTCGCCCCCGGCTACGCCGAGGAGGAACGCCTCCGCGAATTGACGGCCCTCTGCCGCGAAGCCCGCGTCGAGGAGGTGATGCTCTTCTACAACCCGGAAGAACTCTACCAAGGCTATCCGCCGCCGGAGACGGTGGAGCAATGGTTTGCCCTCGCCCGCAAGGCGGCCCAGGCGCTGCGCAGCGCGGGCGTCGCGATGAGCCTCAATCCCTGGACGACGCTGGGGCATCTCGCCTACGGGCGCAAGACGACGCGCCCCTACCGACGCATGGTCGGGGAAAACGGCGTGGAGGAACTGATGGTGGCCTGCCCCCTGGATCCGCAGTGGCTGGTGGACCTGTCCGCCCTCTTCGCCCGCATGGCAAGGGAACTATCGCCCGCCGCCATCTGGCTGGAAGACGACCTGCGCCTCCACAACCACAACGAGGCGCTCGGCTACGGCGGCTGCTACTGCCCCCTGCATCTGGAGCGTTTCGCCCGCCTCGCCGGGCGCCCCTCCGTCTCCCGCAGAGAACTCCTCGCGAGGATTCTGGAGCCAGGCGAACCGCACCCGTGGCGCGCCCTCTGGCTGCACCTCTGCCGCGAATCGCTGCTGGAGCCGGCCCGGCGCCTCGCCGAGGCCGTGCGCGACGCCAACCCCGCCGTCCGCCTCGGCCTCATGTGCAGCCTCCCCGACGCCCACAGCACCGAAGGACGCGACTGGGACGCCCTGAAGCAGGCCCTTTCACCGCACGGGCCGCTGCTGGTGCGGCCGCACCAGCCCCCCTACACCGAGGTGACCGCGCTGCAGGTCACCCCTGCCGTCACCCGCCAGACCATCTCGGAGTTCTCAGGGCCGACGGAAGCCTATCCTGAACTGGAGAACTCCCCGCGCTGCGGCGCCTACTCCAAAAGCGCCGCCTACTGCCTCTTCGAGGCGACCCACGCCGCGCTCTTCGGCGCGCGCGGCATGGCCGTCAACCACTATGACATGATGGGCACCGGCCTTTCCCTCGATCCCCGCTTCCCCCGCCGCTGGCGCGAAGGGCGCCCCTTCCTCGACGCCATCGCCTCGCTCGGTCTCGACGACCGCCAGACCGAGGGCATCACCGTCCTGCATTCGCCGCAGGTCGCCGCCGCCATGCACACGCCCGCGGGCGCCGCGACGCTTGCCGTCCTCCAGAACGACTCCATCACCTGGGGCGACGCCTTCACCAAACTCGGCATCGCCCACCGCTTCGCGACCAGCCCCCCGGAAGCCGGCGTCGTCGCCGTCTCAGGTCAGACCCTGCGCGCCTTCAGCGACGCGGAAGTAAGCGCCCTCCTCGCCGGCAGCCTGCTGCTGGACGCACCTTCCGCCGAAATCCTCCTCGAACGCGGCTTCGGAACGGCCATCGGCATCGCCGACGCCCGATGGATCGCCCAGGCCGACACGGGTTTCGCCTACGAGGAAATCCCCCGCGGCCGCCGCGAGGGCTACGGCCTCGACGCGCCCCGCATGACCGCATCTCGCTGCGCCGACGCCATCCTCGCCTGCACCCCCCTCCCCGGCGTCGAACCATGCGCGCCAATGCGCGATCCGTCCTGTTCCGCGCACTCCGGCGTGCGCACCGTCATCCGCCGCTATGACCATGTTCCCTGCTGCCCCGGCCTGCTCGTCTACCGCAACAGCCTGGGCGGCGCCGTCGCCACCATCGCCTATCCAATGACCCAGGCACAGTTCAACATGGGCTTCTTCAACGCCTACCGCCGCATCCTCCTCCAAAGCATCCTCCTCGAACTCTCCGGCGGGAAAGGCATGCTCTTCGGCCTCGACGAACCGCTCCAGGCCTACCGCCTGCGCCTCCCGGACGGCCACCTCCTCGCCCTGCTCAATCCCACCCACGACACCTACTCCCAAGTACGCTTCCAGGCCGGAGGCCTCGACCTCGCACAGGCGCAACGCCTGGACTACTACGGCGGCTGGACCGCTGCCGGACTCCTTCCCGAGGGCGGCGGACGCTGGCGCTCCCCCGCCCCCCTCCCCCCCCTCCGCGCACTCGTACTGCGCCTCAAATGACCCTCCCCATGCCGCCATTCCAAGACAAGGACACGGTCCTCGCCGCCATCCGCGAGGCCCTGCAGATGGAATACCGCCGTTTCATCCTGCCCGACGGCATCGCCCAGCCCGGCCCCTGGAAGACCTACACCCTGCGCAGCCGCCGCCTGCTCATCCTCCTCGACGGCGAAAAGGACGAATACGTCTCCCTCCGCGGGGAACTCCAACTCGTCCCCATGCGCCGCGGCGACATGCTCTTCTTCCGCCGCAACATCTGGGAATACGCCGACTTCAAGCGGCCGCAGCGCCTGCTGGGCATCATCGAGCAGGAGGACTATCTGCGCCTCGTCCTCTATCACACCCACGGCCCCCACTACCAGGTCCCCGTCGGCGAGGAACCCGCCACCTACCACACCAGCCAGGATCCCCTGCCCGTCTTCCACCACGTCTTCTCCGCCCTCGAAGCCCCCGACGCCATCGGCACCAGCCACCTCTTCCACCTCGTGCGCGCCGCCCTGGAACTCGCCATCCAGGAGTGCCAGCGGGACGACCAGGGGACGCCCCGCTCACACGCCTTCCAGAACTATCTGGAACTCTGCCGACACCTTGAAAACAACTACATGTTCCCCCTGACCCGGGAAAGCATCTCCCGCGCCCTCCGCCTGACCCCATCCTACATCTCCGCCCTCTTCCGAAAGTGGGGCCAGACCAATCTCTGGTCATACCTCCTCGACCTGCGCCTGGGCGCCGCCCGCAACCTCCTCCTCGAATCCCGCCTCAGCATCAAGGAAATCGCCGAAAAATGCGGCTTCGCCAGCGACATCTACTTCATCCGCTGCTTCCACCGCAAATACCATCTCACCCCCGGCGAATGCCGAAAACACTGACCACCCCCCATTCCACCTCCTTGTTCTGTAGCGGGCCAGCGGCCCGCCGTCCCTTTGCCTGCCATCCCCAAACCGCCTTCACTATGGACCTCGCCACCCGCATCCCCGCCCTCGTCGCCCGCCAGACTCTCCGCCGCCAGCCTGCTGGCCGGGACTGGCGCGACGGCCTCTTCGCCGGCAACGGCGACCTCGGCGTCGTCGCCTCCGCCAACGACGCGATGGACTTCGTCATCAACTCCCACGAGGTCTTCGACGGCTCCGTGCAGGAATGCCCCTACCGCACACGCGCCGAGGTCCTGCGCCGCATGCTCGCCTCCCCCGACCACACCGCCCGCTTCCTCGACAAGGAGGAGCGCAACCCCGCCCCGGACGGCCCCAACGACTCCCAGCGCCAGACCATCTCCGCCGCCCTCCTCCGCATCCGCTTCGGATACGGCCTTGGCTGGTGCGCCCCCGCCGCCCCTGCTTTCGCCCAGACCCTGGATCCCCATGACGCCGTCGTCGCGACCACCGCCGATTCGCACCTCTTCCACCTCCGCGCAGAGCACTTCGTCCCGCACGGCCGCCCGCTGCTCTGCCTGCGCCTCCGAGAGACCGGCGCGGCCCTCCCCCGCGACTTCTGGGAGCGCCCCGCCATCCTGGAGTTCTCGCCCGCAGAGGTGGGCGGCGACACACATTTCGAGGTCATCGACGACGCCACCGTCGCCTTTACGCACCGCCTCCCCACGGGTCACGCCTACTGCGCCGCCCTCCGCATCCAGTGCGATTCCCCGGCGGCAGCCGCCTCCATCCACCAGAGCACAGCCGGCTTCTCCATCACCTGCACCGGTCTCGACTTCACCCTCTTCCTCAGCGTCCGTTCCGGCATCTTCCGGGCGCGCCCCCGCACCAGCGCCCTCGCCGACCTGCAATGGGCCGCCCGGCAGGGCTTCGACGCCCTGCACGCGCGCCACCTCCGCCGCTGGCACGCCTTCTGGCGCAGGGGCTGCGCCTGCTTCGGCGGCGACCCCGCCCTTCAGCGCGCCTTCGTCATTGCCCTCTACACACTTGCCAGCACCATCGGCAAGGCGCCCATTCCAGGCCTCAACGGCCTCACCTACGGGCCGCTGAATCGCTTCTCGTCGGGGCTTTCCTATCAGGGCTACACCCACGACCAAAATGTGCAGATCCCGTTCATGCCGCTGCTCCCCCTCAACCGCCTGGAGTACTTTGACGGCTTGGGCGAGACCTACCTCCGCGTGCTCCCGGAACTGCGCCGCCACACCCGCGAGGTCTACGGCCACGCCGGCGCCTGCCTTCCCTGCGGCATGAACCAACTCGGCATCGCCGCCCCCTCGAAGTCCTACCGCTACACCCTCTGCGGCGCCGCCTACTCCGGATGCCTCCTCGCCCGGCGCTGGAAGTGGGCCCCCGATGAACGCTTCTTCCGCCGAATCCTCCACCCGCTCCTCAAGGAGTTCGCGCTCTTCTACTTCGACTGCATGACCATCAACGCCGTCACTGGAAAATATGTCCTCGACTGGTCCATCCCCCCCGAGATCTTCAAGTTCACCCGCGACGACAACGCCACCCTCGCCCTCCTGAAGCCCATGCTCGCCACCCTCGCCGAGGCCTGCGAAACCTACCATTGCGACCCGGAACTCGCCGCGCAGTGCCGCGAGCATCTCGCGCACTACCCGGAATTCTGCCGCCGCCCCGACGGCGGCTGGTGGTACGGCCCCGACATCCCCCCGGAGCACTACGCCTGGGGCAACCACCTCCTCTACCCGTTCTTCCCCGCCGAAGCCGACCTCGCCCCCGCCGAAGCCGCCCGCACCCTCGACTACATCGACCAATACGGCGTCGAGCGCTCATTCGCCAATCCCCGCCCCGGGAAATGGCACTTCCTCCACGCCTGGGGCTGGTTCCACAGCACCGTCTCCCACCAGCGCCTCGGCCATCGCGACCGCTCCTGGGCTGCCCTCCACGACTTCATGCGCCTCTACGCCAAGGAGAACGGCCTCTTCACCCACAACGCCGTCGTCATTGCCGCCACCGCCGACACAGAACAAAGCGCCGGCGTCGCGCCCCTCCTGGTGCGCGAGGGCAACGAAGGCAAGCCCATGACCTTTCCGCTGTTTGACGGACAGTGCGCCACCCCCAACCCCGACGCAAAGCGCCTCGCCCCCGCCGTCATCGAGGGCAGCGCCGAGTTCCTTCTCGTCGCCGCCGAGGCCCTGCTGCAATCCTTCGACGGCGTCATCCGCCTCTTCCCCGGCGTCCCCGACGACTTCACCGGATGGTTCCACGGCTTCCGCGCCGCCAACGGCCTCCTTGTCTCCGCCGAAATGCGTGACGGCCGCCTCCGTTTCTGCCGTCTCGCCTCCACCCGTGACACCCCCGTGCCCTATACCGTCCGGTGCAACGACGCCGTCTTCACCGATCTCCTGCAACCCATGCAGGCCGTCCGGCTCGGCCCCCTGCCCATAAAGTGAGGTGTTTCAAAAACTCCCATTGTATTTGCCGGGACAATAGACCATCAGACTTTTCTGCTGGCTGGACATGAGACATGAGACTACATGGGCTGATGGTTCCAAGTCACGCCATGTCTCACGTTTCATGTCGCGAAGGAAAACGGTCCGAAGGTCTGCTGGTCTCTGCCTGGCCCGATTGAACAACGAGTTTTGAGACCATCTCATTGACCAAGAGCGTCGCGCGTCGCCGCGTGGATCTCCGCCACCAGGCGCGGCAGCAGTTCCGCCTCGGGAAACGAGGCGACGCGAACGCCGCGCTTGAAGAGCACCCCGCGGCCATTGCCGCCTGCGACGCCGACATCGGCGTCCGCCGCCTCCCCAGGGCCGTTGACCTCGCAGCCCATGACCGCGATCTTCTTCAGCGCTATATGCTTTCCGCTGGCAAGGATGCGGTTCACCTCCGCCTCGACCGCCTCCGCCAGCGGAATCAGCCCGAAACGGGTGCGCCCGCAGGTCGGGCACGAGATGATCTGCGGGCGTCCAGGACGCAGACCCAGCGCGTCCAGGATGCGCAGCGCGGCGGTGATCTCCGCCTCTGGCGGCGCCGTCAGCGAGACGCGGATGGTGTCGCCGATGCCGTCCAGCAGCAAGGCCCCGATGCCGATGGCGGACTTGACCACGCCCGCCGCAGGCGTCCCCGCCTCGGTGACGCCGATGTGCTGCGGCCAGTCGGAGAGCCGCGCGAAACGGCGGCACGCCGCGACCGTCATCGCCAGGTCGCTGGACTTGAGGCTGACCTTGAGGCTGGCGCATCCCGCCGCCTCGAAGACTTTCAGATATTCAAGCGCGCTTTCGACCATCGCCTCGGCCGTGCGCCCGTGGCGCGCCTCCGCCGTGGGCGAG
>JAEEGL015535800.1_pt1 | contig 25637 bp, 12 predicted proteins | sample 9134231 | NCBI WGS metagenome assembly JAEEGL01 (sample SAMN16246548, study PRJNA631951) | gut metagenome | biome: gut microbiome; feature: rumen; material: fiber-attached | host: Bos | place: Iran: Karaj | collected 2018-10
CGCCCTGAAGTATATCAATATGATCCGCGAGCGTGCCAAGTTGACTCCGCTCACCACTGTATCGCTCAGCGATATCAAGATGGAGAAGCGTCTGGAGCTCTGCAACGAGGGTGTCCGTTATCAGGACCTCGTGCGCTGGGGTGATGCCAAGACCGCTATGGCTGAGCAGGGTAAGCAGGTGCCTGCATTTACAGGCTCAGATGTACAATGGAACTGGCAGAATACCAAATATGGTTTTCAGGATCGTAACGTGCTCCTGCCCATTCCTCTGAAGGAGCTTGAGCTGAATCCTAACATGAACCAGAATTCCGGTTGGTAAAAATTAACATTAGAATGGTGCAAGGATAAGAAATTTTTTATTATCTTTGCACCATCAATAATTAAAGACGACAATAGTAAATGAAAAAACTCATGTTTCTCGCTGCCCTCTGTCTGATGGGCATGGCAGCAAAGGCTCAGCAGAACCTCAGTTGGGGTCAGGGTCCTCAGGTGGCTTCTCCCGATGTTCATGCTGACAACAGTGTCACATTCAACCTCATTGCCCCCGAGGCTCAGAAGGTACAGATTACAGGCGACTTCCTGCCTACACAGAAGATGGAGATTCCTGGCTATGGCAGTTACGATGCACCTGGTGTGGTGGATCTCGTGAAAGACGAAAAGGGTGTATGGAGCTTCACTTGTGAGCCCCTGAAGCCTGAGCTCTATACTTATAATATGATTGTGGATGGTGTGAAGATCATCGACCCGCTGAATGTCTATAACATCCGTGATATCAATAACCTGTTCAGCGTGCTGCTGATTGGTGGTGATGCCCGTACAGACCTCTACAAGGTTAATAAGGTGGCTCATGGTACGGTGAGCAAGGTGTGGTACGAGAGTCCTACTGCTGGCTTAACACGTCGTGTTACTGTCTACACCCCTGCTGGCTATGAGACCAGTGGCAAGGAATATCCCGTACTCTATCTGTTGCATGGTATCGGTGGCGACGAGAATGCCTGGAGCGAGCTGGGACGTGCTGCCCAGATTCTCGACAATCTTATTGCCCAGGGTAAGGCTGAGCCCATGCTCGTGGTGATGACTAATGGTAATATTTCACAGGAGGCTTGTCCTGGTGAGACCTCTGAGGGCTTTAAGGTCCCAACGATGATGTTGCCCAAGACCATGGAGGGTTCGTTCGAGACCGCCTTCCCCGATGTGGTGAAGTTTATCGAGAGTACCTATCGTGTGAAGAAGGATAAAGCACATCGTGCTATCGCTGGTCTGTCGATGGGTGGCTTCCATAGCCTCTTCGTCTCGATCAACAATCCTGATATGTTTGGCTATGTAGGTCTCTTCTCTGCAGCAGTAGACCAGAATCAGCCTGATCCCAATGGTCATCCGGAGATCTATGCCGATCGCGATGCCAAGATCGACCGTCTCTTTGCCAAGAACCCCAACCTCTTCTGGATTGGTATCGGTAAGACCGACTTCCTCATCAAGAACAACAACGACCTCCGTGCCTACCTCGACAGCAAGGGCCATAAGTACACCTACCTTGAAACCGATGGTGGACATATCTGGCGCAACTGGCGTATCTATCTCTCTGAGTTTACACCATTATTGTTTAAATAATTGCTTATGAAAAAATCCGTATTATTCATTCTCGCGTCAGCTTGTTTGATGATCGGCTGTGCAACAGCTGATAAACAAGCTCCCAAGAACACCATCAATCAGGAGGAAGTGATGTCGAAGATGTCGCTCGAAGACAAGGCTCACTTCGTCATCGGTACTGGTATGGCTGGTTTCTCTGGTGACAATGCTGTGATTGGTGCCACCCGTAATCTGGTTCCTGGTGCCGCTGGTACTACCTATCCTCTCGACTCTCTCGGCATCCCTGCTATTGTGTTGGCTGATGGTCCTGCCGGACTCCGTATCGACGCTACCCGAGAAGGTGATTCTGCGACTTACTACTGCACACACTTCCCCATCGGAACACTGTTGGCTTCTACCTGGAACACCCAGCTCATCGAACAGGTAGGTCAGGCTATTGGTGAGGAGGTGAAGGAGTATGGTGCCGATGTGCTGTTGGCACCTGCCCTGAACATCATGCGTAACCCTCTCTGTGGTCGTAACTTCGAGTACTACTCCGAGGATCCTGTGGTGGCAGGTAAGACGGCTTCTGCCTATATCACCGGTGTTCAGAAGAACGATGTTGGTACTAGCATCAAGCACTTTGCTGCCAACAACCAGGAGACGAATCGTATGAACAACGACGCTCGTATGTCACAGCGTGCTTTGCGTGAGATCTATCTGAAGGGCTTTGAGATTGCCATCAAGGAAAGTCAGCCGTGGACAGTGATGACCTCTTATAACTATGTGAATGGTATCTATACCTCAGAGAGCAAGGATCTTGTACAGACCATCCTACGTGATGAGTGGGGGTATACAGGAACCGTGATGACCGACTGGTTTGGTGGTAAGGACGGCGCTAAGCAGATGTGGGCTGGAAACGATATGCTTCAGCCTGGTAAGGCAGAGCAGTTCGATAGTATTGTTGCTGGTGTGAAGAGTGGCAAATTGGCTGAGGCTGACCTCGACCGCAATGTGGCTCGTATACTCAACCTCATTGAGAAGAGCCCCCGTTTCCAGGGTTATCAGTTCTCTAACAAGCCTGATCTGGAGGCTCATGCCCAAGTAACTCGTCAGAGTGCTGCAGAAGGTATGGTGTTGATGAAGAATGAAAAGGCTCTGCCCTTCGATGACAAGATTAAGAACGTGGCTCTCTATGGTATTACCTCTTACGACTTCATCGCTGGTGGTACAGGCTCTGGTAATGTGAATCATGCTTACGTGGTATCGCTGCTTGATGGTCTGAAGAATGGCGGTTATGTCGTGTCTGACGAGCTGAAGACTGCCTATGAGACCTATATTTCCAATGCTAAGAAGGCTGCTGAGGCTGCCCTTGAGGAGCAAGCCAAGAAAGATCCTAAGAATGCTATGCTTGTGAAGTTCCTGCCTCAGCCTCTGCCTGCAGAGAAACTGTTCTCTGCCGACGAGCTGACAAAGCAGGCCGAGGCTTCTGATGTAGCCATTATCACCCTTGGTCGTATCTCAGGTGAGTTCCTGGATCGTAAGGCTGCAGACTTCAACCTCAGCGACTCTGAGCGCAAGTTGATCGAGCAGGTATGCGATGTCTATCATAAGGCCGGCAAGCAGGTAGTCGTGTTACTGAACATCGGTGGCGTTATCGAGACTGCCTCTTGGAAGAACTTGCCAGATGCTATTCTTTGCGCTTGGCAGGCTGGTCAGGAAGGTGGTAATAGTGTTGTTGACGTTCTCAGTGGCAAGCAGTCTCCCTCTGGTAAGTTCACGATGACATGGCCCATTAAGTTCACCGATGCCTATTCTACGAAGAACTTCCCCATCGACCAGGATCCCCGTATCGACATGATGAATCAGGGACAGAAGGGCGACGTGAAGAATGTAGACTATACCAACTACGAGGAGGATATCTATGTGGGCTATCGTTACTTCGACTCGTTCGAGGTGCCCGTCAGCTACCCCTTCGGTTATGGTCTTAGCTACACCACCTTCGAGTATAGTGATGCCAAGATATCCGAGAAGGGCGATGCCTATGAGATCACCGTTAACGTAAAGAATACAGGTAAGGTTGAGGGTAAAGAGGTAGTAGAACTCTACATTTCTGCCCCAGACAACAAGGCTGCCAATAAGCCCGTTAAGGAGTTGAAGGCCTTTGCTAAGACGAAGCTCTTGTCGCCTGACGAAAGTGAAACGCTCACCCTCACCGTGAAGGCTGCCGATCTTGCTTCGTTCGACGAGGCTGCCTCCGCCTGGGTTGTTGCTGAGGGCGAATACCAGTTCCTGGTAGGTGCTTCTTCGCAAGACATCAAGGCCACCCTCAAGGCCAAGGCTAAGGCTCAGCAGACGAAGGTCAACAGCGTTATGCCACTCCAGGCTCCGCTGAACCTTTTGAAGCGCTAACAAGCCCACTACATAAAAACAATCCCCACCCTGAGGGCTCTCGGAGTGGGGATTATAACTTGAACAGTATAAGACAATGAAAAAGATTATGCTATTGACGATGGTGGCCTTGCTGATGGCAGCATGCGCCACACTGACGCCCGAAGAGAAAGCTGCCCGCGAGGCAGAACGTTTGGAGAATCTAAGAACTGCAGTGATTAACCAGAGGTATAAAATCAGTATCACCTCGATAAAACCGATACGTGGTACCAGCCGCTCCGTATCCGGTGGTCACTGGATCAAGGTGGACAGTACCTCTTTGGATTGCTCACTGCCTTATGCTGGTCTCGATGATGTACCACATATGAAGTCACGGGCTGAAGTAAGAATGGACTCGAAACTGGATTTCAGGTCTGATATCCAAGACTATATCCTCCAGCTACACCCTAACGATAAGAGTGCCACTATTACGTTCAAGGCCGACTTCCACGGCTTGGAACAGAAGTTCCGCATCATAATCGATGCAGGGGGCAATGCGAAAATACACCTCGAACCCGAGGGGCGCGACATGATTGATTATGAAGGACGCGTCAATTAACCATCATCCCTCGCCAATTGGCGAGGGATGATGGTTTGTTTATAGCTCGATGGTGATGGGGGAGCCGTTGTAGGAAACCGTCTGCGAGGTGCCGTCGGGGAGAACGACCACAAACTGACGCTGCTGTAGCATTCCTGGGTAGTTGCCTTGACGTTGACCAATGGTGAGTTGGCGGTTGGCATTGTCCCATGTGATGGGGATCGTCGTATAGACTCCCTTCTCGTAGTTGTAGCTGTCGCCCTCGTCCTCATAGAGGGTGAAGTTGCCATCAGCACCTGGATAAATACGAAGTTCCAGATTATCCCAAGCTTTCTCGCCTACATATTGCATCTCTGGGCCAAGGGGCAGGATGCTACCAGCACGGACAAACATCGGCACGCGATCAAAGGAGGTCTGAAAAGTCAGTTCACGTCCACCACGGAAACACTCGCCTGTCCAGAAATCATACCAAAGTGCTCCCTTCGGCAGATATTTCGTTGTGGATTTGCCTTTTGTGAAATCAACTGTCAACTGTAAACTGTCGACTGTCAACTTCTTGTCCCATCCCGTCATCGCATCTTCTTTGATGATCTTTTCTTCGGTATAATGCGGGTCGAGGATGGGGGCAGCAAGGATACTACGACCAAACATAAACTCATCGGCGATATCCCATACCCTTTTGTCAGCAGCAAAGTCGCTGAACAAGGGGCGCAGATAACTCTCATTGTTGCTGGTTACCTGCCAAGCGGTACTATATAAATATGGTATCAGGCGATAACGTAAGCGGATCTGTTTCTCGATGGCATCATAGACGGGTTCGCCCTTCTTGCCAAACTGCCATATCTCACGAGGCGCATCAGCACCATGACTACGGAAGACAGGACAGAACAATCCATACTGCATCCAGCGTACATAGAGCTCCTGGAACTGTGGATTCTTCGGGGCGGAGCCTGAGCCTTTAGTGTTGTACGATCCGCAGAAGAAACCACCGATATCAGTGTTGAAGTTAGGGTTACCTGTCAGGGAGAAACTCAGTCCTGCCGGCACTTGATTACGCAGCATTTCCCAAGAGGAAGCCACATCGCCACTCCACATATTAGAGCCGTAATGCTGTTGCCCAGCGAAGGAGGAGCGGGTCATGATGAAGATACGCTTACCCCTATCGTCCTTTCGTTGTGACTCATATACACCTCTGACCGTTTCCAACGGGAACGCGTTGCGCTGGGAGCGCCAAGTGCCGCCATAAACGGGATGGTCGTAATCGCTTTCTTTCGGATTGAAAAAATCAGGATCAGTAGAGTCCATCCACCACGCATCGCAACCATAGTCGTAGAGCGTCTTGAGGTATTTCCAATAGATGGCGCGTGCTTCAGGACTGAAAGCATCGTAACACTTTACCCCCGAAGGATATTCCATCTTTGGAGGCCAGATATGGGAGATGCCACTTTGTGGCCACGTCTCGATAGGTAGCAATAAACCCTTCTCATTGAGTTCACGGAACTGCTGGGTCATGGGACCGAAACTGGCCCAGATAGAAATCATGAAATGGGCATGCTTCTCGTGTACATTCTTAATGAGTTGCGGACCTTTGACAAAGTCTTCAGACAGGAAATCCATCGCGTTCCAGAGGTAGTTGTTTCCCCAATACTGCCAATCCTGGATGATACCATCGAGGGGCACCTGAAGCTCACGGTATTTGTCGACGATGCTCTCCGTCTCAGCAGCAGTCTTATAGCGTTCCTTCGATTGCCAGTAGCCGTATGTCCAAAGGGGGAACATCGGCACATCACCTGTCAGCTGGCGCATCAGAGCAATCACTCCATCGGCACTTCCGCCATACATAAAATAGTAATCGATGCCCTCGCCAACCTCTGAGGTAAAAGTCATTCCATTAGCATCGTCGTCAAACTGCGTAGGCGAGTAGTTCTCCCAATAGATGCCCCAGCCCTTGATAGACTGTAGGACACTCTGGAAGTCTTCGAGGTTCGACTGCTCCATCCGCTTATGCTCTCCTCGACGGTTCATCTTTCCATTCTGGAAGGTGCCCAGTCCGTAGATGGCCTCGTCTTTATCGAGCAGGAAAGTCTGACGGACCTTAGCTACGTCGCAATCTTTTTCTCTTAGCAGAACCTTACCTTTCGCATCCGTAAAGGTCAGGTTGCCTTTGGCATCCAGATTCACGGTGAGTGCATCACTCTTCCAGGTGTTACCCTGCTGACTTACTACAGCGTTATCAGGTTTCGCTGTTATCACACGTGTCTGTGTGGGCTGTCCCTTCACAACGTGTACAATCTGAGGGGTGAAAAACTCCACTTTCACCTCCTGCGCTTTGGCCTGAATCAGACCCATGACCACCACGGTCCATAAATACAGTCTTCTCATATCGAAATAACGATGATTAGTTTCTGCTGCAAAGATACAACAAAATTCTTATTCCACAAAGGGTAACAGTAATTTAATCTCTGGAATATCAAACTGTTCCCTAATAGTAACTGGCAAGGGAACAGTCTGTTCCCACGGCGGGAACAGGTTGTTCCCAGGCTGGGAACAATGTGTTCCCAACGTGGGAACTATAGGGGAACAGATATCTGAATGATGGTTAGAATAATCATTTTTCCCATTTATATGTTTTGGGTGATTCTTTTCCGAAGAGATATTGACGCTGGTAGCCACCGAAGTCGATAACGATCTTCTCGAATACGATGCCAGGATCCTGTGGATGGAGGGTAAGCGTATGGAACTCGCCATTGCCAGAGATAGGCAACTCAACCACCTTCTCTACCACACGACGGGCCACAGTAGGATAGTAGATGCTGTAGATGTTCTCGGGCTTTTCGTTGAGATTTCTATTGAAGTTTATGCTGACGGGGGTGCCTTCGTCGATAGCTACATCATACACAAGACCGCCCTTGTCGAGGAAGTCGAGGGTTGATTTGGTGATGATATGGACCTTGGCCGTCTTCTGACCTTCTGCCTTGAAACGGTAGATGAGTTTTGAATCGCCAGTGTCAGTGGTATAAGGCATCAGGGCGATGCCACTTAGCGTACGACCCATATAGGGAATCACAGTCCACTTCGCATTTGAAGCGTCCGTACGACTGAACGTATGCTCAGCCTCGATGCTCACGTAGCCATGAATGGCACTAAACGTGGGACCTTGTGCTGGAGTGGAAACCTCTTTCAGCTCTGGACAGACATCAGCCTTAAACCAATCATTCCAATCGGTATAGCTGATGTGCTTCTGCGTCATCATTCCATCCCACTTGCCACCAGCTATCTCCTTGTTATACTGGAGGTTCAGTAATGAGTCGCGCTTAAAGGCCTGACGACAACGTTCTGCCCAACAGTTAGCTTCTGGATCACCTAAAGCAGCCAGCTGGTGGTTCATTGCCTGGGCATAGTACATCTCATAGATATTACCCATCGCCTGAACGGGGAAGAGGATGATCTGTCGATAGGCATCGCGGTATTCAGGCTTGAGGGAGATAAACTGCCTTAGGGCACGTGTTTCTAAAGCCTGGTATTCGCTGACTACCTGGGCAAATTCATCCGTTGTGTAGGTTCGAGCATCGAGCATCTCGGAGGTGATGCGCCCATTATACTTGCTCACCAGATTCAGAATCGAAGCAGCCTCACAAGCCTGATCCGCTCCAAAGCTCTCTGCACAGAAAGCCTTGGGGTGGTCGAGCAGGTTGCCAACATTGTATTTCGAGGGATCCCACGCCATATCCATAAACAGCTGGATGGGATACTCCATCGGTTTCAGGTCACCCACGTTGAGAATCCAGAGTTTCTGGATGCCTCCGTTATAGGCCAACTGTAACTGCTCCCACATATTTTGGATAGGGGTGACGTTGATCCATTTCGTATTACGAGGAGCGCCCACATAGTCTACATGGTAGTATAGTCCCCAGCCTCCTTTACGCTTCTGTTCTTCAGCTGTCGGCAGACGACGAACATTACCCCAGTTGTCATCGCAAAGCAGGATCGTCACATCGTCGGGCACACGGAGTCCGGCATCGTAGTAGTCTTGTACCTCTTTATATAAGGCCCATATCTGGGGCGTCTCCTTGGCGGGTCGCTTGGTTACTTCCTTGATGATCCTGCGCTGGTTGTCGATGATATTCTCTAAGAGTTTGGTATCCGTGGAGTTTCCCATTGCCTCGTCGCCATCGCCACGCATACCGATGGTGATGATATCATCCGTCCCCTTCATACGCTCGATACCCTCACGGAAAAAGCGATCCAGATTATCCTTGTTTGTATCGTAGTTCCAGGCGCCCCAGCCCTTACGGTCTCTGGCATACTCCTGATGGTTACGCGCCATGGGCTCATGGTGCGAGGTGCCCATCATCACACCCATCGCATCGGCGGTCTTTAGGTTCTCAGGGTCGTCGGCATAGAAAGCCCAGCCCCACATGGCGGGCCAGAGGTAGTTACCCTTCAATCGGAGGATGAGTTCGAACACTTTCTCATAAAAACGGTGATCGCCATAGTCCGTACCAAAGGTGTTCTTTACCCATGATGTCAGACAAGGGGCCTCGTCGTTCAGGAAGAGTCCGCGATACCTTACGGCTGGCTCGCCATCGGTATATTCACCAAATGATATATAGATATCCTTGTGCTTCTTGATGGGAACATCGGCCCAGTAATACCAAGGCGACACACCGATCTGGCGCGATAATTCATAGATGCCATACACAGTGCCGCGTTTGTCGCTACCTGCAATAACAAGTTGGTTGCCAATAGTTTTGATGATGTATTTCTCAGTCTTGCCCTTCAGTTCTTTAAGCTCGCCCTTTTTTACCCATTGGTCAATCTGTGGATTGACGCCAACGGTACCGATTAAGAGTTGAGAATTGGGAGTTGAGAGTTGAGGCTTGACGCCTGTGACGGCCTCGAAGTCGTTCTGAAGATTGGCTATGGCCAGTTGCACACAACTGTGCTCGCCTTCTTCATAGCCAATGGTGATGTTACTACTCAACTGCCAGGCGTCGCAAGCTGGCAGAAAGGTTACAAACTGACGGGCGGCATTGGCACCTGTCGTAAGAAACAGACACAAGGCGAATAGTATGGACTTCGCCATTGTTTGGTAAGTTGATAATCTGATCATAACATGTAGGTCATTAATTCTGCTGCAAAGATAGGTAGAAAAAATGATAATCTATAAGTCTCATGTATCATTTTCTTTTAATATTATCTCTTTTTTTTTTGTTTTTCCCGAAAAAGTATTATCTTTGCACCGGATTTACCACTAACGAACATGCAACTAAAGAAATATCCAACTATTCTAGTGCTTACACTCTATGCTTGTTTTCTTCAGGCACAGACCGGAAAATTCTTCAGTGCCGACAAGCAGCTATCAAGTAGTTTTGTGACGCAGGTATACCTTGATAAGGAAGGGTTTATCTGGGCGACAACACGTGATGGTATTAACCGTTACGACGGCTATCAGTTCAGGGTCTTCAGTCGTACCAACGAAACCGATAAGACCTTGGCCAGCAACTATGTTAACACGATGTTGCAGGATCGCAATGGTCTATTCTACTTTGGTATGTATGGCGCCTTGCAGACTTGGGATGGACGCCAATTCTATAATGTTACGATGACCGACTTGAAAGGGCAGAAGGGTCATTGCTACGCCAACTGCTTCCTCCAGCGCAAAAACGGCGATGTGCTGGCTGGTACTTCTGGTCTGGGTGTCATGAAGTTCTCAGATAAGACCCACGCCCAACAGATAGGTGGAGCCTTGGCCAATATCCATACCATTAATGCTATGATGGAAGACCAGAAAAACCGTCTATGGATAGTTACCGACGCTGAAGGGGTGATCTGCTACGACGGTAAGACAACCAAGCATTATCTGAACGGACGTAATGACCTTGTGATGACGGGTCTTTGCGAAGACCGTCTGGGGCATATCTACTTAGGCACCTCGAATGCTGGCTTGTTCCGGCTTATAGACGACGAGTTTGTGCATGTCTCCCAAACGGGAAACAATGCTATCTCTGCCCTTTATTGTGACCACTTCGGCAATATTGTGCTGGGTTATGACGGAAAAGGTGTAGCGGCCTATAATCCCAAGGATGATTATCTGCTGGATAACCCGTTCTTCAGTCTGGAGGTTGACCTCTCCAAGAGTAAGGTCTACTCCATCACCGAGGACAACAGCGGTAACTTGTGGCTGGGACTCCTGCAGAAGGGCCTTTTCATGCAGCCTATCACAAGCTCAGGCTTTAATTATATGGGTTATAAGATGGGCTCGCGTAATATGATTGGTCAGGCCTGTGTCATCAGCACGCTCATCGACAGCAAGGGCCGTACGTGGATTGGCACCGATAAGGATGGTCTTTACCTCTTCGACAGCAATAACCAGCCATTGAAACACTTCTCCGACCATTTCCCCTCTACTATCATGGCTATTGAGGAAGATCCTACGGGACGTATTTGGATTGGCTCTTACCGTGAGGGCTATGGCTATATCGATCCAGTCTCCATGCAGTATCATGCCCAGCCTTATGCTGACGACGACCATCTGATTGTGATGGATATTGAAAGTGATAACCAACAGCGTTTGTGGATGGCTACAATGAAGCATGGTGTGCTTTGCAGAAGTCTGAAAGATGGCAGTGTCAAACGCTACGTCATGGATCCGAAGGCCGAAACCGACCGCCAGGTCAACAGTATTACGAATAACTATATCTCTCAGCTCTCTGTATCACCTGATGAGAAGCGCCTTTATGTCGCTACATCGATGGGCTTGTGCTGTCTTGACATCAGAACCGATAACTGGGTAAAGACTTTCGGCACCAATTGTCACAATTACAGCGTGCCCGTACGTGTGGCCCGAGAATACAGCGGACACCTCTGGATAGGAACCAACGACGGTCTGTTCTGTCTCGACCTGAAAGGCAAGGTGCTGAAGCACTACACCACCAACGAAGGACTGGCTGATAATGGCGTCTCGGCCATCGAGGAAGACAAGAACGGCAAGCTTTGGATAGGTACCAACCACGGACTCTCTTGTCTCGATCAGCATACGGGACTCTTCCAAAACTATTATGCTGACGACGGATTACAGAGCAACGAGTTCAGCGATGGCGCCTCGTTCACTTCCGACAAGGGAACTATCCTCTTTGGTGGCACGGGTGGCGTTACCTGGTTCCGTCCGCAGGATATCGTCCAGCGAAAGTGGGAGGCTACTGTACAGCTTACCTCCTTTGCCATCAACGGACAGCCTATCAACCGAGGTTCTCATTCTGGTAGCTATCTCATTACCGATACCACCGTCTTTGCCAGCAACCATTTCGAGCTGAGCTATAGTGACAATACCTTCTCTATTGAGTTCTCCACGCTCACCTACGAGAATCCGGAACATATCTCTTACCTGTATAGCGTGAACGGTGAACCGTTTATCCGTATGCGTAAGGGTGTCAACCTGCTCACGTTCTCCCACCTGCCAAGCGGCACCTACCGCTTCCGTGTGAAGGCTGAGCGTAATAATTGGGAAACGCCTGAACGCTCGTTTACCGTGGTGGTGCATAGCGCTTGGTACCGTTCGTCGTGGGCTTATTTCTTCTATGCCCTCGTCGCTGGTTTGTTCCTTTGGCAACTGTTGGCCTTCAGACGTCATCGTGAGCAGTCACGCCTCCGTTTGCAAGCCCACATCCATGCCGAGGAGATGGGTGAGGCCAAACTCCGTTTCTTTATGAATATGAGTCATGAGATACGTACGCCTATGACGCTCATCGTAACCCCATTGCTGACGCTTCTGAAGGATGACGACGATCCCCGTCGTCGTAGCGTTTATCTCACCATCAAACGTAATGCCGAGCGTATCCTCAGTCTGATTAATCAGATGATGGATCTCCGTAAGATTGACAAGGGCCAGATGCAGATGCGTATGCGCGACACAGATCTCGTAGCCTTTATCCAGGATATCTACACACTTTTTGAGAGTCAGGCTAAGACCAAGGGTGTCAGTCTTTCCTTCAACCATGATTCAGAACGACTTCCTATCTGGATCGACCGTGCTAACTTCGATAAGGTGGTGATGAATATCCTCTCCAATGCCTTTAAATACACTCCTGCAGGTGGTCATATCGATATCCGACTGACCCACGACGACCAGCAGGCTGTCATTGCCGTCAGTGACGATGGTGAGCAGATTCCTGCCGATAAGCTCGACAAGATTTTCGAGCGCTTCTACCAGACGGCTTCTACGGCTAACGACCGTCATGCTGGTACTGGTATCGGTCTCGATCTCACCCGCTCGCTCGTCGAACTCCATCATGGCACCATTACAGCCCATAACCTTGAGAAAGGTTGTGAGTTCGTTATTACCCTCCCGTTGGGTAATGCACATCTGAAAGCCGACGAGATCATGCCGGATGCTGAGACTGCACCTACACCAGCACCAGTAATGGAGGCAGAGTTGGTCGACGATGAAGACGATACCCCAGTCATCCTGAACCAGCCCGCCAACCATCGTCTCACCCTCGTCATTGCCGAGGACGACGACGAGATACGTGCTTACCTGGAAAGCGAACTCGACACGGATTACGAGGTTCACGCTTGCGCCAATGGTCGTGAGGCCCTTGCCGAGATCCATCGCTCAACACCCGACCTTATCATCAGCGACGTGATGATGCCCGAGATGGACGGAAATGCCTTGTGTGCTAAGGTGAAGTCGAACGCCAGCACCAATCATATCCCGTTTATCATGCTTACAGCCAAGAGTCGCGACGAGGATAAGCTTGAGGGTCTGGAAACGGGTGCCGATCTCTATATCGTCAAGCCGTTTAATATGGATATCCTACGTAGGAACATCATCAACCTCATCAACTCACACCGTTTGCTGCGCCTGAAGTATGGACGCAACGACGATCTGGAGGAGAAGGTCGACGAGATTCTTGTGAAGACGCCCGACGAGAAACTGCTTGAACGTATCATGGGCTGTATCAACAAGAACATTGCTAATTCCGACCTCAGCGTTGATATGATTGCCGAAGAAGCAGGAATCAGTCGTGTGCACCTGCATCGTAAGATGAAAGAGCTGACAGGGCAGACGCCGCACGACTTTATCCGCAATATCCGTCTGAAGAAGGCCGCCAACCTGTTGGCTAATCAGGGCATGAACGTTACCGAAGTGATGTATGCCTGCGGATTTGCTAACTCAGCCTCCTTCTCCACTGTCTTTAAGAAGTTCTATGGAATGTCGCCTCGCGATTACATGAAGGAACACGAGGAGCGATAAAAAAGTGGTCAGTTATCTGACCACTTGTGTAAACTCCGGAGCTGCGCCTTCTAATGCCGTTACGTAGACTTTCATCTCCCCAGCGGGCTGTCCCTGTGGGGCACCTTCGCGTGGCAGGTCGACGGCAGTAAACAGGTACTCCGTTCCTCCTGGGATGGTGCGTGCACTCACCGTAGAAGCCTTCGCATGAATCATTGGATAGTCGCCTACGGCCGCATCGAAGATCTTAGCTTCCTCCTCACTCACAGCATGAGCCTCGGGGAAGTCGTCGAGTTTTGTAAATTCACCTTCGATAAAGCCTCCAGCCTTCAGGAACTGGTCTACCTCGCCTGGTACAGCCTTCATACGTGCGGCACGTACGCCATAGCCTGCCAGCACCTCAGCCTTGGGCTGCTTTTCCATCAGATCCTTGATGCTCGCATCCAATCCGCCACTGCCAAAGGAGCAGAAGGGTACAATCTTCTTGCCGCTCAGATCAGCCTGACTCAGGAAGGCACCCATTGGTGGCGCAAATGTTCCGAACCATACAGGATAACCCAGGAAAATCACGTCGTAGTTAGCCAGATCCACGCCCAAGGGCTTGATCTCTGGTGTCACACCCTGTTCGCGCTCCTGCTGACAGCGGGCTATCGTTGCCTGGAAATCGCCGTCGTAGGGCTTCACAGGTACAATCTCCTCCATGTCGGCTCCCAGTTTTGTAGCCAACTCTTGGGCTACCGTCTTGGTGTTCGACGTCTGTGAGTAGTACAATACCAGCACCTTCTTCTGGGGTGCCTCTTCTTTCTTCGTGCCACACGATGTGGTGGCTGTTACCAAAGCCGCAAAGGCCAGCAAATACTTGAATGTCTTCATACAGTTGTACGTTTTTAAATGGTTGATAATATGTTTATAACTCAAGAATAAGCGTCTGACGAGGTGTTAGTTCCAAATCCTTCGACAAGTCGTACGTGCAGCCTGTGGGGATATCCTTTACCGTCGTAGCGTCACCTATCACCTCCTGATAGCGCTCCACCTCCATCTTGGCATTCTTCAAGGTGCCGTTCAGGATGGTAAGCACAGTCTGACCCTGATACTGTCGGGCGATGACGTAGATTCCCTGATAGGGGATAAACTGAATCTGCTGGCCTTTCGTGATGGCGTTGTTACCCTGTCGCCAGTGCAGCAAACGGCTCAGCCAAGTAAACATACTCTGCTCGGCTGCCGTACGTCCCTCCTTGGTGAAGGCATTATGCTTGTCGCCAGGGAATCCGCCAGGGAAGTCCTTACGTACATTACCATCCGTCACCTCCTTCGTGCCGTTCATCAGAATCTCCGTACCGTAATACAGCTGTGGAATACGGTTCACCGTCAGCAACAAGGCCAGCGCCTGTTTCAGGGCCAGCGTGTCGCAGCCGTTGCCCAGGAAACGATCGGTATCATGATTCTCGATAAACGCCATCACACTCGATGGGTTGGGGTAGAGATAGTCGTAGCAGAACGAGTTATACAAGCGGTTCAGTCCGTTCCACCATGCATCCGTTTCCTCGTGCTTAGCCTGATTCAGTTTGTCGAAGAACGAGAAGTCCATGACTGTCTTCAGGTAGGAATTCTTTTCCGAGAGCTTTGAATCCTTCTGCCAAGTAGCGGTATATCCAGGCTCTGTTACCCATGTCTCACCTACGGTATTGAAGTTCGGGTACTCCTCATCAATTTCCTTCATCCACTGGGCCATCGCATCGGCATAGGCATAGGGATAGGTATCCATACGGATGCCGTCGATGCCTACAGTCTCAATCCACCAGATGGAGTTCTGGATGAGATAGCGCATCAGGTGTGGGTTATGCTGGTTCAAGTCGGGCATTGAGGGTACAAACCAACCCTCAACAGTCTCTTTCAGGTCTACCTTCGAAGCGTAAGGATCTATCACAGGTGTCAGTTTATACGAGGTCTGCAGATACTTGCTCTTGGCAGGTTCCGAGCCGTCGCTGTTGGCTGTAAAGCCCGTCATCGGGTCGCGTCCGCTGGCATCCTCGTCGAGCCATTCGGGGGTGTTCAACCAATCCTTCGAGGGCAAATCCTTCGTCCAGGGGTGCTCAAAGCCGCTGTGGTTGAAAATCATATCCATCACAATCTTCAGTCCTTTCTGGTGGGCCTCGTCGCAGAGCCGCTTATAGTCTTCGTTCGTGCCGAAGCGTGGATCCACCTGGTAGTAGTTCGTCGTGGCATAGCCGTGATAGGTCGAGAAACCGTTGGGTGTATCGGGCGAGTCGTTCTCCAACACGGGGGTAAACCAGAGGGCCGTCACACCCAGCTCCTTAAAATAATCCAGGTGCTCACGGATACCGTTCAGGTCGCCACCATGACGTAGTGAGGGCTTCTGTCTGTCCTCTACATACGTGCGCATACCTTTTATTTGAGTAGGGTGGTTAGCACCCTGTGCAAAGCGGTCGGGCATCAGCATATACAGTACGTCGGCATTGGTAAAGCCCATGTGCTCCTCACCCTTCATCTCTCTCGCTTTCAGCGTAAACTTCTCACTGTTTACTTTCCCCTTTTCACTCCTGAAGTTCAGTGTCATCGTTCCAGGCTTCGCCTCTTTCACGTTCAGGTACACCAGCAGGTAGTTCGGTGAGTCAAGCTTCACAAGACTGTCCACCGTTACGCCAGGGTAGTCGGTTGTCACGCTGGCCACGTTGCGGATGCCCTGTCCGTACACCATCAGCTGCACCGATGGGTTCTTTAGTCCTATGAACCAGTCGGTAGGCTCAATCTTGTCGATTGCAGCCTTCTTCGCAGCACTCATTGTCATCACGTTAGCCATCAGAATGGCCATCACAAATAAAATCTTTCGCATATTAGTTATTCTTGATTTTGTTTGCAAAGATATCGTTTTTTTCAGAAACATGCAAATTTAGATGCGAAAATTTGGAAATACCAGTAGGATTTCATACTTTTGCAAAGTGATCAATAAATAGTTGTCAATGAATATCAAGTTACATACACCGAAGATTTTGAAGATGGGCAGCGGGATGAGCTCGCTGAAGCATTCTAAAAAAAGATAAGCAAGTAGTTAAGAAGTTATGACGAATAGTATGAAGAAAGTAGTTTTAATGTCAGCGATGGTCGCTGTGTGTGTAGGCGCTATGGCCCAGCAGGTGAGTTATTCCGTTAGCGGTACATACGCTGACGAAGGAAAGGTGGTGTATCTGTACGACTATCTGACGGACAAGATGATAGACAGCGTGACGGTTGCCAATGCCCAGTTTGCCTTTAACGGTTCTGCCGAGAAAGACGCTTTGATGGCGGTGAAGCTGGAGTATAATAAGTGGATGACGAGTTTCTTCAATGATGGTACGCCTATTGTTGTCAACCTGAACGACAGCACGCTGAAGGGCTCGCCGCTGAACGAGCGTCTGACAATGCTTGAGCTGGAGTGTGAGAAACCTCGCAAAGCCCTCGTAGAAAAGATGGCGAAGATGAGTGACGCTGAGAAAAGGGCGAAGCAGGAAGAGCTGGTGAATGAGATGAACAAGATGATCGACGGAAAGATTGCCTTTGCCAACAAGGTGTTCCAGGAGGATCGTAACTCGCTGATACCGCTGGTTTACGCGGAGTATTATTTCTATGATAACGGATTGGAGGCCTACGACAAGCTGGTAGCGGAGCAAGTGGCGTTTGCCAATCATCCCTACTTGAAGGTGGTCAGAGACCATATAGCTGAGATGATAGCTCCAAAGGATGATGCGAAGACTGCCTTTATCGGTCAGCAGTTTACCGACTTAGAGATGGCCGACCCCGACGGGAAGATGCGAAAAGTGAGTGAGCTGGTAGGCGAAGGCAAATGGGTGCTGGTAGATTTCTGGGCATCGTGGTGTGGTCCCTGTAGGGCAGAGATGCCAAACGTCCTGGAGGCTTACAACCAGTTCCATGAAAAAGGTTTCGAGGTGGTCGGTGTGTCGTTCGACAATAAGAAGGAGGCTTGGGTGAAAGCTATCGGACAGTTGCAGATGCCTTGGTTGCAAATTTCTGACCTGAAGGGTTGGGGGTGTGCTGCCTCAGCCGTCTATGCGGTAAACTCTATCCCTGATAATATCCTTATCGATCCTACGGGAAAGATCACCGACCGAGGTTTGAGAGGCAAGGCACTGCATAACAGACTGGAAGAGATCTTTAAAAAGTGAAAAGTAAATTGAGAAATAGTTATCATAAAGTTCAAGGGAAAAGGCGCGTTTTGCGCCTTTTTTTCGTGTATGTAACATAAAAAAAAGTATGTGTTACGCTGAGTAAAGGGCTGTATTGGAATAATGCGTATCTTTGCACCGATTTTCTTAATACTTAAAAATTTATATAGATATAACAACAAATGAAGAAACTGTTATCAACCATTCTACTGGGTATGCTGGCCATCACGGCCAGCGCCCAGAAACCAGATCCCAATTTCTATATTTTCCTCTGTTTCGGACAGTCAAACATGGAAGGTGCAGCACGGCCTGAGGCACAGGACATCGCCAGTCCTGGTCCCCGATTCCTGCTGATGCCTGCCGTTGATGATCCCCAACGAGGTAGGAAGATGGGTGAATGGTGTGAGGCTTCGGCGCCACTCTGTCGTCCGAACACGGGACTGACACCCGCCGACTGGTTCGGTCGTACGATGATTAAGACATTGCCTGAGAACATCCGCATCGGTGTTATCCACGTGGCTATCGGTGGTATCGACATCAAGGGATTCCTGCCCGACAGCATCGGAAAGTATATCAAGACTGCTCCTGGTTGGATGAAGGGTATGCTGGAGGCTTATGACAATAACCCCTATGAACGACTGATTACTCTGGCTAAGAAAGCACAGAAGGATGGTGTGATCAAAGGTATCCTGATGCATCAGGGCGAGACCAATACGGGCGACCCGAAGTGGGCTGGTATGGTGCAGCAGGTATATGATAATATGTTGGGCGACCTTCAGTTGAAGCCTGAAGAAACACCTTTGCTGGTAGGCGAGGTGGTACAGGCCAACGGTGAGGGTGTGTGCATCGGCTGTAACAAGCAGATCAACGACTTGCCCAAGACGTTGCATACCTCACACGTCATCTCATCGACGGGTTGTACAAACGGCCCTGACAAGCTGCACTTCGATGCGGCTGGCTATCGTGAGCTGGGAACCCGTTATGGAGAGCGTATGCTGGAGCTGTTGGGCTATCAGGTGAAGAAGCCGTTCGACGTGCCCGAAGATGCTGTAACCGCTGAGACCACCATTCCAGGAAATGAGTTCCCGAAGGTGGACAAGGAGGGCAGAGCCTACTTCCGTCTGAATGCCCCCGCTGCTACCAGTGTCATTGTCGATATCTGCAGCAAGAAGTACGAGATGCGTCGCGACGAGCAGGGTATCTGGTGCGCTGTAACAGATCCGCTGGTACAAGGATTCCACTATTATTTTATGAATATAGGTGGTGTGAACTTTATCGACCCCGCTACAGAGACCTTCTTCGGTTGTAACCGTGAGTCGGGTGGTATTGAGATTCCTGAGGGCGAAGAGGGTAATTACTACCGTCCGCAATCAGGTGTGCCAGCTGGTCAGGTGCGCTCGTTCTATTATTATGCCGAATCAACCAAGGAGTGGCGCCATGCCATGGTGTACACCCCCGCAGAATATGAGCTGAAGGCCAATGCCAAGAAGCGTTACCCCGTGCTTTACCTGCAACACGGTATGGGTGAGGACGAGACCGGCTGGAGTAAGCAGGGGCATATGCAGCATATCATGGATAACGCCATTGCCGCTGGTAAGGCAGTGCCGATGATTGTGGTGATGGAGAGCGGTGATATCAAGGCTCCCTTCCAGGGTGGCGATAACCGTCAGGGCATGAGCACCTATGGCAACTCGTTCTACAAGGTGATGATCGAGGATCTCATTCCTACCATCGACAAGCAGTTCCGCACGCTCACCGATCGCGACCATCGTGCCATGGCAGGATTGTCATGGGGTGGACACCAGACATTCGACGTGGTGTTGGCGAACATGGATAAGTTCTCGTATATGGGAACGTTCAGCGGTGCTATCTTCGGTCTCGATGTGAAGACTGCCTACGACGGTGTGTTCACACGTGCCGATGAATTCAATAAGAAGATCCATTACCTGTTCATGATGAGCGGTACGGAGGGTATGGATAAGATGTTCGCAACCGAGAAGCTGGTGACCGACTTGAAGGCTCAGGGTATCAATGCCGAGTATTATGAGTCGACAGGCACCGATCATGAGTGGTTAACTTGGCGTCGCGGACTCAATGAATTCATCCCGCATCTGTTCAAATGAAACAAAAATATTAAAAAATCTATCATTCTGGAAGCGTGAAACAAATAAAAAAGTAAATGTAACATATAAATAAGTGACTTTCATTATTTTATATTAACTTTGCACCCAGAAATGAATTAGTGATCGAATAAAATTGTTTTAGTTATATTAGTAGTTAGTAGTTTTTCCTTCCTCGGGGCTCAAGAAAAGCGTTTCTTGTCCCGAGGTTTTTCTTTTTATTTATATAATAAGGTGGAAATATGACTTTTTTTTCGTAACTTTGTCCCCACATAAAACCAAAATAAGATGAAACGACTATTTGTAGCAGTTTTGATGGGCGCTTGTAGCGCATTGTCAGTGAATGCCCAGGAGCACAAGCTCTGGTACGACAAACCCGCCAGCCACTGGCTGGAAGCCCTCCCCGTAGGAAACTCCCACTTAGGAGCGATGGTCTTTGGTGAGACGGATGGTGAGGAGATACAGTTGAACGAGGAGACCTTCTGGAGTGGTTCACCCCACGATAACAACAGTCCGGAGGCAAAGGCACATCTTCAGGAAGTGCGCGACTCGATCTTCGCGGGTAAGGAGATGGCGGCTCATAAATTGATTGACAAGTATTTCTTCAAGGGACCTCATGGTCAGAAGTATCTCACGCTGGGTAGTCTGAAGCTGAATGGCGGTCAGGATTTCGAGCGGACTACCAATTTCCGCCGTGAACTGAACCTGCAGACGGCCATCTGTACCACCACCTATAAGGATAAGTTGAATGGTGTCACCTATACGCGTGAGGTGTTTGCCTCGCAAGCCGACAATGTGATTGTCATGCACTTGAAAGCCGATAAGAAGGGGAAGTTGGATTTCTCTTTGAGCCATTGGTGTAACACAGCCTTGAAAAACAGCAGTTCTGTGAAGGAAGGTGAGCTGGTGGCTACCATCCAGAATGTGGAGCACGAGGGTATCGCTGGCGCTCTGACGGCAGAGGTACGTGCGCTGGTGAAGAGCGACGGTACTTTCGACAATACCCCAGATATGATAGTGGTGAACGGGGCTACCGAGGCTACCATCTATATTACGGCCGCCACCAACTACGTGAACTATCATGATGTGAGCGGCCATCCTACGGAGCGCACCTTTCAGGCGATGGATGCTGTGAAGAACAAGAGCTATGACGAATTGCTGAAACGTCATTTGGAGAAATACCAGGAGCAGTATAACCGTGTGAAGCTCGATCTGGCCAAGTCGGAGAAATCGACATTACCCACCGACCAGCGCCTGGCTAACTTCGACGGCACCGATCTCGATATGGTATCGCTGATGATGCAATACGGCCGTTATCTGCTCATCTCCTCCTCCCAGCCAGGTGGTCAGCCCGCCAATCTGCAAGGTGTATGGAACAGTAAGCTCGATGCCCCCTGGGATTCGAAGTACACCATTAACATCAATGCCGAGATGAACTACTGGCCCGCATTGGTGGGTAACCTTGCAGAGACACAGGAGCCTCTGTTCTCGATGATCCGTGACCTGAGTGAGACGGGTGCCAAGACGGCAAAGGAGATGTATGGTTGCGACGGATGGGTGGCACACCATAACACAGACCTCTGGCGCATCGCTGGTCCTGTCGACGGCACTACCTGGGGTATGTTCCCTACGGGAGGCGCTTGGCTCACCACGCATATCTGGCAGCACTATCTCTTTACGGGCGATCTGAAGTTCCTAGCTGATCATTACGACCTCATGGAGCGGGCCGCCCAGTTCTTGTTGGATTACATGCAGACCTATCCAGAGAATGGAGAGATCAAGAAGGCCGCTGGCTGGTTGGTTACTGTTCCTACCGTCTCACCAGAACATGGTCCTGAGGGCAAGGGTACTACCGTTACGGTGGGCTCTACGATGGATAACCAGATTGTGTTCGACGTGTTCAGTAGCGTAGCCAAAGCCGCCCAGTTGCTGAGGAAGGATGATGTGCATTGCTCGAACGGCCCGAAGATTGTGTATAAGAACAGAATGTACACGGATATGTGTCAGAAGCTGCCCCCGATGCAGATTGGTCGTTATGGTCAGTTGCAGGAGTGGCTTATCGATGCCGATGATCCGAAGGATGAGCACCGTCATGTGTCGCACCTCTACGGACTCTACCCCTCGAACCAGATATCGCCCTACTCACATCCTGAGCTCTTTACTGCTGCTGCCAACACCCTGAAACAGCGTGGGGATATGGCAACGGGTTGGAGTTTGGGCTGGAAGATCAACTTCTGGGCCCGTATGCTCGATGGCAACCATGCCTTTAAGATTATCAGCAATATGCTGACCACCATCCCTTCTACCACGGAGTGGGGCCCTCACGGAGGAACCTATCCCAACCTCTTCGATGCTCATCCGCCCTTCCAGATCGATGGTAACTTTGGTTGTGCGGCTGGTGTGTGTGAGATGCTGGTACAGAGTCACGACGGAGCCGTTCATCTGTTGCCTGCCCTTCCTGATACCTGGTCAGAAGGCGAGGTCAAGGGCTTGCGTGCCCGTGGCGGATTCACCGTAGATATGAAGTGGAGCAAAGGCGAGTTGCAAGAGGCTGCAGTCCTGTCGTCGATAGGCGGCTATCTGCGTGTGCGTTCCTATATCCCTCTGCGTGGCGAAGGACTGAAACCAGCCAGCGGTGCATGTCCGAATCCCTTGTTCGCACCAGCAGAGATCAAGGAACCTCTGAAGTCGGAAGAGTTGAAGGACTTCGAGCTGATCCCCCTCAGGAAAGTCTACGAGTACGATCTCGAGACCCAACCTGGGAAAACCTATAAGCTATATCACCAATAATACATAAAGAGTTATGAAGAAACAACTATTTCTAACAACCCTGTTCTGTATCGGTCTGACCGTATCAGCACAAAACTATCCTTATCAGAATCCGAATCTGAGCGCCCAGGAGCGCGCCAAGGATCTCTGTAGTAGACTAACTTTGGAAGAGAAGGCGATGTTGATGCTCGACGAGAGTCCTGCTATCCCACGCCTGGGTATCAAGAAGTTCTTCTGGTGGAGTGAAGCCCTGCATGGTGCTGCCAACATGGGAAACGTCACCGTGTTCCCTGAGCCCGTGGCCATGGCATCTTCTTTTAATCCCGATCTGCTCTACAAGTGCTTCGACGTGGCTAGCACGGAGTTCCGTGCCCAGTACAACCACCGTATGCACGACCTCAACGGTGAGGATGAGAAGTTCCACAGTCTCTCCGTCTGGACACCTAATGTGAATATCTTCCGCGATCCCCGTTGGGGACGTGGTCAGGAGACTTATGGGGAGGATCCCTTCCTGACCTCCATCATGGGCGATGCTGTGGTACGTGGTCTTCAGGGACCGGAGGATACGAAGTATCGTAAGCTCTGGGCGTGTGCCAAACACTATGCTGTTCATAGCGGACCAGAGTACACCCGTCATACCGCCAACCTCAACAGTGTGCCCGTGCGTGATTTCTGGGAGACCTACATGCCTGCTTTCAAGAAACTCGTTACAGAGAGTAAGGTCCGTGAGGTGATGTGTGCCTACCAGCGTCTCGACGATGATCCCTGTTGCGGAAGTACCCGCCTGCTCCAGCAGATCCTGCGCGACGAGTGGGGCTTCCAGTATCTGGTAGTCAGCGACTGCGGTGCCGTGAGCGATTTCTACGAGAACCATAAGTCGTCTTCTGATGCCGTACATGGCACCTCGAAGGCTGTCCTTGCTGGTACGGATGTGGAGTGTGGCTTCAACTATGCCTATAAGAGTCTGCCAGAGGCTGTACGTCGTGGTCTGATCTCTGAGGCTGAGGTCGACAAGCACGTCCTCCGTCTGTTGGAGGGTCGTTTCGATCTGGGTGAGATGGATGATCCCTCACTCGTGGAGTGGTCGAAGATCCCTTATTCGGCCATGTCTTCCAAGGCTTCTGCCAATATCTCCCTCGACATGGCACGCCAGACGATCGTTCTGCTGCAGAACAAGGGCAACGTGCTGCCTCTGAGCAAGAATGCGGAGAAAATCGCCGTTATCGGCCCCAACGCCAACAACACCCCGATGATGTGGGGCAACTACAACGGCACACCTAATAAGACCGTCACCATCCTCGACGGTATCAAGGCCAAGCAGAAGAAGCTCGTCTATCTCCCAGGCTGCGACCTCACCTTCGACAAGGTCATGGAGTGTCATATCGCCTCCGAGTGTGTCGCCCCCGATGGTAAGAAAGGTCTCAGGGGCATCTTCTGGAACAACCGTACTATGGAGGGCAAGCCCGTTAGCACACAATACTATACCAATCCCCTCGCCGTTACCACCTTCGGTATGCACAACTTCGCCCCTGGCGTACAGCTTGAGGACTTCTCGGCTAAGTACGAGACCGTCTTCACCCCGAAGGAGTCTGGCGAGTATGTGGTGAATGTCGATGGAACTGGACATTTCGAGCTCTACATCGATGGTGAGCGGAAGTTCATGCATCACATCTGGCGTAACACGCCTAACCGTGTGCCCATCCAGGCAGAGAAGGGCAAGAGCTATACGATCGAGGTACGCTACGCTCATGTCCATACCTATAATGCCGACCTGGCCATCAACATCGCCCGTGAGCTGCCTATCGACTATCAGCAGACCATCGATCAGCTGAAGGGTATCGACAAGGTGATCTTCGTAGGTGGTATCGCCCCCAGTCTGGAGGGTGAGGAGATGCCTGTGAACATTGAAGGATTCAAGGGAGGCGACCGTACCAGCATCGAACTGCCGAAGGTTCAGCGTGAGTTCCTCAAGGCGTTGAAGGCCGCTGGTAAGACTGTTATCTACGTGAACTGCTCTGGCTCGGCTATCGCCCTGGAGCCTGAGACAGAGAGTTGCGACGCCATCGTTCAGGCATGGTATGCAGGTCAGGAGGGTGGTACGGCCATTGCCGACGTGCTCTTTGGCGACTATAACCCTGGTGGTAAGCTGCCCATCACCTTCTATAAGAACGACTCACAACTGCCCGACTATGAGGACTACTCGATGAAGGGTCGCACCTATCGCTATTTCAACGATCCACTCTTTGCTTTCGGCTATGGTCTGAGCTATACCACCTTCGAGATTGGCGAGGCCGCTATCGAGGGTGAGGCTGGAAATTACAAGGTAACGATCCCCGTAAGCAACAAGGGTAATGTGGGAGGAACAGAGATTGTACAGCTCTACATCCGCGACCTGGCTGATGCCGAAGGACCATCTAAGTCGCTTCGCGCTTTCCAGCGTGTTGAGATAAAGGCTGGTCAGAGTGCTACAGCCACGCTGACACTCGACAAGAAGAGCTTCGAGTTCTGGGATGCCGCCACGAACACCATGCGCACCAAACCAGGCACCTACGAGATCCTCTACGGCAACAGTTCCTTAGACAAAGATCTCAAGAAACTCCAGGTTAGATTCTAAACATAAATCCCTCGCCGCTTGGCGGGGGATTATTGTTTGTTACAGCTTCTTAATAATCGCGTTCGTGCCAGTAAGCCTCTTACCGTAGTTCTGGGGCTTGATGTCGCGGATATACAACTCCCTCATGCTGGAGCAACCCACAAAGGCTTCTGGTGAGCAATTCGGTGTCCGACCACTCACA
>JAEEGL013575011.1_pt1 | contig 25636 bp, 20 predicted proteins | sample 9134231 | NCBI WGS metagenome assembly JAEEGL01 (sample SAMN16246548, study PRJNA631951) | gut metagenome | biome: gut microbiome; feature: rumen; material: fiber-attached | host: Bos | place: Iran: Karaj | collected 2018-10
ATATGACAGTCTCTCGGGCGGCTTCGTCTGGGAATGGTGCGATCACAGCGTCTATATGGGAACGACCGAAGACGGACGCGAGAAATATTACTACGGCGGCGACTGGGGCGATGACCAGAATGACGGCAATTTCTGCATGGACGGCCTGGTCTATCCGGACCGCACGCCGCACACGGGTCTTCTGGAAGTAAAGAACGTCTACCGCCCGATCCGTCTGGTCGGGGAGAAAAACGGCGTGTTCACATTCCGGAACATGCTCGATTTCCGCTCCCTGAAGGGGTTCGCCGCGATCGGCTGGGAAGTCTTGAAAGATGGAGATGTGCTTGCGTCCGGCGTCTTTAATGATCTTGACGCAAAGCCGCACGAGCGCTTCAGTCTCGCCCTTCCGGCGCGTATCCCCGGCGAAGACCGCGTCTCGGTCCTTTTCACTTATCTGAACGACGAAGACGCGCCCTGGGATTTCATGCCGGATGATTACGGATTCGATCAGTACCGCGTCCCGACGGGGACCGTCGATTTCGCGATCGAGTCGAAGAAGGCTCCCTCCTTCTTCGCAAACGACGAATTCGCCGTCATTGAGAACGACCGGTTCCGTTATGTCTTCGATCTTGTGCACGCGTGCTTTACGGAGCTCAATTACAGGAACAAGGCGTACCTTATCCGCCCGTCCGGCACGAACGTCTTCCGCGCTCCGACCGACAACGACCGCCTGATCATCGAAGAATGGAAAGCGGCTGGCTACGACAGGTGCCGCGTCAAGGTCTATGAGACCGAGATCCTTCAGGAGGACGGCGCGTGCGTGATCCTGTGCAGATACAGTCTCGGCGCGACCGGCCTCCAGAAATTCCTGGAAGTCACGGCCCGCTACGAGATCGCGGACACCGGCGAGATCCTCGTCGACCTGAAGGGCGAAAAACTGCCGGTCTTCCCGTTCCTGCCGCGCTTCGGCCTGCGCTTCTTCCTGCCCTCTTCCTTCGAGCTTGTCTCGTATTACGGATACGGCCCGGAGGAGAGCTACATCGACAAGCGGCGTGCATCGTACATCGACAGGTTCGAGACGACGGTCAGCAACCAGTTCGAAAACTATCTGAAGCCGCAGGAGAACGGCAGCCATTACGGGTGCGAGGAGCTCGTCCTGACGGATGAAGAAGGAAGAAGCGTCAGTGTCTTCGGCAACGGCTTCTCTTTCAACGTCTCGCACTACACGCAGGAAGAGCTCTATTCGAAAAAGCACAGTTTCGAGCTGGAGAAGGCTGACGCGACCGTGCTCTGCGTCGACGGATTGATGGCCGGCATCGGCTCGAATTCCTGCGGTCCGGCGCTGTCTGAAAAGTACCGCCCCGGCAATACGGTGCGCCTGAAGGCCGTCATCGCATTTGACTGAAAAAAACGTAACCTTCCCGTTCCTTCCCCGACTGTTCATGTGAAGGAACAAAAAAACCGCTGAAAGAAACGGTATTTCCATGGAAGACAGAGAGATCGTCGATCTGTTCCTTCAGCGCAGAGAAGATGCGTTGACGGAATCAAAAAACAAATATCACCGCTATCTGTCCTACATTGCCTCCAACGTGCTCTCCTCGCCCGAGGACATCGAGGAATGCGAGAACGACGTGTATTTTTCCGCGTGGATGCGCATCCCCCCGGACGAGCCTGAGAGCCTGAAGCTGTATCTGGCGAAGCTCATGCGCTGCAGGGCGATCGATGCCTACCGCGCAAAAAGCGCCGCGAAACGCGGCGCGAACGCAGTGCTCTCGCTCGACGAGCTTCTGGAAGCGATGCCGGAACAGGCAGATCCGTCCGCAGGGAGCCTTGTCGAAGAAGCGCTGGACGCAAAGGAACTCGGACGGGTGATCAACGACTTTCTGAAGGGACTTCCGGAAACGGACCGTGCGGTCTTCATCCGCCGCTACTGGTTTTACGATTCCATCGAGGAAGTTGCCGCACGTTTCGGCTATTCCGTCAGCAAGACGAAAGTCCGGCTGTTCCGCATCCGCGAGAAGCTGAGGGAACGGCTGACCAGGGAGGGTTACTATTTATGACGCAGAAAAAAAGAGACAAAAGACAGTTATTGAACGATGCACTGAATGAGATCGACAACGACCTGATCGAGGAAGCCGCAAACATCCGCAAAACGAAGAAGGTGCACTGGGCTCCTCTTGCTGCGGCCGCGGTGCTGTTGATCACGGCAGCCGTCGTGCTCCCCGGGGCGCTGACGAATCAAAGGTCGTCCGCTCGGGAAGACGCAGTTCCCTCAGCACTATCCACCGAGAAAGGTGAAGCAGCCCTGCCGGAAGGAGAAAAAAACGGCCATGAGTCCGTTGCTTCCTTGGATCCGGAAGCCCCGGCGCCCTCACCCGCATCCGATCCCAAGTCACCCGACAGCGGTGATAGTGATTATATCAGCGCTGAGCTTGAAATGCCGGAAACAGACAGAAAAGATACCTTGGCGCACTTCTCCGGAAAGAGCGAATCTATCGTCGTCCCCGGAGAGCCGTTCATCGATCCCGTCATCGAGCCGGTCGCTCCGTCCGAAGAGCAGCCCGACGTTCCGGATCCCGGCCAGATGACCGCCGGCGCCTGGAACGACAACGACCACTTTCCGCTCTGGCGTTCCCTGTTTCAGAAAGCCGAACAGGGAGCAACAGCAGGCAAGTTCGCCGATTTTTCGGAAGCCTCCCGGTCATGGTTCGCCCAGCTTCTTAACCGGGTCACGGTCACGGTCGTGAACGGTGAAGAAAGGGTCGCGGGCAGAAGGGTCTGGCTGACGGATACCGACGGCAGGGGCATTACTTCCGCCGTGACGGACGCGAACGGCGTCGCCTACCTGTTCTGTGAAAAGGCCGACAGATACAGGATCGAGGTCGAAAGCAACTCGCCCGAAACACACTGGACGGGGAGCACGGACGAGAACACCTTCGTGTATGACCTGACTCACCTTCAGGAATGGGCAGGCGAAGATACCGCTTCTTTGAAGGACAACGTGATCGAGCTCATGTACGTCATCGACGCGACAGGCTCGATGGGCGACGAACTCTCCTACGTCAAGAGCGAGCTGTCCGACGTCGTCAAAAAGGTCGTCGAGGCGAATCCCGGCGTGACCGTCCGGGTCTCTTTCCTCACGTACCGGGACGACGAAGATGAGGAAAAGTTCCATTATGAGGACTTTACGGACGTCAGCGACGAAGCCGGCATGAAAGCGATCCTGCACGAATTAAGCCTGCAGGATGCCATGGGCGGCGGCGATTATGAAGAAGCCGTGGACGAAGCGCTTGAGATCGCCATGTCGAAGAACTGGTCCGCGCATTCCACGAAGCTGATCTTCCACGTGCTCGACGCCCCGGCGCACGACGAGGAATCAAAGCGCGTCCGCTATGAGAACGCCGTGAAGGCCGCTGCCGAAAAAGGCATCCGTCTCTGTCCCGTCCTCGCAAGCGGCTCCGATCAGATGACCGAATATCTGGCTCGCTCCGAAGCGCTTCTGACCGGCGGCACCTTCGTCTTCGTGACGGATGACTCCGGCATCGGTTTCGGCCACCACGATCCGCAGCTTCCGGATGCCGTGCACGAGCACCTGAACGCTTTGATGGTCCGCCTGATCAACGGCTATCATACCGGGACGTTCGCAGACCCCGTCGCCTGGAACGCCGAATAAAAGCGTCTTACGCACGCAGACAGAAACGCCCGCAGGCAATGCCTGCGGGCGTTTGCTTCTTATGCCTTTCCTCACTCGACTTTCGGAAGGCGCGCGCGGAACTTTGAAAGTTCCTCGTCCGTCGGGATGTAATCGTCCATCTGTCCTTCATGGAATTTCTCATAGGCGACCATGTCAAAATACCCGGTGCCGGTAAGTCCGAAGACGATCGTCTTTTCTTCGCCGGTCTCCCTGCACTTCAATGCCTCGTCGATCGCGACGCGGATCGCGTGCGCGCTTTCCGGCGCGGGCAGGATGCCTTCGACGCGGGCGAACTGCTCAGCTGCCTCGAAGACCTTCGTCTGCGGAACGGACACCGCTTCCATCAGACCCTGGTCGTAAAGCTCGCTTAAGATCGGGCTCATGCCGTGATAACGCAGACCCCCGGCGTGGTTCGGGGCCGGGATGAAGTCGCTGCCGAGCGTATACATCTTCGAGAGCGGGCATACCATGCCGGTGTCGCAGAAATCATAGGCGTACACGCCGCGCGTGAAACTCGGACAGGATGCCGGCTCGACCGCGATGATCCTGTAATCCGCTTCGCCGCGGAGCTTCTCGCCCATGAACGGAGCGATCAGGCCGCCCAGATTCGAGCCGCCGCCGGCGCACCCGATGATCATGTCCGGTTTGATGCCGTATTTGTCAAGCGCCGCCTTCGTCTCAAGGCCGATGACCGACTGATGCAGAAGGACCTGGTTCAGAACGCTTCCCAGAACATAGCGGTAACCGGGCGTCTTGACCGCCACTTCGACCGCTTCCGAGATCGCGCAGCCCAAGCTTCCCGTCGTCCCCGGATGCTCGGCCAGGATCTTCTTTCCGACTTCCGTCGTCATGGACGGGGAAGGCGTGACCGACGCGCCGTACGTCCGCATGACTTCGCGGCGGAAGGGTTTCTGCTCATAGGAGACCTTGACCATGAAGACCTTGCAGTCCAGTCCGAAGTAGGCGCACGCCATCGAAAGGGCGGTGCCCCACTGACCGGCTCCGGTCTCCGTCGTCACGCCCTTCAGACCCTGCTTCTTGGCGTAGTACGCCTGGGCGATGGCGGAATTGAGCTTGTGGCTGCCGCTCGTGTTGTTGCCTTCGAATTTGTAGTAGATCTTCGCGGGCGTGCCGAGCTTCTCCTCGAGGCAGTACGCGCGGACGAGCGGGGACGGACGGTACATCTTGTAGAAGGAGAGGATCTCTTCGGGGATCTCATAGTGGAGCGTGTCGTTGTCCAGCTCCTGCTTGACAAGCTCGTCGCAGAAGACGCCGGAGAGTTCGGCGGCGGTCATCGGCTGATGCGTGCCGGGGTTGAGCAGCGGCGCCGGCTTGTTCTTCATGACGGCGCGCAGGTTATACCATGTGCGGGGCATCTCCGATTCGTCGAGATAAATTTTGTAAGGGATCGTTTTCATGGCTGTTTTCCTTTCTTTGTTTTCTTTTTTCTTTGTGGGTTGAGAGACGGAAAACAAAAATCCCGTCTCAGCGAATGATGCTGGGACAGGATGTGATCCTGCGGTGCCACCCGGCTTGACGCTTGCGCGCCCACTTTTTACGCATACGAACATATGCTGACCTTTGTTGTCGGAGCGTCCTCTCCGTCTCACCTACTAAAAACGTGCACATTTCGTTCGGCTCGCCCTCGGAAGCCCATTCCGTGCCGCATTCTCCGCCGCGCTTTCACCGCCCGCGGCTCGCTGTGGGAAAAGAGACGGTACGTACTTACACTTCCTCATCGGTTGGATATCGCAACGTACAGAGATAATCCCATGTACGCTATGATTGTAGCACGCCGGGATCGGTTTGTCAAGAGGTTTTTCTGAAAAATATCGAAAAAACGTGAATATTTTTTCACGGCACCTCCGGGGAGGCGGGCGGCAGCGCCTGTCCGGTGCGCAGGGCGGTGAGAAGGAAGACCGCTTCGGCGCCCTCGGCGAGGAGCAGTCGTGCCGCGCGGGCGGCGGTGGCGCCGGAGGTGACGACGTCGTCGCAGAGGATGATCTTTTCGCCGCGCACCGATGCGCCGCGCCGCAGACGGAGGGACGCTTCGGCGTTCTCGCGCCGCCCCTGCGCGTCCAGCGTCTTCTGCTCCTCAGCGCCGCTCCGGTCAAGGAGCGTGCAGAGGCGCGCGCCGGTACTGCGCGCGCAGAGCGCGGCGAGCCGCCGTCCGTGGTCGAAGCCGTCCCGGCGGAGCGCCGCCGGGGTGCGCGGCAGATACGTGATCCGCCACCCGGAGGGCTTCTCGCCGCACGAAAGAAAACGGCGCGTCAGCGCGGCGGACATCGCGCGCGCAAAAACGGCGGACGCCGCGCGGTCCGGCGAATGCTTGAGCGTATAGAGGAGCCGGGCGGTCAGCGGCAGCCGCTCCGGATCGTAAAAGCCGATAAAGAGCACGGCCCGTCCGCCGACCGGGGTCAGATGAGGCGCCGCCGCGCGGGGGACGCAGGTACATCCGTCGGCGGGACGCCCGCACGCGGCGCACCGCGCCGCGCATTCCCGGGAGAACGCTTCGGCGCACGCCGGGCAGAGCCGGTCGGAGGCGGCGTCCAGGACGGCGCGGCAGAGCGGGCAGCGTCGCGGGAAGAGAAGATCGATCACCCTCACGGCGCGCATGCCTCCCGCAGACACGCCGCGAGATTCGTCATCCGGAGCGCGTGGCGCTCGTTCTGCACCATCTCGGCGAGGACGCCGCGCCGTCCGACGAGGATCGCCATCCGCGCCGCGCGCGTCACGGCGGTGTAGAGCAGATTCCGCGTGCGGAGCATCGGCGGGCAGTCGGCGATCGGCAGAATGACGATCGGATATTCGCTTCCCTGGCTTTTGTGGACGGTGACGGCGTACGCGTGCTCCAACTCGTCGAGCATGGAGAATTCATATACGGCGCGCCGGTCGTCGAAGAGGACGGTCATCGCCTCCGCGTCCGCGTCGATGCTCTCGACGACGCCGATATCCCCGTTGAACACGCCCATGCCGTCCCGCCCGTCCTTCGTCCAGGTGAGCGAGTAGTCGTTGCGGATCTGCATGACGCGGTCGCCCTCGCGGAAGAGGACGTCGCCGCGCTTTCGCTCCGCTTTGCCGGGGGCGGGCGGATTGAGCGCCTCCTGAAGGAGGCGGTTGAGGTTCGCCGTGCCGGCGGGACCGTTGTGCGAGGGGGTGATGACCTGGATCTTCTGCCGGACCCCGTCTCCGTAGGAGCGCGGCAGCCGCGTGCGGTACAGTTCGGTCACGGTGCGGGCGATCTCCTCGTCGTCCTCCCGGGGGAGAAAGAAGAAATCGCCGTCTTTGCGCGTGATGTCCGGGAAGCGCCCTTCGTTGATCGCATGGGAATTCGTGACGATGAGGCTTGATTGCGACTGGCGGAAGATCTCCGTCAGGCGGAAGGTGGGGAAGCAGTCCGCCGCGATCAGATCGGCTAAGACGTTGCCGGCGCCGACGGACGGGAGCTGTTCCGCGTCGCCGATGAAGATCACGCGCGCGCCGTTCTTGACGGCACGGAGCAGCGCTTCGAGGAGGAGCACGTCGATCATGGAGCATTCGTCGAGGATGACGACGTCCTCGTCGAGCGTGTTTTTCTCCCCGCGGGCGAAGCGGTACGCGGCGGCGTCGTCCTCTCCGGCGTATTCCATCTCGAGAAGACGGTGGATCGTTTTCGCCTCGCGGGAGGTCGCCTCGCTCATGCGCTTGGCGGCGCGCCCGGTCGGCGCGGCGAGCGCGCAGGAGAGCCCGAGGCTCTCGAAGATGGAGATCAGCGCGCGGATGACCGTCGTTTTTCCCGTGCCCGGTCCGCCGGTCAGGATCATGACGCCGTCGCCGAGCGCGCCGAGGATCGCCCGGCGCTGCATCTCGGCGTATTCGAGGTGGTTTTCCGCTTCGATCTGCCAGATCAGCCGCTCGGCGTCGCCGGGGGCGAGACGCGGGCAGAGGCGGGACAGACGCAGAAGCTTCTCCGCCGCGTACGTCTCGGCACGGAAATACTGCGGAAGCATGACGAACGTCACGTTTTCCCTTGTCAGGGAAAGAAGACGTTTTTCCTGAAGCATCGAGGCGAGCGGCGTGCGCACGGCGTCTTCCCCGACGCCGAGGAGATCGGCGCCCGCCCGGATCAGCTCTTTCTCCGGCAGGCAGGTGTGCCCGTTTTTCCGGGCGGCTTCGTCGAGCGTGCAGCAGAGCCCGGCGCGGATGCGCTCGGCGTCGTCCGGGGGGATCCCGATGGCGAGCGCCAGCTTGTCCGCGTGGCGGAAACTGATGCCGTCCAGCTCCCGGCAGAGCAGATACGGATCCTCCCGGAGGCGATCGACGGCGGCGTTCCCCCAGCGCTTGTAGATGCGGACGGCGGCGGCGGGGGAGAAGTAGTCGCGGCAGAAGAGCATGACGGAGCGCACGCCGGCCGTCTGCTCGAAGGAAGCGCGGATCTCCGCCGCCTTCTTCTTCGAGATGCCGGGGATCTCCGCCAGCCAGTCCGGATGGTTCTGAAGGATATCGAAGGTGTCGGGACCGAAACGGGCGACGATGCGCGCCGCCGTTTTCGGACCGATGCCCTTGACGTTCCCGGTGGAAAGATAGCGGAGGATATCCGCCTCCTCGGCGGGGAGGGATTTTTCGTAGAACTCCGCCCGGAACTGCGGGCCGTAGACGGGATGGTTCGTCCATACGCCGACGGCGGAGATCCGCTCGCCCTCCGCGAGGAAGGGAAGGGAGCCGGTGACGGTGATCTCGTCGTCCTCCGTCTCGAGCGAGCAGACGGTGTAGCCGTTCTCTTCGTTTTGGTATATGATGGCGGAGACCGTGCCGGTCACGGTCGTTTTTCCGTCTTCGGCGTGCGGTGCGTCGGACATGGCGCGGCTCCTTTCCGGCGGCGGTGTGCCGCCCGTTTCTGTGCGCGGTGTCGTTGTCTTCTCAGGGCAGGCGGACCGATCCGCCGCCGGGAACGGCGTACGGCCGTCCGTCCGCCAGGATCCAGACGTCCGCCCGGGAGGGATTGAAGACCGTTTTCCCGTCCGCCGTGTAATAGAGGCGGCGGTACGCCTCCTTCGCGTCGTGGATCTCCTGACACGTGGCGTACCAGATCTCCGGACGTCCTCCCATCTTTTCGAGGAAGCGCTCCATGACGGACCAGTTGTCCTGCCGCGCGAATTCATAGCTGTGACCCATCATAAAGAAAAGAAGCGGTCCGTCGTACACGATCGTCGAGGCGAGGAAGCGGTCGGCGAGCTCCATGAGCTCCGGATCGCGGTGGCGGCAGGTGCACATCCACGAAAGATCGTTTTCCGGAAGGCGGAAATCGTGCGTGGAGTCGCCGCCGCGCGCGTAGCAGATCCCCTGAAGGCGGAGCAGCGTCATGACGTCCCCGGAGAGGCGGCTGCACGGGTAAGCCAGTCCCCGCACGGGGCGGCCGAACATCGCCTCCAGCGCGAGCCGGTCCTCGAGGATCTCCGACGCGGCAACGGAGCCCGGCACGTTCGTCAGTACCGTATGATGCGCCGTGTGGCACGCCACCTCGAAAAGCGGGGAATCGTACGCGGCAAGGGACCGGGAACGGGACAGCTGACGACCGATTTTCCCGGACGGGAAGGGGCCGTCCTCCGGAGAGAAGAGACCGGAACAGATGTTGAACGTACACTTGACGCCGCAGTCTTTGAACATTTCGATGAGGCGGAGGTCCTCCTCGACGCCGTCGTCGTAGCTGAGCGCCAGCGCGTGCGTCCTTCCGCCGGGGAAAAGCATGTGGATCTGATAAGACATGAGAGAGGCTCCTTTCTCCCGCGTACCGCGTATCCGCGTACATTATAGCATATCTTCGGACGGAATGCAATCCCGATCCCGCCCCGGCGCATACACTGGAAGGAGAAGGAAAGGGGGGAGAGGATGGAGGAATACGCGGCGATCCTTGCCGCCGTGCTCGCGGTGTTCGGCGCGTACTGTGCCCTCAGAGAGGCGCGGACGCTTCTGCGCCGCCTCGCGCGCCGCCGGACGGAACGATTGACAAACGACTGCGATGCGTGTATAATGTATGTGGAAGGCGGGGCGTGCGCCCTGCCAAAGCGATGCGGAAACGAGGCGGAGCGGACGATCATGAAAACGCCGAAATCGATATTCGTCTGTACGGAGTGCGGCGCGCAGAGTCCGAAGTGGCTCGGACGGTGCCCGGCGTGCGGTGCGTGGAATTCCCTCGCCGAGGAGGAGCCGATCCCGGCGGCGGATGGCGCGTCCTCCCGCCGTCCGGGAGGACGGCAGCCGGAGAGCGCGGTGCCGATCGGCGAGCTGGACGGCGCGGAATGCGCCCGCACCGTGACCGGGATCGGCGAGTTCGACCGCGTGCTCGGCGGCGGGCTCGTGACCGGCTCCGTCGTGCTGCTCGCGGGCGAGCCGGGGATCGGGAAATCCACGCTGCTCATGCAGCTGTGCGGGATGCTCGGCGCGGAGAAGAAACTGCTCTACGTGTCCGGCGAGGAATCGAGACCGCAGCTGAAGATGCGCGCCTCGCGCCTCGGCACGGAAGGGGAGGGGATCTTTCTTCTGACGGAGACGGATCTCGACACGATCCTCGGAGAGGCGGAGCGGATCCGTCCGGATATCCTCATCGTCGATTCGATCCAGACGGTGTCTTCCGACCGGTCGCCGTCCGCGCCCGGCAGCATCGCGCAGGTGCGTGAATGCGCCGGTGCGATCATGCAGCAGGCGAAGGCGGACGGGACGTCCGTCATCCTCGTCGGGCACGTCAACAAAGAAGGCGGCGTCGCCGGTCCGAAGGTGCTCGAACACATGGTGGACGCGGTCCTGTATTTCGAGGGAGACCGCAGCCAGTCCCACCGCATCATCCGCGCGGCGAAGAACCGCTACGGCTCGACGAACGAGATCGGCGTTTTCGAGATGGGGAACGGCGGACTGCGCGCGGTGGAGAACCCCTCCGAGATGCTCCTCGCCGAGCGGCCGCGGGACGTGTCCGGAAGCTGCGCGGTCTGTATCCTCGAGGGGACGAGACCGATCATCGCGGAGGTGCAGGCGCTCGTGACGCCGACCTCCTTTCCGTCTCCGCGCCGCACGGCGAACGGCATCGACACGAACCGGATGTTTCTGCTCCTCGCCGTGCTCGAAAAGCGGCTCGGTCTCCGCTTCTCATCGTGCGACGTCTACCTGAACGTGATCGGCGGGCTGCGCATCGACGATCCGGGCGCGGACGCCGCCGTCGCGCTCGCTTTGATCTCGAGCATGCGGGACATCGTGATCCCGCCGGATCTGATCGCCATGGGCGAGATCGGGCTCTCCGGGGAGATCCGCCGGATCTCGCAGGCGGAGCAGCGCGCCGCGGAGGCGGCGCGGCTCGGATTTTCGCGCATCGCCATGCCGAAACGCGGCGCGGCGGGCACGCTGCCGCCGGGCGTCGAGCGGATCCCGCTCGGCGGGATCTACGACGCGCTCACGCTCCTCGGCGGGGAGACGCGCGGCGCGGAAGAATAAGGGAAGAATATAGACGAAAAACCGGGCGCGGACAGATCGACTGTCCGCGCCCGGCGCGTTCGCGGGAGCGATTCACGGTTCGGGAACGAGGAGCCCGTAGCCGCCGTCGTTGCGGCGGTAGACGACGCACGTCGTTTCGTTCGTCGAATCGCGGAAGACGAAGAAATTGTGACCGAGCAGATTCATCTGCAAGATCGCCTCGTCCGGCGTCATCGGCTTGATGCGGAAGGTCTTCTGGCGGATCAGCGCGTTGTCGTCCTCCGCCGTGTCGGCGCCCGACGCGAAGTTTTCCGGCGCGAAGGCGCCCGTGCGCAGCCGGCGTTCGAGCCGCGTCTTGTTCTTGCGGATCTGGCGGACGATGGTGTCCACGCAGTCGTCCAGGGCGTTCTCGAAGGTGGCGGATTCCTTTTCGCAGCGGAAGATCGTCCCGTCCGAGAGGATGGTGATCTCCAGTCGGTCCTGTTCCCGGACACGGCTGAATTTGACGGTCGCCTCCGCCGTGTCTGCGAAGAACTTATCGAATTTGGACAGCTTTTTTTCCACGAGCGCCTTCATGCTCTCGCGGACGTTCATCTGTCTGCCGACTACCGTGATCTTCATAGTCAACCCACCTTTGTTTCGTATTCGGAGGAGACTCGCGCCGCCTCCGTTGAGCCGTCGGGAAACAGCGGGACCGCCGTTTCCCTTCGGCTGATTCCATTATACCACATAAAAGTCGGTTTGTACAGCGGAAAACAAAAAGTTCAGGCAATCTTTAGCAAATGTTCACAATCCGTTTCCCGCGGGAACCGACAAAAAACGCCGGTACGCGGTTTTCGCGTACCGGCGAAGGGGATCTGTGACGCAGATCAGTCGAGGTAGCCCTGGCGGTAAAGGAGCTCCGCCGTGAGGACGGCGCCGCCCGCCGCGCCGCGCAGCGTGTTGTGCGCCAGCCCGACGAATTTATAGTCGAAGAACGTATCCTCGCGCAGCCGTCCGAGCGTGACGCCCATCCCGCCGTAGATATCGCGGTCAATTCTCGCCTGCGGGCGGTCGTTTTCCTCGAAATACGTGATGAACCGTTCGGGCGCGTGCGGCAGACCGAGCAGCTGCGGCAGCCCTTTGAAGTTTTTCCACTCGGCGAGGATCTCTTCCTTCGGCGGCTTCTTGTCGAAATTCACGAAGACGGCGCAGACGTGCCCGTCGGTGACCGGCACGCGGATGCACTGCGTCGTGATGAGCGGGCGCTGGGCGGGGACGATGACGCCGCCCTGCACGCTGCCCCAGATCTTCAGCGGTTCCTTCTCGCTCTTTTCCTCCTCGCCGGAGATGTAGGGGATGACGTTGTCCGTCATCTCCGGCCAGTCGGCGAAGGTCTTGCCCGCGCCGCTGATCGCCTGATACGTCGTCGCGACGACCTCGCGCACGCCGTATTTGAGCAGCGGCGTCAGCGCGGCGACGTACGCCTGGATGGAGCAGTTCGGCTTGACGGCGATGAAGCCGCGGCGCGTCCCGAGCCGCTGGCGCTGGCTGACGATCACGTCGAGGTGCGCGGCGTTGATCTCCGGGATGACCATGGGAACGTCGGAGACCCAGCGGTTGGCGGAGTTGTTGGAGACGACGGGGATCTCCGCGCGGGCGTACGCTTCCTCCAGCGCGAGGATCTCGTCCTTCTTCATGTCGACGGCGCAGAAGATCATGTCGACCTCGCGGCGCATCGTCTCGATATCGGCGGCGTCGCGCACGGTCAGGCGCGCGGCCTCCTGCGGGATCGGCACGGACATTTTCCAGCGTCCCGCCACCGCCTCCTCATAGGGACGTCCGGCGGAGCGTGCGGAGGCGGCGACCGCCGTCAGGGTAAAATACGGATGTCCGGCGAGAAGCGTGACGAATCGCTGCCCGACCATGCCCGTCGCGCCGACGACGCCGGCTCTCAGTTTTTCTCTCATGATATCGATTCTCCTTGTCGCAAAACGGAGCCGCCGACTCCGAGCGGGGCTCCTCTGTTCCTGTTGCCCTACAGTATAGCATAAAAAAAGCGTTTTGTCAACGCGGGAAGCGATCCGAGGGGGCCGCGCGGCGGAAATTTTCCGGCGCTTTGCGCGGCAGGAAGAAGGATCCCGTTGCAAATCCGCGAAAAACGTGCTACAATGTACGGGCATACATGAAATCGAAATCAACCGAAGCGAGGAGGAACCATGATCTATCTTGACCGGACCGTCGACGGGGGCGCCGGACCGCGCCGTCTGCGCGCGTACGTCCCCGATCCCGTGTGCGGCGCGAAGGATCGCCCCGCTGTCGTCGTTTTCCCCGGAGGCGCGTACGGCTTGACCTTCGAGGGGGAGGCGGAGCCGATCGCGCTCGCCTTCACCGCCGCCGGGATCTGTGCCTTCGTGCTCGACTATTCCGTGGCCTCCAATACGCCGAAGCCGTACCCCTCCGTTATGCGGGAGGCGTTCTCCGCCGTCCGGTACGTCCGCGAGAACGCGGAACGGTTCTGCATCGATCCGCACAACGTCGCCGTGCTCGGCTTCTCGGCGGGCGGACATCTCGCCGCCTGCACGGGGACGCTGTGGAACAAGCCGATCATGGCGGAGCACGTCGGGGAGGATCCCCGCGCCGCCCGCCCGGACAAGCTCGTCCTCTGCTATCCGGTGATCGACGCCCTCGAGCCGTGCTGCCGCTACTGCTTCACGAATCTTTTCGGCGCCGACGAGGAGATCACGGAGCAGAGGCTGGCGCAGTTTTCCGCCGAGCGGCAGGTCGACGACGAGACGCCGCCCGCCTTTCTCTGGCTGACGGCGGAGGACAACGCCGTGCCGGTGCGCGGCGCGCTCGCGTTCGCCCGCGCGCTGGCGGAGCACGGCACGCACGCGGAGCTGCACCTGTACCCGCACGGAAAGCACGGGCTGTGCCTTGCGCCGGGTACGGCGGCGGGCGCGTGGGCCGCGGACGCGGTGCGCTTTCTGCGCGATACGGAGCTGGACCGGAAGATCCCGCCCTGCGAGTGAGCGCGTCTCGCCTCATACGGAAACGACCGCCCGCGGCGCACGCCGCGGGCGGTCCCGTTTTCTTTGAGCGTTTTGTCAGGCGGAAAGCTTCATGTCGCCGTCGCGCACCGCGCCGAGCCGGCGCAGGATCCGGTCGATGAGGAGCGACAGGACGGCGGGGAACACGAAGCAGACGAGAAACAGCCCGATCCACTGGAGCGCGCCGACCGGCTCCGGACAGCCGTTCTCCGGCGAGAGCCAGCCGAGGATCATCCCGATCGGACCGAGCAGACCGCACGTCCCCATGCCGGAATTGATCGCGGCGCCGTACATCTTCAGCCCGAAGACGCACACGGCGAGCGGACCGGTGACGGCGGACGCGAGCGTCGGCGCGATCCAGATCGCGGGCTTTTTCAGGATATTCGGCATCTGGAGCATGCTCGTCCCGATCCCCTGGGAGACAACGCCGCCCCAGCCGTTGTCGCGGAAGCTGACGACGGCGAAGCCGACCATCTGCGCGCAGCAGCCGGCGACCGCCGCCGCACCGGCGATGGCGAGCCCTTCGGAGGAACCGGCCGCCGCGGCGCTGCCCGTCAAAGTAAGCCCCGCGCAGATCGCCGCGCTGGAGATCGGCAGCGTCAGGCAGACGCCGATCACGACGGAGACGATGATCCCGGCGGCGAGCGGCGCCTGCAGCGACGCCCAGCCGATAAAGGTACTGATGAGTCCGGCGAGCCGCCCGATCCACGGCGCGACCCAGATCGAGAGCACGCCGCCGACGAAGACGGTGACGAAGGGCGTCACGAGGATGTCGACCTTCGTCTTCTTTGAGACGAGCATCCCGATCTCGACGGAGACGATGGCGATCACGAAGACGGCGAGCGGACCGCCCGCGCCGCCGAGCTGGTTCGCCGCGTAGCCGACCGCCGCCGCCGAGAAGACGACGAGCGCGTGTCCTTTCAGCGAATAGGCGATCGCCGCCGCCATGGCGGGTCCCGCCATCGCCTGCGCGAAGCCGCCGATGTCGGAGAGGAAGCCGCAGTGCGGGATCATGCCGAGCGCCTTGAAGATCGTGCCGATGAGGAGCGAGGCGAACAGTCCCTGCGCCATGGCGCCCATGGCATCGATGAAATAGCGGTGCGCGAAGTAGCGGATCCCCCGCCGCGCGCCGTCCGACGAACCGGATTTCTGACCCATGACCGCACCTCCGTACTCTGTGGGTGAAAAAACAAATTCCGGAGCGCTCGCTCCGTTCTTCCTGTATTATACCCGAAGGAGGCGCCATTGTCAATGTCGGTTTTATACTATTTTCGCTCCGCCGCGCGCCGTCCGCGTCCGCATATTTGCCAAAGCCCCCGATTTCGCCCGCTGCGGCGCGATTTTCCGACGGACGATTGACAAACGCGTCCGCTGAGGGTATAATGATTACGGCAGGCGGCGAGGCGCTCTCCCGCCGCACTCTTTGACCGAAAGGACGGATTTCAATAATCAATAATATGGGAGAATCTCAGAGCGGCGCCTCCGTGCGCCCGAGCTTTTATGAAAAGCTGGCGGACGGGCGAGACGTCAGCATCGTCGCCCTCGGCGACAGCATCATCGAGTGCCACGGCGCGAGCGACGACGCCCACCGCTGGGTCAATATGCTCGCCGAGGGGATCCGGCAGCGTTACGGCGTGCGGGTCCGCCTGACGAACCTTGCCATGGGAGGCAACAACTCCTTCTCCGGCTACGTCCGGGCGATGGCGCTCGACGACGGCGTCGACTACGATCTGGCGCTCTTGTGCCACGGGCAGAACGACGGCCCCGCGACGGTCTCGCTGTATTACGAGGCGTTCGTGCGCGCGGTACGGTCCCGCTGGCCTGACGCGTCGCTGCTCGCGGCGCTCGAGCACTGTCAGAGGACGTACACGGAGAAGATCCGCGCCGTGCAGGCGCTGGCGGCGCATTACGACATCCCGACGGTCGATCTCATCCCGGCTTTTCAGGAGAATTACGACGGATTGACGATGGACGGCTGTCACGCGAACGACGAAGGACAGCGCATCTACTATGAGCACTACATGGAGACGATCGGCCGCTTCGTCGAGGAGCGGCGCGGACACGACGCGCCGGACATGACGCCGGTGAACGAGGGCGTCACGCTCTACGAGACATTCCGCTGGCTCGACGCGAAGCGGTTCACGCGCGAGGGGAACGTATTTACGCTGGATATCGCGCTGCGCGGACAGCTGCTGGCGCTCGATTACTACTTCGTACCCGGCGTGAGCGCCGCCCGGGTCCTCGTCGACGGGGAGGTCTTCCACACCGTCGATTCCGAATGGCGGTATCCGTTCCGGCTGCGCTTCGTCGTCATGCTGACGGACAGGGGAGCAGCCATAAAACCGGCAAACGTCCGGCATACGATCGCCGTCGACTGCGGCGAGGGCGAGACGGGCGCGGCCGTCGCCGAGGGCTTCTGCGGGATCGCCGTCATCGGGCTGTGAGCGCGGACGGGGACCGACAGATCATACACAAACATACGGAAAACGGAGGAGGAAAAACGATGAACGAGGTTCTGGAATTCCTGAAAAAGGCCGGTACGTACTATATCGCGACGTGCGACGGCGCGCAGCCGCACGTGCGTCCCTTCGGGGCGCTCGCGGAATTTGAGGGGAAGCTGTATTTCCCCACGAACAACCAAAAGAAGGTGTACCGCCAACTGATCGCCGACCCGAAATTCGAGATCTGCGCGATGGTTGAGAATCGCTGGATCCGCATCGAGGGCGAGGCGGTGCTCGACGAACGCCGGGAGGCGCGCGCCGCTATGCTGGAGCAGTGCCCCGTGCTGTCGTCCATGTATACGGCGGACGACGGATTGATGGTCGTGTTCCGCATCGCGCACGCGGCGGCGACGGTGTATTCCTTCACCGCGGCGCCCGAGACGTACGAGATCTGACCGACGACATGACAAAAGCCCGGTGGCAGCCGGGCTTTTGTCGCGCCGGGGGCTTTTTTCAGCCGTCCGATCCTTTCCCCGGACGAACGCGCCGGGAAAGCGGAACGGACGGAGGGCGCCGTTTTTCTCGGAGGGGTTGACTTTCGGTACGGAACGTGATATACTTCTTTTAGACGCTCGGGAGGGTCCGCGGGAGGTTTCCGATATTTTCGGAAACCGTATCGCTTTGCCCGGGCGTTTTTTTTGAGGACGCCGTTCTCCTCTGCCTGCTTATGACGTTTCGGATCACGCGAGCGGGGCGAGGCGCGCCGGGGCGTCGGCGCAGAGAAAACGGCAGGCTTCCGTTATGTACGCGCTCTCGCCGTCCGCGCAGCGGACGGCGTTGTATTCCGCGAGGATCGGCGCGGGCGACGGCAGGATCAGATAATACCGTCCGCCTTCCGGATCCGCGTAGGCGTTCCCCTTCCGGACGCCGTTCCCCGTGAGGCGGCGGCAGGCGAGGAGCATGTCCTCCAGCGCGCCGAAGGCGTAGCACGCCTCCCGCCCGGCGGGATCGTCCGCCGCCTGCCCGAGCCGCGTGACGAAGAGCTCGCATCCGCCGCGGCGATCCTCGAAGATCTGCACGAAGTACCGCGCCGGATCGGCGCCGTCGTCCGATCCGTTTCGTGCCGCGGCGAGGATCCGCCGAAGCGCACGGCGCACCGCGCGCGGGTCTTTTTCGGCCGCGCCGCAGTCGAGCGCGAAACGCGCGGCGTCCTCGGCGTCGAGCGTGAGCTTCATCCTGTTTTTGCCGATCCGTATCAGTTCCATTCCTTCAGCCGTTCCGCCGCGGCGGCGCGGCGTCCCCCCTCTTTTTATGACTTTTTGCACTACGTCCATTATACCGCTTCGCGGCAAAAAAAGATAGCCCTCAGATTCTGGCAGCCGGGGAAGAAAACGGGCGGGATCGCGGCGTCTTCCGGGCTGTCTGCCCTGCCGCGCGTCTCTCGTGCGCCGCGCGCGCGGTTGTCCTTGCTTTTTTTTGCGGACTGTGCTATAATCAAAAAAAACCGGGGAGCGGGATCTTCCCGGCGCGCCGTTTCCGGCGGAACGGGCGGCCGATCCGGTCGGCGGTCACACTCTTTTTACTGCTTTTACTACAATAACTGCAAAAGGAAAGATCCCCCGCGGGGATAGGAGGAGAACATGGACGGAAGCATACGAGAGAAAGAGCGCATGCCGCGCGGCGCGTTTCTGCGCGCGCTGTACCGCGTCGGCGCGGAGGAGACGGCGCTCCCGCCGGACGGCGGGGACGGGACGCTGACGCGGGAGGAAGCCGCGGACGCACTCGCCCGCTTTGCCGGGGAGAGGCGGTATCTTCTGCCGTACCGGACGGGCGGCGGCGGCGCGAGCGCTTCTTTTTTTGTGCTTTTCAGTTTCATGAAATCACCTTGCCATATCGGACTGTCATCGGATGCGGCGGTCTGTCTGCCATCATTGTAGCGGAAACGGAGCGCGCCGTCAAGAGATATTCGTTCTTTTTACAGTTTGTCCACACTTGTGCTTTTTTTGCGGCGCGCGGCGCGGGCAGGGGGGAAAAATCAGCCGAGCGCGGCGCGCAGGTCGATGATGAACAGAACCGCGCCGCGGCGTTTGACGGGGGCGGCGGCTTTATAGTTCAGCGTGGCGATCACGTACAGCTTTCCGTTCGCCTCGCACGCCGCCGGATAGTGGCACGCCGTCGCCGGTTCCTCCGAGTGGGGCAGACGGCCGTCGAAGAGGAGCATCCGCCGCCCGAAGCGGACCTCCCCCGGCTCTGTGAAATAGATCGCGAGCCGGGAGCGGTCCGGCCGGTCGATGTTGGCGATGAGGTAATGCCGTCCGTCCGGGAGTGTGCCGCAGAAGATTTTGGACGCGGCGATCGGGATGTCGTGCGCGATCGGCCCGCTCCACGTCTCCCCGAGATCGTCGGAGCGGAAGAACAGCGGGACCTGCCGCGCGTCGTCCCGACAGAACATCCGCAGTACGCCGCCGCACTCGATCACGGAGATCTCCGGGTGGCGCAGCGCGCTGCCGTCCGGCAGATTCCCGTTTTCCATGATCTTCACGAGCCGCCAGTCCGTATCCGGCCGCCCGTCGTCCGAGAGGAGCACGGCGGGCGTGTTCGGAAAGCCGTCCGGTTCCGCGATCCGCCCCGGGAGCATCCGCCGCCCGTCCGGGAGCCGGACCGCGTTCGTGTTGAGCTTAAAGGGGATCGGCCTCGACCACAGCCGTGCAAAGCGGCCCGCCGCCCGGTCCAGCACGTACAGATCGAGGGAGTGCATGTGATCCCCCGAGACCATCTGATTGACGAACAGGTACAGCCTTCCGCCGTCGGCGGCGAACACCGGCGGGCAGTACAGGATCTTCTCCGAGGGATCGCCGCATATCACCGACAGCTCGCTCCACGTCTTCCCGCTGTCCGACGAACGCTTCTCGCAGATGGGCGTATATCCGTGCAGCTCTCTTTCCGGGCAGCTGTACCACGCCGCATAGAGGACGCCCTCGAATTCGATGATCGCCGTCTCGTGGAGGAAGCCGAACCGTTCGTCCGGGCGGTTCACGATCACGGCTTCGACGGCATCGGTCGGGAGATCCGCGACCGATGCGGCAAGGAAGGATTCAAACGGAAGCATCGCGGCGAGGCGTCTGTCCTCGTCGGTGTAATACGGCTGCGTGAACACGGAGATCCCCCCTTGCTTCGCCGTCGGCCGGAACCGTCGTTGTTAATTATATTATATCGGATTTTTCCCCGGCGTTCAACCGTTTCCCGTGAATTTTCCCGGACAAACGCGAAAGTACGCCGCCGCGGCCTTTGGCGCGGAGAGATCCCCCTTGATTATTTTCCCCGACTGTGTTATAATCAAGCCGTCCGGGGGCAGGAAACTCCCGACGAATCGCATGCGGCGGAGCGGGCGGTCCCCTCGGCCGGCAGCCGCCCGCGTTTCTTTACTATGACATTCCCCGCGGGCTCGCGGGGACGGGAGGATACAATGAACGTCAGCACAGAAAACAGAGAGCGCATGCCGCGCGGCGCGTTTCTGCGCGCGCTGTACCGCGTCGGCGCGGAGGAGACGGCGCTCCCGCCGGACGGCGGGGACGGGACGCTGACGCGGGAGGAAGCCGCGGACGCACTCGCCCGCTTTACCGGGGAGAGGCGGTATCTTCTGCCGTATCGGACGGGCGGCGGACGGGACTTCGCCGACCGCGCGGACGTTTCGCCCGACAAGCGGTACGGCGTGGACTACTGCGCCGCGCACGGACTTTTCACGGACGGGGAAGGCGGGCTTTTCCGCCCGAAGGAGCCGCTGTATCGGGAAGAGGCGGAGGCGGTGCTCGCCCGGCTCGGCGGGATGATCGAGCGGGCGCGGACCGCTTCCGGGCTCGTCACCTTCCGCGACATGGCGCAGATGCCGGAGACCGTGTTCAGCAATATGTCGTCCGACGCGGTGACGGAGGCGGGACGGACGTTTCTGCGCTTCTCTCCCTTCCGTCCGGTGCCGCGGGAGGAGCTGTCCTTCTTCCCGCGCTTCGGGAGCGGTCCGCAGCTCGCGCCGGCACAGACGCTGGAAGCGCCGTGGTTCATCGGGCTCGACCATGCGGCGGACGGCGTCTCGGACAGCGCGATGGAGTACTGCCGTGTCTGCCTGCGCGCCCGTCCGCTCAAAGATCCGAAACTCGTTCTGTCTTCGCCCGTCTTCCGCGAGGAGATCGCGCCCGCGTCCGTCGGCGGGGAGGAGGGGTGGACGGTGCTGCTCTTTCCCATCGGCGGCGCTTTTCGCCGCCTGCGGCAGGCGAACCTGACGGCGGAGTGGCCGTATGCGTCTTCCGAGTGCCGCACGCTGCGGGAGATGAACGCGCGCTCCCTGAACGATCGGTATCTGCACCTCGCGCTCTATCCGTTCGGGGACGAAGCGGAGGCGGAGGCGGACGTCGCGTATTTCGCGTTCTTCGCCGACCGGGAGGCGGTGCTCGCCTTCCGCGCGGCGGCGGAACCGGATCGCTTCACGCCGGACGAAGCGCTGCTCGGACGGTACGTCTGGCAGGAAGCGTCCGCGGAGCGGATCGCGGGATACGAGGCGGAGATCGCGCGGCGCGTCCGGGAGATCCGCGAAACGCCGTCCGCGCTGACGCCGGAGCAGATCTGCGGGAAATGCTACTACGTCTCCTCGCTGCACGGCGACGACGGAAACGACGGGCTGTCGCCGCAGACCGCGTGGCGGTCCGTCACAAAGCTGATCCGGCAGACGGAGGGCGAGGACGTCGTGACGCCGCTCGCGCGGTACCGGCACTTCGAACACGTCCCGCAGCCGGGCGACGGCGTCTTTCTGGAGCGGGGCAGCGTCTTCAACGCGGAGCTGTCCACGACGCTGGAGGGCGACTACGTCATGTGGTTCGCGGACGGCGTGTCCTACGGCGCCTACGGCGAGGGGGAGAAGCCGGTCCTCAGCTGCTGCGTGGACTATGAGGGGAGCCGGGACTGGATACCCACGGAATACGAAAACGTCTGGATGCTCGCGCGTAGACTGGAGCTTCCGCCGGACGCCGAGGTGCCGGGCTACAGCGACGTCGGCAATATCGTCGTCACGGATCACGACGGGAAGACGGGATACGGGATCAAGGTGCTCGCCGCTCATCCGGAGGACCCGTTCGACGGGCGGGAGACGGACTATCTCGGACTCGTCTCAAACGGTTTTTCCTTCTATGAATCGGGCGGCGTGCCGTGGACGTCTCCCGGATGCCTGAAAAACGAGCTGGAGTTTTTCCACGACTGGAAAGAGCGGCGGGTATACCTGTACTGCAGCCGGGGGAACCCGGGCGAGGTCTATCGCTCCGTGATCCTCACGCGTAAGGGCGTCGGCGCGTACGGCGGTTCCGACTGTGTGATCGACAATCTCGCCTTCCGGTATCTCGGAACGTTCGGGATCAGCACGGAGAACGCCCGGAACCTGACGATCGAGAACTGCATGTTCGAGTGGACGGGCGGCGCGATCCAGGGCGGGACGACGGTCTTCGGCGGCGCGGTGCAGAACTGGTGCTGCTGCGACGCCGTCACGATCCGTGACTGCTATTCGGACCAGTCGCTCGACGCGGCGTTCAGCACGCAGGGCATCGCGTCGGACGTGACGATCATGAACGATTTCCGCGTGGAGCACTGCGTCGCCCTGCACGCGAATTCCTCCGTCGAGATCTGGAATTATTCGCCCGAAGTGCGGCTCGTATCGAACGTCTCGATCCGGGACAATCTCTTCGGATACGTGGGCTATCATTTCGGGAACCGGAAGACCGCGGGGGGGAAGGACGCGTGCATCCTGCAGATGGGCATCGGCTCCGGCTCGGATACGGAGCATTTCGTCTTCGAGCGGAATCTGTGCCTGTACGCCTCGTACTGTCCGCACTGGGTGCGGCCGATCCGCGCCCGCGGCGACGCGGTGGGCGTGCTTCTGCGCGACAACGTGTACGTGACGAGCAACCGAAAGATGTTCTTCGTCACCGCGCCCGGACTGCGCGGCGACGGGATCGCCCCGGAGCGCGCGTGCGTGCCGTACACGGAAGAGGCGATCCGTCTCCTGACACGGCTCGGCATCGAGCGCGGCGGACGGTATTACTACGTCGACGGCTTTGCCTTCGAGGGCGAGGCGGACGGCGTGTATCTGCCGAGGTACTGGGCGGGGGAGTGGCTCAAAAAGAGGCGCTCGTCCGCGGGAAAATGAGCGGAAAACATGCGCCTGCGGCGGAACGGACGACGCGCCGGGAGAAGCCTTTCAAAAGCTCCTCCCGGCGCGTTGTTTCCGATCTTTTGCGTACCGGACGCTATTTTACCGCGGCGCGGATGACGGCGGCGGTCTGCTCCGCGCAGAGGCGGATGCCTTCCTCCGTCAGATGGATGCAGTCGTCTGCGCGGATACAGCGCTCGACGTCGGAGGCGGCGGCGTGCAGATCGTTGATGATCACGCCCATGCGGGTCAGCTCCGGCACGACCGCCGCGTTGAAAGCGTCGATCGTTTCGTTGCGGTTGTACCGGTTCTCCGGGCGGACCGGGCAGGTCGTGGCGAAGATCACCTTCGGGCAGCGGGAGAGCAGGATCCTCGCAATGCGGAACACGGTCCCGGCGTATTCGTCGATCGGCGTGAAAGGACCGTCGCCGAAAAGATCGCACAGATCCCAGTGACCGACGTTGAAGTGGACGACGTCCGCGCCCTCCATCCGGGTGCGCCAGTCGAACAGGCCGCGCAGCAGATACTGCGCGAAGCGGCAGTTGTCGTCCGGCTGCCAGACGTCGAATTCATCGCACAGCAGTGCGGGAACGAGCGTACCGTAGCCGATCTGACGGATCGAATCGCCGAGAAGCACGGCTTTTTTCATAATGATCCTCCTTGCCGCATACGTAAATGATGCGGATTGATTCTTCGGAGCGCCGCGGAAAAGGCGCGCTCTGTTTTTTACTATTATACCATATTCCGGCGCGTATGTCACCGTTTTTCCAGAATGGATCCCGTTTGTGCTGGGCGTATCGGGAAACCGTGCCGGAACGGACGACGGACCGCCGTCGGACAGCCGAAAAAGAGAGGGAAACGGAGACCGTTTCCCTCTTTCGATTCATGCGCGGCGGATCATTTCTTCTTCGCGTCGAGGAACTTGTAGACGAGCGCGGCAAGCGCGCCGCCGACGAGCGGAGCGACGATGAAGACCCATACGTTGGCGAGCGCGTCGCCGCCGACGAAGAGCGCGGGACCGAAGCTGCGCGCCGGGTTGACGGAGGTGCCGGTGAACGCGATGCCGAGGATGTGCACGAGCGTCAGCGAGAGCCCGATCACGAGCCCGGCGACGGCGCCGTTCTCCACCTTGGAGGTGACGCCGAGGATGGCGAACACGAAGACGAAGGTGAGGATGACCTCAATGATCAGCGAGAGCAGGATGTCGCCCTGATAGAGACCGTTGGCGCCGAGGCCGCTGTCCGCGCCGATAAACGGGATGAGCGCGGCGGCGCCGGCGATCGCGCCGACGAACTGCGCGGCGACGTAGCCGATGAAATCGACGACGGAGAGCTTTCCGCTGATGAGCATCGCGATGGAGACGGCGGGATTGATGTGGCAGCCGGAGATATTGCCGATCGAGTACGCCATGGCGACGATCACGAGGCCGAAAGCGAGCGCCGTCATAAAATACGCGGCGTTCGGATCGCTGCCGCTGCAGCCGACGACGGCGGCGGTACCGCAGGCGAAGAAAACGAGGACGAACGTGCCGATGCATTCTGCCAGGTACTTCTTGAAGGATTTCATACGTGCCTCCTGAAAAAAATAGAATGGGGAAGGGGAACGCGGGATATGCCTTGCGCGGGGGAAAGACCGGGCGGCGCGCCGTCCGGCCGGGATACCGGTCAGATCGGGTCTTCCGATTTGCAGGCGACGAGGTTCGTGCCTTCTTCGATGAAATCGTGCACGAGCACGTCGCCGCGGCGCACGGGCGCCGCCGCCGTGAAGGCGCGTGCGAGGCGCATCGCCTCAAAGAGCGATTCGCGCGGGATCGGCTTGTCCGTCTTCACGGGGAGACGGCACGCCGCGGCGCCCGTCAGACGGACGGTCGTCGTCAGCGTGCGCACGGGATGCGTCAGCTCGGATACGGCGTACGCTCTGCCGCGCGGGCAGCCGTTGCCCGTGACGGACAGGATCTCGCCGTTTTCTCCGACGGTCGCCTCGATGCGGCACCCGGCGGGGCATACGACGCAGGTCAGTGTTTTTACGGCGCTCATTTTCCGCCCTCCTTGCCGCCCGCTTCCTCAAGCAGCAGGCGTATTTCGTGCGCGCCGCCGTCCCGCAGGGAGACCAGCGCCTCCCCGGAGAGCTCCATGCTCTCCATCTCGCCGGGCGCGACGGCGTTCTTTGCGCGCTTTGCGAGGATATTGCCCGCCTCGTCCTCGATCAGGAGACGCACCTTTTTGTACGGCGCGGCGACGCGGAAGAAGAGACGGACCGGGGTCGGCTCCGCGCCGATCACGATGCGCTGCGGCACCGAATACCGGACGCCGAAGCCCGTCTTCACCTCGACCGTTGCGCACGCGGGCGGCGTGCGGCCGAGGATCCGGTCCGCGGCGGCGCGCCCGGCGATCTCCGCTTCCTCGGAGACGTAATCGACGAGATCGTGCACGTGGAGCGCGTTGCCGCACGCGTAGATCCCGGGGGCGGAGGTCTCGCGCATCTGGTTGACGGAGGCGCCGCTCGTCACGCGGTCCATGAGGATCCCGGCGCCGCGGGTCAGCTCGTTCTCCGGGATCAGACCGCAGGAGAGCAGCAGCGTGTCGCATTCGATATACTCTTCCGTTCCGGGGATCGGCCGGCGACCGTTTTCCTCGTCGACGGCGGCGATCGTCACGCCCGTGACGCGCTCCTTGCCGTGGATCCGGATCACGGTGTGAGAGAGCTGGAGCGGGATATCGAAGTCGTTCAGACACTGGACGATGTTCCGCGCCAGACCGCCGGAATAGGGCATGATCTCGCAGACGCGGAGCACCTTCGCGCCCTCCAGCGTCATGCGGCGCGCCATGATGAGCCCGATGTCGCCGGAGCCGAGGATGACGAC
>JAEEGL016503080.1_pt1 | contig 25635 bp, 17 predicted proteins | sample 9134231 | NCBI WGS metagenome assembly JAEEGL01 (sample SAMN16246548, study PRJNA631951) | gut metagenome | biome: gut microbiome; feature: rumen; material: fiber-attached | host: Bos | place: Iran: Karaj | collected 2018-10
CTCGACATCGTTGGCTACTTCATGCCACTCAGCGGCGACCACTGGAACGGTAACTCTGCATACGACAAGGCTAAGTCAATCGCTAACGCTATCGACAAGTCAGGTCTCAAGAAGAATGAGTACTTCATCTTCGCAGCAACAGGCTCAGATGATATAGCTTATCCAAACGTTAACCCACAGGTTGAGGAAATGAAGAAGATGAGCCAGTTCGTATATACATCTGACTTCTCAAAGGGCAACTTCTACTTCATGGTTGCTCAGGGCAAGACACACTGGTGGGGCTATGTAAGACATTACGTTTACGATGCACTCCCCTACTTCTTCCACGAAGGCCAGTAATTACCAACAACAACTTCATTCATACACATTTGTTTTTACATAATAATAATTTCTGATTTTATCCCTCGGTATCGCACCGAGGGATATTTTTTATCTGTATAGATAAATTTAAAGGGGCGAATGAGATCATTCGCCCCTTAATATATCTTTGGGTATTGTTACTTTTCCAGTCTGTTTCTCATCAGGCAAAGATCGTATGTATCCCATACTCCGTCGCCGTTAAGGTCGTAATTCGTATCCTTTTCGATATCGACCTTTTTACCGAGAATAAAGTCTTTAAGCTTCTGAACATCATCAGCTGTGTAAAGCTTTTCTTCATCGGGTATTACTCTGATCTCAGCGGTATTGATAACTGCTGAGCCTGCATTATGGAAAGTATGCATTGTAAAGCCTGCTAACTGTGTCGTATGGAGTTTCAGATCAAAGGCTTTGAGCTTTTCGACGATATCTGAAATACAGATAGTGTTTTCATAGCGTGTATGATTTTCGGGAATATCCTCAGCCTCTGACGGTGTAAGCGACTCAGCACGCGACACTATGATATAAGGACATATTCTTTGTGATGCTTCAGGGTAATATTCCTTTACATTATATACTACACCCTCTGACTCTATGGTGCCGAGGTCAATAACATCACGGGCAGGGAAAGGAATAATTTCCGTTCCTATTTCCTTATCCCATTTATCGGCAATAAGTATATCATAGTTCTGACACTCTCCGTTATCCGAGAACCAGCCGTTCCATGAAGATTCAGCTTGATAATCGTTATTATGGCACTGAACATAGCCGCCTATGATAACGTTTGAGTTTTCGCCCTTATCGGTGAGTTCTCCAAGATCAACGCTGTAATCCACATATACCTTTTCATCAGCTTTAAAGCCGCCTGTCAGATCAGCTGTGCCTGCGTCTGTATCCTGTGAGTCGTCGGACTCAGGATCATTAAAAGAAAACGCACCTTCAAAACCGCCCCATTCATAACTGGGCTGTTTATCCTTGAATATGCTGAAAGAATGATGCTCCTTGTCTATACCTGATGACCACACCGAATCAGATCCTGTCTGCCATTTACAGTCTATCTTCTCACCTGCATAGCCCTCCATAGAAGCATTCTCGCCGTCAACATCATAACAAACATCATCTATATTCTGAAAACGATGCTCTGAGCTGACAAAAAGCTTCCTGAGCTCTCTTTCATAATACCCCTCATCACGAGTAAACTCCGGAATAGTTATCTCGTTCTTTACAAGCTCTGCACTTCCCTTTGATACGCCGCCGTTCACAAAAGCGGTCAGAGATGCAGGTTCGCCCAAGATCGTTCCCTTATCTTTTACGAACTCAGTAAACGGTGCAAGCTCATGCTTAGCGGAAACCGTTCCTTTTTTACCGTTTTCTTCCGCATCTTTGCTGACAAAGTAATAAGTATGCCTTCTGACAGGCTTGAAGCTTCCTTCCAGTCCAACTATACCGTAATACACATCATAATCCTGTCCGTCTGCCGTAAGCTCTCCGACCTTTTCGGCATAATTCGGGCTCCAGTCCTGATAAGCATCTATTACATATATATCCACAGCATAATTGCACTCATCTGTCCGAGGTCCTACAAGATCAGCGTAAGCAGCTGCAAAATATGTTCCTTCAGCGTCTATGTTCATGGAATAATCTATTGAAGAATTTGCAAGAGCCTTATAGGACTGTCCGCTCTCAAACTGCTTTCCGCGCTCGAAAACAGGATCGTTCTTATAGGCATTCTCCGTCGCATCCCAGTCAGCTTTGAAAAGCGACGGCTCAAGGATATACATTCTTGACGGGAAATGACAGCTTATATTATAGTAATAATCTGTGCGGACGCCATAATCATATCCTCTGACAAGCAGAGGTTCGCTCTCATCTTCACAGTCTTTCTGTACAACCTCTGGCATATTCTCTATTTCAATGCCGTACAGATATATCTTAGCATCGCCCTTTGAATGTGCTGCCTCAACAAATAAAGTGATATCAGTAATATCACCTATATCGCAGCCTGCTGCTGCCATTGCAGCGAGCTTATCGCTGACACATACCCACCTTGCATCATCATCGTAGAAATTCGCTTGCAAAGATTCATCTCTGCGGTATAACATGGGAGAATCTTCGTCTGCTGAAGAATAAAGTGTATAATCCACGCTCTTTTTTCTGACTTCGCTGAACTCTCCCCATATATTTTGCGACTTGAATTCGTCCACACATTCCATGCTTCCGATTTTTTCGTATCCGTCGTTCATTTCAACGATACTGCGTTTATCGGAAGATTCGTCCAGTTCAAGGATATTAAACGTCTTGCCGTCGGAATTGCGGACACGTATACCAAATCTTACATAACCGTCTTTCGAGTAGTATCCGTCAACGTTCATATAATTCATGTAGCACACAGACATATTTCCAAGATCCGAATACTTTACAGGTGAAGCAAACTTCCAGCCTCTTGCCGTTGAGAATTTCTCATCATTGCCCCAGCTGCACTCGTAGTATCCGCCCGGTTCCATATCCATGCAAGCAGTACCGACCTCGTCATTATTTGTGAATTCATAATAAAAACCCTTATCAACACCGCTGCTGTTATGGTCTATTATTATTCCGGAATCAGCCGGGAATGCTGACACATTCACAGCACACACTGCCGCCGCAGTCATGGCTGAGAACATCTTCTTCATACACTTGTTCATTTTTGCCCTCCTTTAAATGTTTGATATTAAACGTTATATTATGCACATATTATATACTTTATTTTCAGATAAATCAAGCATAATTTTGCTATTTTACATAAATTTAATATGCACATAAAAATCCGTGCCCGAAAATCTTTCAAAAAAATTTTTATATCCATGAAACACTTTACATTTGGTCTCCGAGTAAGTATAATGAAAACGATAAAACATCTCCGAAAAATAAAAAAGGGGGAATATTATGACTGATAATGAATACCGCAGACTATTTGAAAAGTCACCTGCCGAGGCGCAGAACACGCTCTTTGAAGAATATATCAACTATGTATATTCCATCGTTTTCAATAAGCTCAGGAGCTGCGGAAGTGCCGAGGATATAGAGGAATGCGTCAGCGACGTTTTTTCTGCTGTCTTTCTCTGCTATGACAGCAAGCAGAATATAAACGGTGACTTAAAAGGCTACATAGGAAAGATCGCTGCAAATAAAGCCATCAATACGTTTCGTTCACTTACGGCTAAAAGCAGACAAACATCTTACATTGAGGAGATGGATACACAGCTGCCGTCAGATGATACAGTTATGGAAACTGCCGAGCAGACAGAGCTGCAAAATGTAATGATAAAATGTATCAGATCACTTGGCGAACCTGATTCTTCCATTATGATACACAAGTATTATTACAATATGAAATCCAGTGAGATAGGCAAGAAGCTGTCGATGCCTGCTGCCACTGTCCGTGTAAAGTGCAGCCGCGCTCTGAAAAAGCTGAAAGAACTGCTTTCGGCGGAAGGCTTTGATCTGAAGGAGGGAAGATTATGAGCGATAACAGAAAGATAGGATTTGAAGTGCTTGAAAATGCAAATGAAAACAAAATAAAGGAAATGGGAGCAGATTCTCCCATACTGACACAAAACGCAAAAGACAGAATGTTAAAAATGAGCAAGGAAAAATTCAGCAAGGCAAAAGGAATCACCGCAGAAGCAAATGCAGATAATGACGGATATACCGTATCAGGCGAAGCCGAAACTTACAAGCGCTCAAATATAAAGCGCATAGTTACTGCTGCTGCAAGCTGTGCAGCTGCGGCAGTGCTTATCGGTACAACTATGCTCATGTTCCACAAGAAGCCCGATGCTCCTGTAGTACCTGATCAGAACATCACTACAGATGCCGACCCTAATGTGACCAACACAGGTACGACTGTAACACACAAAGGAACAGGTACAGCAACGACTACAGCAACAGAGACCGTAACCGAATATACCACCGTAACAACATATGTAGCAAAGGATTTCAATATAACTTCTCCTGTGCCGCAGAGCGATATTGAAGAAGCGCGTAAAAAGGTTCTTGATGTAATAGACCGTGAAAACAAGTACGCTTTTGATATCAGGTATAAATATGAAGATCTGAATGCTGACAATGTACCGGAGCTTTTAATAGTATATCAGAATGCATATCCTGTACTTGAGCTATACAGATACAACGGCTCTGAATTCGTATATGATATAAATGAAGAAGGATTTAATGCTAATGCCTATAGTTTTACAAATGATTTTGGAATAAGCAGTGACAGAAAATGTATAAAACTTGTAAACAGGGAAGGCGGTACAGTAAATTACTATGTGACAATGGGCGATGATTATTCTATTGATACATTAAAATTATGGACAACTTATGACTGGGAGTATGGCGAGAAGCACCGCGATGATCCTGATTATAAAGATAGATTCGTATATTATCTTAATGGCGACACTATATCCGCGGAAGAATATAATTCAATCAAAGCAAAATATGACGCTATAGATTTTTCCTATTTTGATCTGACAGAATTTACATTATACAAAGAAAAGTCTGATGCATTTATAGAAAGAGAAAAAGAAATGCAGGAGGAAGAACGTCAGAGACTGGAAAGAAGGAAAGCTGATCCTCACTGTGACGACTTTGCGAGTGTTTATATCGACAAGGCATATTTCCTGAATAATGGCATACTTGAGAGCGGCACTCAGTATATTTTAGAGCATACGGATACATACTGCGATGGAACTGTGCTGGTCGAAACTGATGTAAATGATACATATTCTGATGATCCTGACAATAATCGATTAGCATTCACTGTTGGGTACGGTAAGAACGATGATGCACCATGCCACATCCATGTACGCTGCCGTCCTAAGGATAAACAGGAATATATCGACTTGTTCGATATCGATATCGACTTCAAAAACAAAACATATGACTGTGGTGATATAATGTTCTCAGATTCTATAAGAGTAGAGTACGTCTATTTTAGTGAATGTTATAATAACGAATAAACATTTATCTCATTACTGACTGATATACTCCATAAAGACGTTTATAATAATTTAAAAGAGACCCTCTTTCATCAGAAAGAGGGTCTCCTCATAATCAACTATTTTTTATTTGCTTCCTTCTGCATGAATTCTTCCATTGAGATAACATTCTGTTTCTCAGTCGAAGCATAAGCATAGTACGCAAGTATCTTTGAAGCATCAACTGAATCCACTATGCCGTCTTTATTGACATCAGCAGCAGCTTCCTGCTTTTCATTGAAATTGCTCTTCTGATTTGTCGATGTCTGAGCATAATTTCTAAGAACCATAGAAGCGTCAACAGAATCTACTCGTTTGCTGTTATCAACATCACCAAGTGAATAATCCGTCTGTATAGCAGGTTCCACAGGAGTTACAGTACTCTCTGGATTTTCAGGGATATGGAATTCCATTGACTTTTTATTTACTTCCAGCATCTGGTTTATCATATCTGTAAATTCAGTACGTGTTGCCTTGCCGTGAGGGTCTATAAGACGCTCCTCCTTTGGAGCTCCTTCCTCACCCTTGCCTTCGATGATATGCCATGTACAAGCCCAGCAGACAGCCTCCCAGTGATCGAAGTCCACCTCATAATAATCCATGAAGTCATCGCTTCTTCCGAAGTCGATAGAACGCTCATAGCCCATATATTCCGAAAATCTCATCATCATTAGCGCGATATCCTCTCTTGTTACCCATTTGCCGACACCGAAGGTATCGGAAAGAACATAAGGATAACCAAGACAGAGAGCGTTTTTCTCGCCCCAGAGCAGTGCGTCCTCATACCATGCACCGTGCTCTACATCTGTAAATCTTGACTTCAGTCCGCTCACACTCGGCTCTCCTGCCATTTCGTACAGTGTCTGTACGGCAGCCTCACGGGTAATAAGCTCCTTCGTATCTGTTATATTATCATCATTATCATTTTCTGTAGGGAAAGCTGCTTTAAGTTCCGTATGCAGATTGACCTTATTATCCAAGCTCAGTGAGAATATATTATCTCCGCCCGTGGAGGTATCTCCGCCGTAGTCTATCGTCCATGCGTGGAATTTGCCATAGTCCCAGATATCCTCTATTTCGCCTTCGTTATAGGTCTTTATAAGGAAAGGATTATAGCCGATATCAAGCTCGGTAAAGTCATTTATAAACGCCTGCAAAAAGCGCAGATTCGGATTATGCGACAGATCAATGCCTTTCAGATGATTCTGCATACAATCAAGATAAGCAAGCTTTGGATTGTGGGAAATGTCTATCTCCTCAAGCTCATTATACGCACAGCTCAGCTTGTTGAGCTCGGGGTTATGGCTGACATCAACACTTTTAGCACCGTTATTCGAGCAGTTATAATACTGCAATCCCGGACACTTGCTGACATCAATACTTCCCAGCTCGTGGTTATCCCAGACATTCAGTCTTTTCATCTTAGGACAGCAGGTAACGTCGAGGGTCGTGAGTTTGTTCCTGAAAGCATCAAGATGCTGCATATTCGGATTATGACTGAGATCAAGAGATGTAAGTCCGCAGTCGCCGCACATCAGGTGCTCGAGCACAGGGTTATGAGATACATCAAGCTCCTTCAGTGGGTTGGAATTGCATTCGATATATGACATTTTAGGGTTCTGCGCTACGTTAAGCGATGTAATCTGACAGTCAAAGCAGTACACCCATTCCAGTGTCGGATTAGTGGAGAAATCAAGTGAAGTAAACAGGTTGCCCGAACACCATACACCTGTGATCTCCTGATTTTTGCTGAGATCCATTGTTGATATCTGGTTATCCATACAGTATAGTCCGCGAAGTTCCGTAAGATACTCGATACCCTGCAATGACTTGATGTTCTTTTTGTTGCACCAGATATTTCTTGCCACAAGTATCTCATCGGCATCTAAAGTACCGTCTTTGTCTTTATCAAAAGCACTTGAAATATATGATCTGAAATTGGCATCAGGAAATGTTGACGAGGTTATCTTTACCGGCTTGATGCCGTCAGTGACTGCTGCATCAGCCACGCTGTCAGGAGCTGCCATCATACTGCTGCCCACAGTAAGCAGCGCTGCAATACAGCCTGCAATTATCCTTGAAGCCTTGTGATTATTATTTTTCATCTTTTACTACTTCCCTTCTTTTCGCCCTTTGACAGGCATGATTTTTAGAAGAACTTATACATACAAATATATACCTCAAATAAAAAAACAATGATCCAAAAAACTCATTTTTACCGATCTTATCGAATTCTTTAATTGAAAGGAATCTGTTTTTATAATATCACAAATAACCGTGTGTGTCAATAATTTCAGGCAATAACGAGCCTGTAGATACAAGGTTCGCATTAATAGACAGAAATGCCGATAAACAGCAATAATCTACTTGACTTTTCAACAAAAACGGTGTACAATTTATACAGTATTACGGCGGCTTATTTATGAGCGCCGATAAAAATATCACATAATAAATAATACAAAGGGGGACCTCTTATGAATCTCAAAAAAGCATTAGCTGTACTCGGTGCATCGCTCATAACTTTTTCATGCGCATCATCGGCTGCAATGTGTACTTCAGCTTCGCTTATCTCAGACCTTGTCGACAAGCTCAACAACGATGTTTTTGATTATGGTACTATTATAGAGACCGCAGACGGATATACCTATGCAAAAATAATCATGGAGTCCCCGGGCAGTACCCTTGAATTCAAAAATATCGCCGAAAGCGATATAAACAGCAGTTCCTTTGCCAATTACGCAGGAACGATTGAGATCGGCAGCGAGATATACCACGTTTGCAGACAAAAGTCGATGTATTCTCCCGAGCAGATCAAAAATCTCGAGACCGATTATAACGATTATATTTTCTACCACGTATGCCGTGAAGGAACAGACCCCAATGAAGGCAGCTTCCTGCCCCTTTATGAGCTTATAGCAGCTGCACAGAACTTCGGACTAAAAACAGGCCAGCTTACCAATGTTACCTTTGATCAGAATGAATACAAGTGCAGCTGTGATGTCAGTGCACTGAAAATCAGTGATACATCTGCTCCTGCAAAAATATATTCGGATGTATCCATGAGAAAAAGCAGCTATATCGTCATCGGTAAATACGATTTCTATTCTCCTGAATATTACCTTGCATTAGACAATGAAATGTTCGCCCGTCCCGACGGCTGCTTCACAATAAATGCGAATAAAAATATACTCTTCAATACTGCGAACTACGTAGACTCTTACGTGGAACTCAATCTTGGAAGAGACTCTGTTTATGAGCTCAGTGAAAAGAATGATATATCAATTGATTATCACATCAATGACAGCCTTGACGGAAAGTACGGAATGGTCTACACGTTCTATCTTTCATCTGCTGATACAAATACACGTACTGAATTCAGGATAGCCGAAAAGATCTCGGGCATGGATATTGAAGAGTTTTTCAAAAGCTATGAAGCATCATACGGTGTCGGCAATTCTCTGCAGTTCAAGTCATCAGAGCTTTTAACGTCCTATACTCAAAACGGACATGAGTATGACCTGTATAAGGGTACCTACCATTTCTACGGTGATGTAAGCTCATATGACAATATATGCTATCTTGCTGTACGCAAGGACACAGGCGATGCAGACTCCTATGAAAGCAGCATAGACGTTTATGAGCACATGAGCCGTATACCCGAGTTTACTGACATAAACAAGATCTCTCTCATAGAGCTTGCCTTCCACAACTGCGGTGTTCTCGGCACTGTAGATGTGACAAAAAACGACATCAGTTTATTTGAAAGAAGCATTCCCGATGTCATTGCAGGCGACTTCAACAACGACAAGCAGATAGACTCAATGGACATCGTTTCGGCAAGATATGCTATAATATCAAAGCTTGATGACGAAAACGCCGTAACAGATGCACGTATGGATCTGAACCAAAACGGCAAATTCGATGTTGCAGACTTAGTTCTCCTGCAATCCTTTGTCCTCGGCAAAATAAAATCATTCACATGATATAAGCTCCCCGAAGCTGAACATAATACTCATACAGAAACCATTTCTGCAAAAATAATGGAAAAACTTCAACTTCGGGTGATGGTTCTTAAAAAAATGAAAAGGATATGTCCTCTGTATTCTGAGGGCATATCCTTTTTTTCACATCAGCTGCACAGAAAAAAGCTTTTATCATTTCACCACAGAAAAAGCATATTTCACCACATTATTTCCCGTGCTCCGTTTTTCTGTGCTATAATCAGAAAAAACGAAAGGATCGGTATCTATGAAAAAAATAATTATTGCACTTATCGTTCTTGCTGCAGGTGTATCTGCTTGGTTTTTCCTGCTTCGCCCCGAAACGATCTCGCAGGAAACTCTTACGCAGGACTTTGAAGCGCACCGTCAGGCTTACGAGGACATTGCGTACTATCTCACAAATAAGAATATCACCACTGAGATCAAGGATATCCCCATGGCAGGGAAACAGTTTGACGGCGTCTTGTACGAGGATACTGACGAATACCGTGCTTTTATGGACGGCATTTATGTAATCATGGAGGAAGATCATGATGCGATCATTTCTGACGGTAAAACTGCGGAGTTCGTATATCACAGCACGGGCGGCAAGTTCCGAAAGCTGTACGGCTCGGTGATATATAACGGTGAGAAGAAGGTCGATGGCAAGGTCACTGTTCCGCTGACGACCGATGGCTGGCACTTGTATCTCGCACAGGAGTAAGGTGATACTATGCGCAGATGTGTTTCTTTAACGCTTGCATCGGTGCTGCTGGTGACGGGCTGTTCTGCTAAGATCGTGCATAACGAACCCAAGCCAATCGACAACACTGTCTATACACGTGAAAGCGCAGGGATACGCTTGCAGGACGATTTTTACGGCTATGTGAATTTTGATCTTCTGTACGGCAACGATATACCTGCTGATATGAACGAATTAAGTGCAGGACAGCTTGTAAATAAAAATGTCGAGCAAATACTTTCGGAGGAAATAATGACGATAGTTCAGGGGAGCAGTTATCCCGTCGGCAGCGATGAACAAAAAATACACGATCTGTATGAGCAGTATCTTGATGACAAAACAAGAGACAAGATAGGTCTTGCCCCCCTTGAAGAAGGCTTTGCAGCGATCGAAGAAGCACAGACGACAGCCGAATTTGTCCGTGCCTGCGGTATGCTTTATACCGATTATGGAGTGGCTGTACTGCCTGCGGTGTATGTATCGCAGAACCATTTTGACAGCAGCAGATACAGCTTGTCTCTCGGACAAATGGAGCTTTTCTATTCCACAGACGAGCTTCTGAATGGCAGGGACGGAGCAGAGGAATTGCAGCAGCAGATAACAGACCTTCTTGAAGCACTCGGAACAGATAGCGCCGATGCTCTCGTTTACGATACGGTCACGATGCTGCTGGATATCGCCAAAAGCACTGCCGACCTCAGCGTAAAAACGACAGAGGAAATGTACAATATCCGTAAGCCCGGGGAGCTTGCTCCTCTGATCGCGTCTTACATTGAAACGCTTAAGCTCGGCAGACGTGATGTGATCGTATACGACACCGAACAGCTGGATAAAATATGCTCTTTGCTGACCGATGAGAATCTCCCGTATTGGAAAGCGCTTGCGGAATGTGTGCTTATATACGGATATAAGGACTATCTTCCGCCGAAAATTTTCAAGTCTCTGGGCTCGGACAAAAGCTACGACGAGGAAAAGGCTCAGAGCGTTGTGAAAAAGCTGCTTTCAGACGAGATCGGAAATGTCTATGCAAAAAAATATCTCGATGCTCAGACAAAAACCGCTGTCAGACAAATGACAGAGGACATTATCTCGGCGTACAGAAAAGTCATCGAAACATCGGAGGTATTGTCCGAAAATGAACGTACGGAATGTCTTGCGAAAATAGACCATCTGACAGTGAATATCGGCTGCCCTGATGAAGAATATCACAGCAGCTCCGAGGTTTCGGGCAGTCTGCTTGAGAGCGCTGTAAGCATAAAAAGCGCAGCAGTAAAAGACAAGTTGTCAAAGCTTGATAAAAGTCCTCAGCCGACCGACTGGTATATGCTGCCGCAGACGATAAATGCGGTCTGCCGCCCTCAAAGCAACAGTATCACAATTCCCATGGCGTTGTTCAACGCGCCGTACTTTGATATAAACGCAGACTATTATACCAATCTCGGCGGTCTTGGTTCTGTTATCGCTCACGAGATAAGCCATGATTTTGATGCAGAGGGTATCCTTTACGATGAGTACGGAAACTACCGTCCCGAACGTAAAATCAGCGACAGGACAGCCATACTGTCTGATAATATCACATCATATTTTGGCAGCAGACAGATCATGGGCACATTCTATATCGACGGTGAACGCACAAATGGTGAAAATGCCGCAGACCTCGGCGGTATGCAGGTGATAGCCTCCATGACTGACGACACAGACGAGCTGAAACGCCTCTTCGAGAACTATGCAAATATCTGGACAACGCTCAGCTTTGACACCGATGCGGCGGAGCACATCGCAGAGGACGTTCACAGCCCAGCGGAAATACGGGTGAACGCTGTACTTTCATGTATCGACAAATTCTATGAAGCTTACGGAATAACCGAAACGGACGGTATGTATCTGCCGCCCGAAAAACGTGTAAGGGTGTGGTGATATGCGCTTTATATTGAAGATGATACTCCGCAGTATCACGGTAAAGCCCCTGCGGACGGCGGTCATCGTGCTGTGTCTTTCGGCAGTATCGCTGACATTCTCACTTTGCCTGACCATCAGCTTTTCTTCAAAGTCGGCTGTTGAAGAGCAAGTGCGCAGCGGAAACGGCAGAGCTGACATTGTGCTGAACAGCAGCAAGGGATTTGAGGAGCTCCCTGTTCTTCCCGACGGCTGTGACAGTCTGCCTGTTTTGCTGGCAAGCTCGTATTTTCAGATACATGATATCAACAATTACAAATACGTTCAGAAGAAAAATATCAAAGTCCTCGGAATTGATACCGCAAAGGCACAGGACTTCGGTATGCTTTCCGAGTGTACCGCACCGAAAGACGGTGAAGCGGTCATAAGCTACTCGGCGGCACAGCGATACGGCTATGAGGTCGGAGATACACTGAAGCTGCCCTGTGCAGATAAAACAGAAGTCACTCTTACGGTCTCGGCGATCGTACTTAACAAGGGCTTGCTTTCTATCATGCCGCAGACAGTGATCGTTACAGAAGACACAGCGAAAAGCTTTATGTCCGAACCCGAATTAAAAGCAACAATGCTCTATATCGACGCTCCCGACGGCATGACCACTGAAATTGCATCGCAGCTATCGGAAATGTACCCCGAATTCTCCGTTCAGCAGCTTACTGGAACAGCCGAAACAGAGGATATGGTAAGAAGTCTTACAAGGACTTTTTTCATACTGTTTATTATGACATTCATTATGATACTGTTCATTATTACGGCATTTGCAAAGAATATCGCCGCAGAACGGCTGTCTGTCATCGGGACTCTTCGGAGTATCGGGGCTGAGAAAAAGACTGCGGCTCTGACGCTGCTTGCGGAATGTGCGGTATACGGACTGCTGGGCGGCATTCTTGGAACTGTGCTGTTTTATGCCCTAAAGGATATGCTTGTGGGAAATATGCTCCCTTCTGTGAACGGACTTGGCGGGAGCGTTTTCGTTCCGTTTTACATACCGCTGACAGGACTTCTGCTCTCAGCGGTGATAAGCTGTACAGTCTCGCTTTCAACGATTATCCGCACATCAAAAACACCCATAAGGGACATCATTTTCGGCGGCAAGGACAGCATATACCGTCCCAAAACTGCGGCGGCAGTCATAGGCTCGATACTTGTGATCTGTGCGCTGATACTGTATTTTTCGCTGACAGGATTCATCGCTTGCATCGCTGGTCTTGCGGCGTTTGTCATAGGCCTTTGCCTTATCGTCCCCAAATTCCTGTCCAAAGTATCGTCGCTTGCAGCAAAGCACACGAACGGCGGCAGTATGCCCGTGTTAAGGCTTGCTGTGATACAGTCGGGAACTAAAAAAACAGCCGTCACAGGAACAGTCATCTGTACGTCAGTCATGCTTCTTACATCTTCTCTGTATATTCTTTCACGCTCGGTGGATAAGCTGTATTCGGTGAGAAATTACAGCTGCGATGCTATTATCCGTGAACTATCCGAACGTGCGGAACGTTATGATACGATCACCGCAGACAGCAGGGAGTTTATCTATAACACCGAAGAAACCACAAGTATAAACGGCAGAAATGTGACCGTCAATATCTTCGGATACGACGGCTTCGAGATGTTTTCGGGACTTCGTGATCTGCCTGAAAATCTCGCTGAAAATGAAATTACGCTTGACAAGCTGATGATGAAGCGGCTCGGTATCAATGAGGGCGATAAGGTCACTCTCACTCTGAAAAGCAATACCCTTCGTCCCGAAACGCTGATCCTGACGGCAGTATCGGGCATTGACAGCGTCTATTCCGATCAGCGGTGCAATGCAGCTGTCGTAAGCCTTGAAACCTACAAAAGCGTATATCACGACTATCCGTCAGCTCTGCTTGTTAAGGGTGATACCGAGCTTATGCGCAGACAGCTCATCGACAATAATGCGGAATTTCAGTCAGCAGAGGAATACTATGCTGCTGCGGACGAGGATTCAAAAAGCATCACGGGACTGCTGAATATGCTTGCGGTCATGGGTGTGCTGCTTGCGGTGGTATCCGTTTCGGGCGAGCAGATGATCGGCTTTACTCAGCGCAGACATGAACTTGCGGTACTGCGTTCTCAGGGAATGAGCATAGGGCAGCTTTCAAAAATGCTGCTCATAGAAACTGCGCTGACCGTGACCGTTCCGATATTGATTTTCGTGGTCTCAGGACATACAGTCGTACTGTTCATCACGAAAACGCTGGGCAGCCTTGAAATGAATATACCGATAATCTGTGATAAAACGAGGCTTGCGGTGTTTATCGCAGTCATGTCGGCAGCAGTAATGACGACCGTGCTGATGCCGATCTGTTCAATCAAAAAAATGAACGTTGCTGCCGAACTGAAACAGGAATAGGGGGAACAGAATGGAAAATATCATCGAAATAAAGGAAATATGCAAGAGCTTCGGCGAGAAAGACAGCCGCATACAGGTGCTGAACAATGTGTCCCTGACAGTCGGCAGGGGCGAGTTCATCTCGCTTATGGGCGCATCAGGCAGCGGAAAATCCACGCTTCTGTACCTCATTGGCGGACTTGATTCTCCTGACAGCGGAGAGATACTCCTTGAAGGCAGAGATATATCAAAAATGCGTGACAAGGAGCTTTCAAAGCTGCGGCGCGAGGGTATGAGTTTTGTGTTTCAGTTTTTCAATCTGGTGCAGAATCTCACGGTCGAGGATAATATCCTTCTGCCCCTCGTTATGGACGGCAAAAGCCCGAAAAAATACCGTGAAAGGCTGGACAGTATCCTTGAAACAGTGGGGCTTTCGGATAAATGCAAAAGCTATCCCAACCAGCTTTCGGGCGGTCAGCAGCAGCGATGTGCCATCGCAAGGGCTGTGATCTATGAACCGAAGATACTCCTTGCCGACGAACCAACGGGTAACCTCGACAGCAAAAGCGGCACAGAAATTATGGAGCTGTTCAGCCGCATCAACAAGGATAAAGGCATAACGATACTCATGGTCACACATTCAGCAGAATGTGCATTGTATTCCGACAGGGTCATAACCCTTTCCGACGGGGAGATCAGCTCTTGAAAACAAACGGCGGATATGTTATACTGAAACAGGGTGATAATGATGCGTATAGCCGTTTGCGACGATGAGAAATACTTCCGTGATACCATATGCGATGCGATAAATGCTTTTTATCAAAGCCTTGATGTGCTTTGCCTGTCCTTTGAAAGCGGTGCAGAGCTTATCGCAGCCTTTGAAAATGGACAGCGTTTTGATACAGTGTTTCTCGACATAGAAATGCCGCCGCCCGACGGTATGGAAACTGCAAGGCGGCTGCATGAGTTTTCTGCCGAACTTCCCGTGATATTTCTCACGAGCCATACCGAGCTTGCAATGGACGGCTACGAAGTCGGGGCTTTCAGATTCCTGCAAAAGCCCGTTGTCAGTGAAAAACTTACACAGGCACTTAAAGACATTGCGCAGCTGTACGGCAGAAAAAAGACTGTCTGTATCAGAGAAAACGGCGAGGAGTATTTTCTCACGCCCGATGATATCATATACGCCGAAGCTGACAACAACTCGGTGCGGTTCATCACAGCTGAGCGTGAGTATCACATGAGGATCAAGATCACCGAAGCACTTACTATGCTTGATACAGCTTCCGACAGCTTTTGCAGGGTGCACCGCTCGGTCATCGTCAATCTGGCACACATCATCAGCCGCAGTGACAGAGAAGTAAGGCTCGACAACGGCATCGTTCTGCCTGTCAGCAAAAGCTATGGTGACGAACTGAAAAGAGGTCTGATGGAATACATACGTCTGAACGCAAGGTAGGTGGTGCTTATGACAACAATTGCACATTCTTCAATTATACTGCTCGGTCTGATATACGGAACGGCGTTCAGCTTCTGCACTCTTGTCACTCTGGGCGACCTGTTTTACCGAAAAGTCAAACGTGTGATCTTGTTTCCGATGATCGCAGGAGTGCTATTCGGCATTACGGGATTTTTGCAGAACAGATTTCTCGGCGGTGTAGATCTGCTGCCCATGTACCTGCTGCATACTGCCGCAGCCTTTGTTCTTCTCACTGATAAGCGCAAAGAAAGTATCATTTCACTGATCTGTGCGGAGCTGTTTTCGGGCTGTATGATCGGAAGTATGCAGACGGCGGTGTTTTCGGTCACAAATGGTGCAGAGAGGTCATTTGTCCAAGTGACTTTATTGTATATGACCGGCTATATTTCGGCTGCTTTATTTGTATTTCTTTTGAAGAGGCTTGTCCGCAGCGAGGACAGAGTCCCACTCGGACTGCTGCAAATATTTCTGCTTACCGGTATTTCCTGCGCTGTTACTTCAATTGTAACCCGCAGTTTTACCATGTCCGACTACATTCCGAATGTTTCTCCCGAAGCGGCGATCCCCTCGGTACTGATGCTGATGTCGGTAAGCGTACTTCTCCTGCTCTCGGTAAAAGCAGATCAGGCGAAGCGTTTCCGTGAGACGAATGAGCTAAGCGAAAAATATATGACCGCACAGGCAAAGCATTTCGAGCAAAACAGAGCTGCCGATACCGAAATGCGTATGCTCCGCCACGATATGAAAAATCACATCACGGTGATGAACGGGCTTTTTGATTCAGGCAAAACAGATGAGCTTGGCGAGTATCTGAAAGAGCTTGGAACTTCCTTTTCGGACACGCAGTCTGTCAATATCACGGGCAATGAGATCGCCGATGCGATAATATATGAAAAGAAGAAATATGCCGAAATGAACGGTGCAAGTCTTGTGACCGAAGGCAGTCTGAAAGGGCTTGAGATCAGTGCGGTCACACTCTGTACAGTGCTTTCAAATCTTCTGGATAATGCCGTTGAAGCTGCCGCACAGACCGATACCGAGCGTGTTATAACACTTTCAGCAAAGAAGTCGGGCAGCTTTTATTACGTTTGTATCAGCAATCCGTCAGCAAACGCTGTTGATGTTTCGGCAGATATCCCCACAGGCAAGTCCGACAGTACAGGTCATGGACTGGGACTGAAAAGCGTCAGAAAAGCTATTGAGAAGTGCGGCGGAACGCTGGAGCTGTCCTGCAAAGAAGCATCATCAGGATATATCTTTACGGCAGAGGTGTTATTTCCTGTAAAGCTATAGCAGCTAAAATATCCGAGGATCTGACAGTAAAAGCTGCGGATAAAACTGCTGTAACGAAAACATTTCAAATTTAAGATTATATATGATCATTCTAATAAAACAGGCAGATACATCATGAGAAGTATCTGCCTTTTCTTTTTTATATTACTATATCAGTCCGAATTGATTTATGAAAGCGGTATCATCAGGGTAACGCAGAAGCCGTCGCTGGGGCACGAGCATATAAGCTCACCGTTCATTTTATCCATAAGCTCCCTTGCAATATACAATCCAAGTCCGCTGCCGTCCTTACCGACTGAATTATTCTTACCGCGGTAGAATTTGCTCGTTATCATGTCAAGCTCATCGGCTGGAACGCCCTCGCCGTGATCTCTTATGGACATTTCAAGGCAGCTGTCATTTATACTGTAGTTTATATCTATAGCCGTACCTGCATATTTATATGAGTTGCTCACGATATTGCCGACGACCTGTGAAAGTCTCGGTCTGTCCACCTGTATAAGACACTGCGGTATCTCACCTTCTTTTGCAAGTCCGCGGCTGTCATGCTCAGCGACTATCTCATGCAGTATCTCCGAGCTCTCATCACAGCAGCTCACATTCATTTCCCCAAGTTCATCGAGAACCGAAGCAAGAAGATCACTTACCAGAATATTTATCTGTTCCGACTTCTGATGGATACTGCCGACTTTTTCCAGAACATACCCGTCCTTAACCTTTACCGAAAGCAGCTCGCAAATAAGCTTTATTCCTGTTATGGGAGTTTTAAGATCATGGCTGAGCGAAGCTATCATCTCTTTTTCCTTCTGCTTCAATTCATTTTCGATCTGCCTTGAACGTTTCAGCTCCTCGCGCATGATATCAAAGCTTTCAGTGAACGCTCCGAAAAGGTTGTTCTTTTCCAGCATTATCGGCTCATCAAGCATTCCCGAGGCTACATTCACAGCGAATTTTTCCATTCTTTTGAAGGGATCAATGATATTCCTGCGCACATAGCTGCCGTAAAGCACTCCTGCAAGAATAAAAAGCAGCGACATTACCATAGCTGCCCCTATAAGCTTCTGCTTTACCATATCAAACCTTAATTTATCGGGATCGGGTATGATCACCGTTCCCATAAGGCGGCTGCCGTCTGCCACAGACATACAAAGACAGCCTTTATTGACAGCTTCCTCGATGGAGTTGACATTTTTCAGTTCGATCCCGACCTTGGAATATACAACAAATTCGTCACTGTTGAATATTATCATTTCATCGCTGAATTCACCGGGATCAAACGAGGCTATATCGTCCCAGTTTTCCTTTACAGTCTGTGTAAGATCATTCACCTGCAATGTATCTGTACTCTTGCTCCTGTACGAAAAAGTGATGCTCATAAACAGAGCTATACCGCATACTATTATAGCTGCGATTATCAGCAGGAGCCTTGTATAAAACTTCATGCTTCCTGTCCTGCCTCTCCGTCCTCGATAATATACCCAACTCCCCAGACAGTCTTGATGATATCGGGAGAATTCGGGTCTGTTTCTATCTTTTCGCGCAGATGACGTATATGCACAGCAAGTGTTCCCTCACCTATGAATTCATCTCCCCAAACATTTTTCAGAAACTCGTCCTTAGTGACAACACGGCCGCGGTTTTCGAGAAGATAGACCAGCATCTTATACTCCATAGCTTTGAGGTTTACCTCGCTGCCGTTTTTATTAAGCTTATGCCTGCCCGTATCCAGCACAAGTCCGTCTGATATGAACACTTCCCTGCACTGCAAACGGCTGTCCCCCGAAACGGCTTTTGCGGAGACAGCAACTGCTGCCTCCGCCGCTTTTTCATATCGTTTAAGTATCGCCTTTACCTTGGCAAGGAGTATATTCAGGGTATAAGGCTTTTTTATGTAATCATCGCCGCCTATGTTCAACGCAGTCAGAACATCATCGTCGCTTGTTCTCGCACTTATGAACAGGATAGGCATATCATACTGTGACCTGATCTTTTTGCAAAGCTCAAATCCTGATTTTTCACCAAGATTGATATCCAGCAGCAGAAGTGACACCTGATTTTCGTCAATGAACTTCACTGCCTCATCAAAGCTTGTAACATATGCTGTGCTTATATCAAAAATATTGAAATACTCCGCAGTAGTTTCTGCGATAGTCACATCATCGTCGATCATCAGACACTGATATTTCATATAATTACTCCTTTTTACTGTGTGATATTTATAATGCCGCCGTCCTCACCGAGGAAAACGATCTTTCCGTTTGCAGGCATAGGCACTGCATTGCCGTAATTCGGCATATAGCTCGAATATGTCATATGATCGTACTGATCGTATACATATACTGCTGCATTTTCAGGTATATCGAGCATCAGGGTCTTGTTTTCACCGCCTCCGATACTGAACCATTTTGCCTTTTTAGTGCTGAGCTTTACTTCTGTTACGCTGCTGTCAAGCTCTGGGACAGCGTCCTCGGAAATAAACTCTACAGCGCAGTTGGTTATATCCAATATCTCATATCCGTTCTCATTCTTTACAGTTATATCCTGAAGATCTCTTCCACCCGGCATAACAAGTGCAGATCTGAGGTTATCGCTGTCGATGATCTTTCCCAAGGAAGTATATCCCTTTGCCTCGGGAACAGTCTTTACAGATACACACGGCATTTCCGAATAATAGACATTGGAGTATTTTCCGTTGTAAAAATAGTATTTCTTTCCGTTTCTCGCCTCCCAAGCCGCCTGCACAGGATCGCTGACAGGATTTGCTTCTGCTCTCTGCATTTTATATGATGACATGGAAAGCTTATTTTTACTGCCCACTTCAAAATAATTATCGCCGCATATATAATCAATACCGTTTCTGCTCCTGAAGGTCAGAACTTCCTGCTGCTTTGACTGTACAGCCCTGCCCGAAGAAATATTTCCGTCCATGAGAACGAAATCATCATCGGAGGTATACATATAATCCTGCACTTTTTCCTTATCGCTGCTTATGCAGGCTATCTCCATATATTTTCTGTCAGGGAATGTGACCTTATAGACAGCCTCGCTTGTTATATAGATATCCTCATAAGCAAGATATTTCTCGGGAACAGTGTCAAGGGTCTGCTTCTTTTCAGCTGAAACGTGCTGTATATTTATGCCTTTTTCCGAAAGCGCTATATCCATAAGCGCCATTGCCATAAGCTCATTGTACATACTGCTTCCCCCTGATGACAGTACGGCTACGCTTATCTTTTCATCGGGAGCTACGACCAGTCCTGCGTGCTGATTCATGGTGTCTCCGCCCTTGCTTACGACCTTTACACCTGCTGCACTGTAATCGGCATACTCAACCTGATCCCAGCCAAGACCGAATCCGTCCTCATATTTATCCTCAACTGCGGTCTTGTTCATTTCCTTCTTTGCCTTGTCCGAGATCAGACGCTCATCGCCTGTGAAGAATGCACTTCCGAATGTGCAAAGCTCCGATGCCGTGGAATGTACGCCTCCCGAACCGAGATCCATGCAGTAATCCGCAGCCAGAAGCACATCTCCGTTCCAGAAGGTCTTTACCTGCTCATCGGTGCGGAAAACGTTCCATGCCGTACCCGTCTGCTGCATACCGAGAGGCTTGCAGATATTCTTTTCAATATAATCTGTAAAAGACATACCGCTGACCTGTTCCACTATAAGCTCGATAAGCTCAAATCCGTCATTGCAGTAAGCCCCGAAATCCCCCGGATCAGCTTTAAGTCTCTGTGTACTCAGCTCCTGAAGCATAGTATCATGGGGCGCTGTATCCCTGTCGTCAAAGAGCATGAAATCTCCCGCTGTAGTTCCCATCAAGCCCGATGTATGGTTCATAAGCATACGTACCGTTATGTCCTTATATCTCGGATCAGCCATTCTGAAATCAGGAAGATATTCTGTAATCGGTTTGTCTATGTCCACCTTGCCCTGGTCGGCAAGCTGCATAACAGCAGCTGCCGCAAAAGTTTTGCTGACAGAACCGACACACGAAAGTGTATCGTGGCTGTCATAGGATTTATTTTCAACTATATCATGTTCAGCACTTACAGGTACTGCTGCCGCAGCTGCGGCTATCGTTACCGCAGCCGCAAGTGCAGCTATTCTGTTCTTTTTCATACATATCCTCCTTATTCCGTCATAAGCTCGTAAACCGATATCTTCTTGATCTTTCTTGCGCCGATATATGCACAGCCAAAGCAGAAAATAAGGAACACGATATCCATAACGATGACAGCAGGCATATTTATGGAAATATTACCGACAAAGCTCGTTATGATGCTGACAGCTGCAACACCCACAAAAGTTCCGATAACAACCGAGAAAAGTGCCGCAGGCATTATCCTGAATGCCAGCTGGAGCATAAGCTCCTTAGAGGTATACCCCATACCCTTCATTATTCCGAAGTCCTTGCGCTGTCTCCTTATGCTTGATTCCATAAGTATAAAGATTATTATCATTACAACAACGGCAGATAGTATCATAAACAGTGTGGTGACGATAGATATAGCCTTCGCCAGTGCAGAAAGCTGGGTATCCATGATATCGCCTATATTCATTATCGACTTTATCACAAATCCGCTGCTGTTGCCTGTAATGACCGTATCCCCTGCCTGAATTGCATACTCTATGTGAGTTGCTCCGTAGCTTGCCATAATATCTGCTATCTGTCTTTCTGCCTCTGCCTTTATCCTCTCCTCATACGAACCCGATACACTATCATCATCTGAAATATCCGAGATGCTTCTGCCGTATTCCTTAGTAAGTCTGTATCTGAATTCTTCTGCATTGACGCCGTCCTTCAGATAGACCTCAACAGTATCGGGAGAATATGCAGGAATTATCCTCTTCATGCCGTCCTCAGTGAGATAGATGTTTATACCGCCGTTAGTAAGACAGGTAACGACGCCTGTTACAATATACTTTCTTTTAACATTGAGGTAATCCAGTGTAACACTGTCTCCCACATTTATATTTTCTATCCTTGAACACAGATTTGTTATCATCAGCTCGTTGTCATGCTCGGGGAAACGTCCCTCTATAGGGAATATATTTTCCGTATCCTTAAAGTCTCTGAACGACATAGGGAACATGAACTCGTTGCAATCCACAAGCTTCAGCATTTTACTTATTCCCGATGTGGGAGTAGCCTTTCTCACCTCGGGCATCTGTTCGAGCTCAGATGCAAATTCGTAAGCGTCTGCCGAATTCATAAGCTCAACACGCAGGTTGCTCATCTCCATGCCTGCGCTCACAGCGATCGCATTCATGCCGCCGCTGAAGAAATTGAACATGATAAAACTGAACACGATAGCGATAGAAGAAATAGTTATACATACGGTAAGTCCGATATTCTGCTTGAAGTTCTTCACAAATCCCTTCATGGCAAGGCGAAGATGAACGTTGTTCTTGGTGTCTCTGAGCGGGAAACGCTCCTTGCCGAAGCGGTGATCCTTCAAGCCCTTGCGCAAGGCACGTACAGGAGGATACTTCTTTACCATGTTTGCTCTTACATAAGCTATCAAGAAAACAAAGAGCAGTATGCCTTCGGCAGGGATCAGTATAGGTAATGCCTTGACGCTGCCGTACAGATGATGTCCCGACATTATCTCGCCGACACGGAACAGAGCAGGTGAAAGAACGAAACAGCCGCCTGTACCTATAAGTATTCCCACAGCAGAAATAATAAGATACTCTATTACATATGAAAGCGTGATATTCTTTGAGGTATAGCCGAGAGCTTCAAGAACACCTATTGATACGATCTGATCCTTGATATCCCCTGCTATTCTGAAGCGTATCATAATAACAACAGATATTATGATGATAACAGCCATAGCTATCATTATCTTCATAATAATATCCACAGTAGCTTCAACGCCGCTCTTTATACCCTCATAGACTATTCCGATACAGCCGCTCTGGACATCAAGATTTGAATAATCCTCAAAAGCATCGAGCGTTTCATCAAAAAGCTTTACTCCGCCTTTTCCCTGACCGTCATTATATGCAAGCAGGACGTACTTTGTAAGAACACTTTCAAGCACATGATAATCCTCATCGGAAACTATCATTTTAAGTCCGCCGCCTGTTGAGTCGAAAAGGACCGTGTCGTAAAAGCCTGCAACGGTAAACGAAAATCTTCTCGTGCCGTATACCATATCGAATTTATCCCCTGCTTTGCAGTTAAGGTTTGCCTCAGCATCATACGGCATATATATCGGGTGAGCGATATCTGCGATCTCCCCATCGCTCAGGGTAGTTTCGATCTTGACTTTTTCAAACTTCTTATCATTATCCTCGGTAACGAACGCCATATACAAAGCCTGTTCCTTGTCATTTGCGTCCAGATAATTGGTACTCATGCTGTACAAAAGCTCAGATACAGCACATTTCTCCACGCGCTCGTCCGAGCTGAGTATATTTTCATATTCCTTGTCATAGGAGCTTTCCGTAACGAGCATATAGTTCTCATAGCTCTCGGTATTTTTCATCATATTCGGAAATATTGTCTTTAAACCTTTTATTCCCTCAAGAGATGAACTCATAAGAAGCATACAAAGCGCTATAAGTATGACCAGCGCTGCGGTCTCAAGCTTATGCTTCTTTATATTTGCCCATGACAGTCTGACGATCTTTCCCATTGCCGTCACCATCCCATTCTGTCAAGGAAATCCTGCAAGCCGTCACGGCGTTTTTTGATATCGTCAGTACCGTATTTCGGCATTTCATACTCGCCGCTTATCGTACCGTCAGATAAGAAGATGACTCTGTTTCCGCGGAGAGCAGTTTTTACGTCATGTGTTACCATTACGATGCTCTGACCCTTATTGTGAAGCTCTGTGAAAATATCCAGCACATCACGGCTCGAAGCGGAATTAAGGCTTCCTGTAGGCTCATCTGCAAACAGTATCTTAGGATCGTTTATTACTGCACGAACGATGCCCACACGCTGACACTCTCCGCCTGAAAGCTGATTGGGATACTTATTCCAGCACTCCTTCTTTATGCCCACCTTTTCAAGAAGCTGCCCGGCTTTTTTCACAAGCTCCGCAGAATTCTTCTGTGCCACAAGTGCTCCTGTCATAACATTGTCGAACACTGTCATATTTTCAAGAAGGTATATGCTCTGGAATACAAAGCCGCAGTTCTTGCGGCGAAATATGGCAAGCTCGTCGTTTGAAAAGCCTGATATATCCTCATTGCCAAAGAAAACCTTTCCCAGAGAGGGCTTATCCATACCCGAAAGTGCGTAAAGCAAAGTGGATTTGCCCGATCCCGAAGACCCCATGATCACAGTAAAATCCTTTTCGCGGATCTCAATATCAAGATTTTTGATAACGTGCTGCTGAAAACCTCCGCTTGAGAAGGTCTTGCACAGCTTTTCTGTATGTAATACAGCAGTACTCATAAAAATACTCCTTTTCCGCAGTTGCCCCCAAGTGCCCTGCATTTATTCTGTGATCTTAGTATACCTCATTTTTCCAAAAACTTCTTTATCATACTACTATTAATTTCTTATCAAATTCTTAATTGTTTATTATCAAAGACCTTAATACATAGATTATACCATAGCAGCGCTGTTTTTTCAATAAGACCTCTTCTTACTTAATTGTATAGAATAACGCCGATGTCATTATCGTACCATTCGTAATCCAAGCACAACATTATACTATATGTTGAATAAAGTTCCCGATTTTCTCCTTATCCTTTATCACTACTATACTCCATGACATTTTTTCGACCGAAAAAACAAGATTTTTCGTGATTATGACAACGAGTAAAGTGATTGACAGAGCTAACACGATGTGGTATACTTAAATTAAAAATATTATATGAGGAGATATGAATTATGAAAGAAGCTTTGCTTATCATAGATGTACAAAACGACTACTTTGAGGGAGGAGCTTGTGAGCTTCACAATGCCCGTGAGGCAGAGGATCACATAATCGACCTTATCAAAGAAAGCCGCGAACTGGGACGACACATTATATATATAAAGCATATCAATCAGCTTGATGACGACTTTTTTGTCGAAGGGACATACGGCTGTGAGATATCAGAAAGAGTCAAGCCGCTTCCTACCGATACTGTTATAATCAAATACTGCCCTAACAGCTTCCTCGGTACAGAGCTCAACGACTGCCTGCGCAGTCTCGGTGTTGAAAAGCTCATCGTATGCGGTATGATGACACATATGTGCGTTGATACAACAGTTCGTGCAGCTATGGATCATGGCTATGATGTGACACTCGTAGCAAATGCCTGCGCAACTATGGATCTGACCATAAACGGCGAAACTATCCCTGCCGATACAGTTCAGAAAACATATATCGCTTCACTTGCAGGTATATTTGCCAAGATCGTGTAATACTATAATAAACGGCTGAGCCGCTATATGATATGGGAAGGTGAAATTACATGAAGGTCGCTTTTTTCGATACAAAGCC
>JAEEGL016139195.1_pt1 | contig 25634 bp, 13 predicted proteins | sample 9134231 | NCBI WGS metagenome assembly JAEEGL01 (sample SAMN16246548, study PRJNA631951) | gut metagenome | biome: gut microbiome; feature: rumen; material: fiber-attached | host: Bos | place: Iran: Karaj | collected 2018-10
ATCGGCGAGAGCGTTTGTTGAACCGTGTAACAGCCGCGTTGTCAATCGCTATGCGCAACCCGTTTTCAACTCCTTCGTCAACCGCCTTCTTCCTCTCATTCTTAGCGATTTCTTCGCCGATTTCAGCTAATACGGATTTCATCGTTCTTTCGTCTCCTTGATTTGCCGATTGAAAAAGCGCTTCAACCGTCGATTGGTCGACGGGAATCTTTGCGTTAATCGCGCTTTTCATAAAGTAAACCGTCATGGAGCCCAAGAGGTCGCTTTCACGTTTGCCCCACGCGTCGACGCTGCGCAACGGACTCAAAACCGTCGATTCCGAGCCCGCAAGCCGACCGAGACTCGCTAGCGCCATTAAATCGTACGCCACGCGCAGAAACGGGGACGCGACTGTTCAAAAATCAAGGTTTTGCGCGTCTCGGCACAAGCCAGAACCTGGTTCGGTCGGCTACCCAGTTTGGACGCCACGTCCTTATTTCACTTCTAGCGCGGCGCCGCAAACGATCTTTTCCAGCGTATAAGACTCATACCGCAACGCTTCCCATTCCCTAGCGAGTTCCGGCTCGACGATCTTAGAAAACTCCTCCAGACTGCGCGCCGCTTCCTGGAATCGCGCGAAATTGGCGACGAGCACGTCGAGCAGTGTCGCGCGCTGATATTCGTCGGACGTCGCGATCTGAACGCCGACGTCTTCCAACGTGTCGCGCGCGTCGAGTCTTGCGCGGCGATCGAGTCGGTCGGCGACGTTCGCGAATCGATGGCGCGTCTCCTTAACGCGGCGCGCGAGCTCTTCGGAGTCGGCGAGAAAGCGCGCGGCGTCTTCGATCACGCGCAGCGCCTCGCGCCCGCGATTCGCCGCCGCGTCGAGTATCCGGTAGATTTGACGTTCCGACATGATTCAGCGCGCTCCTTTAGTTGTATTCGAAGAATTCGTCCCAGGCTTTATCGAGAATAGCGAGCGTTTCGTCGAGCGACTTTACGCGATAGGTCGGCGCGTTTTCGCCGGGACGCTCTTCGAGGATTCCCTTTTCGCGTAATTTGCGTAGCGCGTCCTCCGATTCAAAGTCGACGTCGATCCCAAAGCGCTCGCGCATCCACGCCTCAGCGGCGTCGTCGATTTCACGTTCCGTCGCCCAGTCCTTCTGTCGCAACGCGGCGTAGTATCCAAGCGTGAATTCCTTAATCTCCTGCTCTTCCGCCGCCGTAACGAGCGCGTCGATCGCGGTGAGATTCGACGCGATCGTGTGATAATAAATGCGATTGGCGTACTTTTGCAGATACGCCGTGCGCTTGTGGACGAATCCTAACGCGCTTTTAACGAAGGCGAGAATGAACGCAAACGCCATGAGTAGCGCGGCGACGACGCTAAAGGCCGCGATTACCATTTTCACAATCGCGGTCGTCGCGCCTGCGCCGAAAGTTCCTAGGATCTTGATACCGTCGAAGATTGGAAACTTAAGTTGCACGCGCGGCGCGACGAGCGTCATGTGTTCGAGCGCGACGTCTTTAAAGAGTTTGACCGTAATGCGGTCGGTCGCGTGGTCTTTGCGCGATTCTTGCTCTTGGTCGTTCGCGTCTTGGGAGTCGCAACCGCACCCCTGCTCTTGCTGGGTTTTACGATCAAGTTCGTCGAGATCGAGGAGCGCGCCGTCTTTGACGCGCGCAACGACGCAGACGCGACTCATGACCTCGCTTTGAATGGTTATGCAACGTCCGGCGGTCTTCCAGCGCGGAAAGGTTTCTTTCGGAGTTGGCCGCACGCCGCGCGCGTAGATTTTATAGTCTAGGAAGTCGTCGTAGATCGCCTTAACGGGCAATGCGTCGGGACGACGTAGTTGGAGAATGTGATCGACGACGTCGCGAGGCAGCTCAAAGTAGTTGCTTGCCGTCAGCAGCGCGTCGATCTTTCTGAAGAAACTTCGACTGTGTCGCTCGCGTTTCAAAGGATCGAATTGCAATTCATATTGCGCGTCGGAATCGGGATCGAAGGGCGCGAATGCGTCGCGTAGGTTATTGGCGTCTTCCAGGAGGTCGTAGTGGAATCGCGCGGCGGTCATTTTAATGAAGTCGTCCCACTTTTTCGGCGATTCGTCGTCCCGCGTCTTGCCTTCCTCGCGAATTTTATCGAGAAAGACCTTGAGTCGAACGGGAATGAAATTTTCCCGATCGTCTGCGTTCGGGGGCGTGAATCCTGTTTCGAAGAGAGAGTGGGTTATCGTTTGCGGCTTAAAGTAGTCGAATTTCCGCGCGAGAAGGGAGCATAATTTATCGAAAGGCCAAAAGAGCGTCTCCATGAATACGGAGGTAGCCGCCCCAATCGACATGTCGACGGTAAAGAGTTTCTTAACGTTTGCAAGCAGTTTGGAAGGCGCTTTCATGGACGATCGTTATTCTCTCTTGGAGGTTGTATTCTGTCTAACGAGCGGGGACGTTCATTATAGCGTCTACGATTGTTACTGTAAAGTTATTCGTTCGACGAATTGATTTTGGGTTAACGGCAGGGCGTCGAGCGATTGGATTGATTCTTCATTGTAACGCAACGCTTCGAACGTAACGTTTGAAATTCGGCATTCGTCGTTGAGCCCCTGAAGATTGACGGCGGGCCGTTTGTTTCCGAGAACGCGAATATTATTGAAGCGCACCGAGTCTACCGTTCCATTTTGTTCGTCTTGCGAGTATGGCGTTTTGACAATAACGATCTCTACGAGTTTGGGACAGTAATTGGGATCGGCGTTGGGATCGTACTGCTGATCGTCGGTATGTTGATAGATGGGAACGGGAATGGAGTCGTCGAATTCCACACGAACGTTGTCGAAGACGACGTTGGAGATTTTAGCGCGATCGCCGTGCTGGATATCCATCGCGATGTGAGTCGTACGAATAATATCGGAATCTTCAAATCGTATATTTTTGAATTCCGGCGCGCGCGTCTCGGCGCCAAGTTCCATGGCGCGTCCCCAGTCGCACCAGACGACGTTGCGACGGAAGGTTAGGTCTTGCGAGTTCCGCTCGGACTCGCCGATCCCTTTAACGACGAGCGAATCGTCGAAGGTGCGCAAAAAGGAGTCCTCGACGAGCGCTCGCTCGCAATTGCAGACGTCGATTCCGTCCGCGTTATATCGCCATAGGCCGACGAGCTTCGTATTGCGTACGACGACGTCGGTGCATTGGTGGAGAGTCGTCGACCATACGTCGGTATCGCGCTGGACGATTCCGTCCACGGTTACGTTGCGAGAATTCGTAAATCGAAATATTCCGCCGATTGCGCCACGTTCGAACGGACCTGCGTCGATAACGCCAGGACCCGAGACGGTTACGTTCTCCACATGATCGCCGCGAACGCCGCCGTAAACGACCGCGCCGGCGTCGACGAAGATTTCGTTCCCGCTCTTGACCTCGAGAACGCCGACGTTATGCACGCCCGGCGCGAAGTACTTGAGATTCGGCGCGTTCAGATCGCGAGGGCGCTCGTAGACGGGAAACGGCAGTAGGTGAAGCGCGTTGTGAAAGCCGTTGATTTCAAGAACGCACGCATGCGTTTTAGGTACGGAAAAAGAAATCTCGCGCGTCTCGCTATTCACCGTCGGCGTTATTCCCAACGAAAGAGGACGCACGACGACCGAGTCGAGCGCCTTGTCGCCTCCTACCCGAACGACGACGTTCGTTTCCTCCTCGTCTGTTTCCCAGGTAACGAAACCCGCTAGTTCCGTTTGGTCGAGGGTGCGCTGATAGCCCGGCCAAACGCGATTGAACGGCATGGCGCTCACCCGGCATTGCCAGACGGGCGCGCTGAAACCGTTGAGCGTAACGGTTAGTCCGTCGTACGTTTTTTCTGATTCGGGAATCTGCGGTATGATTGTCTTTGCGTTCGCTTGCGCAACGGCGAATACGAGAACTAATACCGAGATTGTGAAGATGCGTCGCGTCATGAGCGTCCTTTCGAGATTGTGACTTGAAATACGACATAAAGAAAGACGCGAGCCATCGCTTGATTAGCGATTTCTCGCGTCCAATGACGTTGGTCGTCGCATGGACGACGTTATAGCAATTTCGGATTAACCAGTTTGGGCCGCGCCGGCGGTTTGTCGCCGCGTTCTTTCTGAACCTTCTTGCGGTATTCCTCGTCGAAGAAGTACTTTGCCTTCTCGGTTCGCGCCTCTTCCGGAACCTGGTTCGGAGGATAGACGGTTAGATTGATCACCGATTTTTTTTGAATGTCGAAGACCCAACCGCTTGTGTCGGGGTTCGTGTGCTGCATATCGATGAGCATCTCGAGGTCTTTAAATGATAAGTCGCCGAACTCCGTCTTATTCTCCGTGCCTCCTACTAAGTTGAAGGCGCCGGTGATGTAGACGTTGTAAACGCCCTTAGGGATACCGTCATTCTTGCGAAAGGTATGGAGCGAGTACTCGCCATTTTGATCAATATCGCTTCGACCTAAAACGAAATCGTCCGTGAAGTAAATTGATCCGCATGTGAGCGGCGTTCCGTCAGGAAAGGTTACGCGACCCGTTACGCGCACATTCTTGGAACACCCCGCGAGGAACGCCCCGATTAGAACCAGACTTGCAAACGTAAGGCAGCGCTTAAAATTGATTGGTCGCATAGGTGAATAAACGCAGAGGCAAGAAGAAAAAGATTACTCTGCCGCCGATGGAGCAGGATCTTCAAGAGTGATGTCGTACGTCATCGATTTCGAAACAGTTACCGAAAGCCCGCTCTCGTCAGGATTCGAATATTTGCTCGAAATCAAGCTCTGACTGAGGCCAATCTGAGTATAGCCGACGTCGGCGGTCTTCGCTTCTCTTCCTTGACCAAAATCAATCGCTTCGGTGATGTAGACTTTGTAAGTCCCCGGAGGCACGCCGTCGCCCGGCTTCTGAGTGCGCATCACAAATTCGCCGGTTTCTTTATTAATTTCGCCCTTGCAGAGAACTTTACCGTCGGTGAAGTTGACGACGCCGACTTTGAGCGGGGTCGTTCCGTCGGAGAAAAAGACTTTTCCCTTAACCTTAGCCTTACCGCATCCAGCGGCGACGAACGTCGCGACGAGGCATAAGGCGACGAGTAGAGCAACGCGTTTCTTCATTTGATATTCCTTGTTAATCATTCTAAAACCGCACGTCGCGCGCCGCATAGCGCGAGACGTCGACGAACGGTCTGTGCGTGGTGGATAGGTAGAACGACTGAGCGTTCCGTTTCCATAGAACACAAGCCGTTGCGCCGTTCTCATGTTAAAGGAACGGCGCGATCGTCCATTATTATCGCAAAGGGCGCTCGTTAGTCAAGAGACTAGCGAGCGCCCAAGTCGATTTTCATTTGCCAAATGAACGAGCGGCGTTCATTGACGCGATCTGAGTTCAGCCGCCGAAGAAGAACGTCCGCTCAAAATGCAGGGCGCTTGAAAGACTAGTTGGCAGATTCGGTATTGCCGTCGTCGACGGTCGCGAGGTAACCAAGAATTCTTTGCGGCGTGGTGGAGCCGAGGAAGTGGACGGAGCCGTCGGCATAGAGGAAGTTTCCGCCGGAGGCGTGCCAGCTGCCAAGACCGCAGTTAATGGACGCGTTCTTGTTCGAAGCAAGGTGATCGAAAGGACCGTCGATACCGTTGGCGAGGACGCTATACGGGGTCTTATGATCGTCGGACCAATACTGGGCGACGCAACGGAGAATGTAACCGCAACCAGTGGAGGCCGCGCCGCAGAGGTAGGAGCAGTCGTGGCATTCGGACCAGTTGTTCGCGCTCGGAGAGGTCGTATTGCAGACGCCTAGACCGTCTTGCGGAATGTGCTTTTCGCCGATGACCATCTGGTTGCTCGTGCCGTCGACGCAACGCGCGAGGGAGTCGCGACCTTCAGAGTTCGGCTGCGCTTCGCTCTTACCGGCCGGAATCTTACTTCCGCGGAAGAAGCCCTTCTGATAGGTGGCGCATTGCTCCTCGTTGAAGCACTGGAAGACGCGGACGTAGTGGTGCGCGTCGTAGTTGCTGGTCGTAGCGCGTCCGTTGAAACCTCCGTTTGACTCGGTCGAGGCGACCATGCAGTAGTCGGTTTGCGGACCGGCGGAGTTGTCGCCCGTGGAGGTGTTCTCGTATTCCTTAGCGGCTTTGCCAGTACGACGAGAGGGGCAGGTCATGTAGGGAACGGAGGCAAAGCCTTCCTTTTCTTCGGCTGTTAGCGTTACGCCCTTCCATCCGCCTCCTGTGTTCCAGAAGTACTGACCAAGAGTGACGGGGTCGTTGCCGGCGAAGTGGTTCCAAAGGTTGGTTTGTTCCGCGAACGGATAGAGGTAAGCCCACATGGTGGCGCGGTGCCAGGAGTGAGCAGCTTGCGGAATCTTGCCCTTGACGTCGTGATGATTGTGGATCGCAAGCCCCATTTGCTTGAGGTTGTTGGTGCATTGCATACGACGGGCCGCTTCGCGCGCCGCCTGAACGGCGGGCAGAAGGAGACCGATAAGAATACCGATGATCGCAATAACGACCAGTAGTTCGACGAGCGTAAAGCCGCGACGTTTGGAATTAGTCATAAAAGGTGACCTTTCGTGATAAGGGTATCATGGATCTATAATGAATCGAATCGCCGCCGAGCGAAACGTCTCCTGGAAGGGTTTCGCGGCGCGTCTGATTATCGCAATCGTGCGTCGCTAGGGAGGCAACGTAAACCTATTCTACAATATCCGCCACAATTTTGCAAGTGTGAAATTTTAAAAAGGGCGTTTATTTGACGATTTTTTGTCCCGATTAGTTTCGGACGAAATGATTTTTTTGAGAATGTTAAAAAAGACAAAATGGGACGTTTGCCAGAATTTTCGCCATTTCCGCTCTATTTGCGTTGCGACGATGCGAGCGTGCGGCAGTTTTGTCGGGCGTCGCTTGACATTTCACAGGCAACGACAATAATATATTGAAAGGTGCGCGCGCTCATTCTCGACGAATTGTATGTGGCAAGTTGGGGAAGCGCGCCAGTAACGCGTCGTTTTTCGACGTCGCGTCATGAGAATCGGTCAAATCGCGTTTGCGTTCGGCGAGCGCGACGATACTGCGTCACAATGGAGTCCTTTGCGCAATGAAAATTAGCAAAAGTTGTTTGAAGACGTCGTGCGCGAGCGTCGTAGCGCTTGCGTTGTTGTTATGCGTGCCCTTTTCGAACGCGCCGCAAGCGCTAGCGTCGCCGCAAACCGCCGACGCGGCGGCGACCGCGACGGACGCGCCCGAGGCGGCGCCGGCGCCGGTTGCGACGGAAGTAGAAGTCGCGTCGTCCGACGCGACGGCGAGCGCCGACGAAGCGTCCGACGTCTCGCGCGTTAGTTTCTTCTCGGGTTTTGGCGCGCTGTGGCTCCTTGCTTTGATAGGAGCGTGCGCGTCGTTGGTCTATGCCGTCCGCTTCTTTAAAGCCATGATGAAGGAGGACGAAGGAACTCCCGAAATGATCAAGATAGCGGCTGCGGTTCGCAAGGGCGCAAACGCGTACCTGAAACAGCAGTACCGTGTGGTCGCAGTCTTCTTCGTCGTGATTTGGGCGTTTCTCATGTGGCTCGCGTGGGGCGCGGGCGTGCAGAATAAGATCGTTCCTTGGGCGTTCCTGACGGGCGGTTTCTTCTCGGGTCTCGCCGGCTGGTTCGGCATGAAGACGGCGACGTGGGCGTCGTCGCGTACGGCGGCGGGCGCGCAGAAGTCTCTCAATCAGGGCTTGCAAGTTGCGTTCCGTTCCGGCGCGGTTATGGGCCTAACGGTCGTTGGCCTCGGTCTTCTCGACGTCGTTCTGTGGTTTGGCGCGCTCTACTGGGTCTTTCCGGCGTTCGGCTGGACGATGAGCCTTACGGAAATCACGGTCGTTATGCTCTGCTTCGGCATGGGCGCGTCTTCGCAGGCGCTCTTCGCGCGCGTCGGCGGCGGCATCTATACGAAAGCTGCGGACGTCGGCGCCGACCTCGTCGGTAAAGTCGAAGCGGGCATTCCGGAAGACGACCGCCGCAATCCCGCGACGATCGCGGACAACGTCGGCGACAACGTCGGCGACGTCGCCGGCATGGGCGCGGACCTCTATGAATCGTACTGCGGCTCGATTCTTTCCTCAGCGGCGCTAGGCGTCGCGGCGTACGCGGCGATGGGCGCGCCGGTCGGCACGCAGATGCGCGCGCTCTTCCTGCCGATTATTCTTGCGGCGGTTGGAATCGCGCTCTCGATCTTCGGCGTTTTTCTCGTTAAGACGGACGAAAACGCGGACCAGGGCGCGCTCCTCAAGGCGCTCGGGCGCGGCGTTAATCTACCTTCGATTATTATTGGCGTTCTGGCGATTCTGATTTCGCTCGCCATGCTGCCCGGTTCGGCGAAATGGGCGGGCGCTTCGGTCGTAACCGGTTTGTTCGCCGGATGGCTGATCGGCAAATGGACGGAATACCGAACCGCGTACGAATATAACCCGACGAAAGCGATCGCGCGTCAGGGCAAGACGGGCCCGGCGACGGTTATTATCGCCGGTATTGCGGAAGGCATGTACAGCGTTTGGGCGCCGGTCGTGATCGTTGGCGTCGCGACGATTTTGGCGTTCGGCTTTACGACGGGCTTTAATTTCGGCGACGTTAAGACGTTCTCGCTCGGCCTCTACGGGGTAGGCGTCGCTGCGGTCGGCATGCTGTCGACGCTCGGCGTAACGCTTGCTACGGACGCTTACGGTCCGATCGCGGACAACGCGGGCGGCAACGCGGAAATGGCGGGTCTTCCAGAAGAAGTTCGTCAGCGCACCGACGCGCTCGACTCGCTTGGCAATACGACGGCGGCGACGGGCAAAGGCTTCGCAATCGGCAGCGCGGCGCTTACGGCGCTCGCTTTGCTCGCGGCGTACGTGGAAGAGGTTCGCGTCGGTTTCGAGCGTTGGGGCGTTTCCGCCGTAACAGCGATCGAGCAGGATTCTGCGGCGCAGCCGGGCTTCTACAAAGTCTCCGACAATTTTGTCGTCTACTACGCGGGTAGAGAAGCCGTCGAGGCGGAGAAAGCCAAGCTCAAAGAGAACGGCGAAGATTGGTTCCCGAAATCCTACCTTGTCAAACCGCAACAGAGCAAGAATCCGAACGAGGATCTTGCGATCTATCGCGGCGCTAAGACGACATGGAAGGAATCCAACGAAGCCTGGGCCAGCCTGACGGCGACCAAGAAAAAGCCCGCCTTCATCTCGCAAGAAGTCGCGGCGCTGTGCCCGTTCGTCCCAACTGGCCCCGAAGAGCCCGAAATGACGCTCGTCAAGAACGCCAACATGATGGACTGGATGGATTACTACTCCTGCAACCTCCTGAACCCGAAAACGCTCGTCGGCATTTTCCTCGGCGCCATGACCGTCTTCGTCTTCGGCGCGCTCACTATGACCGCCGTCGGACGCGCCGCCTCTGGAATGGTCGAGGAAGTGCGTCGGCAGTTCCGCGAGATCGAAGGAATCATGGAATATAAGAACGAGCCCGATTACGAAACCCCCGTCGCTATCTCCACTAAGGCGGCGCAACGCGAGATGATTATTCCGTCGCTACTCGGCTTGGTTATGCCGCTCGTCGTCGGGCTCTTCTTGGGCGTAACGGGCGTAATTGGTCTGCTCGTCGGCGCGTTGACCGCAGGCTTCTGCGTCGCCGTCTATATGGCGAACGCGGGCGGCGCGTGGGACAACGCCAAGAAGTACGTGGAAGCGAACCTCGAGCCCGAACTGGGCGGCAAGCATTCCGAATGCCACAAAGCGACCGTCGTCGGCGACACGGTCGGCGACCCCTTCAAGGACACGACCGGTCCTTCGCTCAATATCATTATTAAGCTGATGAGCATGGTCTCCGTTGTTGCCGCAGGCTTTATTGTCGCGTACGGCGGCTGGTTCTGATCCTTGCTTGATTCGTCGAGGAACTTATTGGAACGCCGCGCGCTCTAAAGGACGGCGGCGTTCCAACTGCGGACGCGTTGCGCGTTGACGTCGGTTGCGAAATTCGCTACAATCGCAGGGCGTCGGCGCGCTCTTTTGTGTTGACGGCGCGGCAAGCAATTGAAAGACGACAGGTATGGCGAAAAAAGATAGGAACGACGAAAAGAAGGGCGTTTTCACGATACCGCGCGCGGCGGACGGGTCGTCGCTATTGAGTTTTGACGAGGCGGAGAAACGGTACGGCTCGATTCACGATTCCCTGTGCCACATCACCCTCGGCGATCGCCCGACCGCAATCGAATTCGTAAAGGCGTACGCGCCCGATATAGCGCGCGAATTCGACGTCGACGAGCTTGAGATCCTGTCGAACGAGATATACGACGACTTCATGGGGAAGAACGTGCTTGACTTTGTCTACCGGATTCCTCCCAAGTCGGACGGTCTTCCGTTGGACATGACCTTAATCGTAGAGCATAAATCGTGGGGCGGCGGCGCCGCAGATCAGGAGATAATCAACCAACTGCTGTATTATTTCGCGCTCGTCTGCCGTCGTCGTTACGCCGACTGGAAGGAAACGAAAAAAGAGGAGCGACCCGCTAAGTTAGCTCAGCCGCTTGTTCTCTTGCTCTATTCCGGTAAGAACGTCGACTATAAGCCCCCGCAATGGGAGATCTGCTATCCGTTGCCAGACGCGCTACAACGTTGGAGCGTCCGCTTTCCCATTATGGGCGTGAACCTAACGCGAATGTACCGAGAGGGCGCGCTCGTCGGTTCGCCCTTCCTGCGCGTTATGGGCGAATTGCTCGCGACCGCAAGTTTAGAGGAACTTCCCGGCGTCTACAAACAGATTTTCCAGACCTATAACGAAGTCGACGAGTGGGGCGATCGCGAACGAAAACTAGCGCGCGCCAACTTTACCTATACCGACAGAGCGCTCAAAAACTTGGATCGACCGCTCACGCTCGAAGACGCGCTCGATATCAACGCAAATTTACGAAAAAAGGAAGCGAGGGATACGATGATTTCCTATTTTGACGAATTAAAACTTGAGGGAGAGATCAAGGGAAAGATTGAGGGAAAGATTGAGGGAAAGATTGAGGGAAAGATTGAGGGAAAGATTGAGGGAAAGATTGAGCTTTTCCGCGCTCTGGTTGACGGGAAATTCAGTTTCTGTCCCGAGCGCTTGTGCGAGAAATTCGCGCAAATTACCGACGGCGCCACCCTAGATCGAATTTGTACTTTTGTAGCCTATAAGGCGAAGACGCTCGAGGACGTCATGGATTTCGTCGACGAGCAAGCAAAGGCGATATCGTAGCGCCGCGAGCAGTCGCTCGTTTCCTGACTCCATGACGCGGAGCGGCGAGGGAATTTTTCCCAACGAATGAACGTAGTTCTCTCGCTTATCACGACAATCAGCGCAACCATTAGACATTTTGGACATCCACCGGAGAAGAATCTTTGGGCGCAATACCGACCGGAATGAAGCGCGCGATCGACAGGTGCTTTCCTTTTACGACGCGCAGTTTACTTGCAAAATGGTCCTACGAATTGGATCGCGTGAACGCATTGGAACCGAAGTTTCAGAAGTTGAACGACCACGAACTTCGAAAGTATAGTTTGTCGTTGCGTTACCGCGCGCGTAGCGGCGAGCCGCTTGCTCGACTCTTGCCGGAAGCGTTCGCGCTCGTTCGCGAGGCGGGCTCGCGCACGCTCGGGATGCGCCACTTCGACGTTCAGATTTTGGGCGGCATAGCGATCTTTAATCGTTCGATCGTTGAGATGCAGACGGGCGAGGGTAAAACCTTAACGGCGACGGCGCCGCTTTATTTGCGCGCGCTTGCCGGTAAAGGCGCGCTCTTGGCGACGGTCAACGACTACCTTGCCGCGCGCGACGCGGAGCTTATGGGACCGATCTATCAGGCGCTCGGCATGAAGGTCGGCGTGATCCAGACGCAGCAGCAGACGAACGATCGCCGTCAGGCGTACGAGTGCGACGTAACGTACGGCACGGCGAAAGAGTTCGGCTTCGATTTCCTCCGCGACCGTCTTCTGCTACGCCGTATTCGCGAAGGTCAGACGGACTTGCTCGGCGCCATGTTGCGCGAGCAGAAGGAGAAGAACGAACAGCCGACGCAACGTCAAGAGCCGTACTTCTGCCTCGTCGACGAAGCGGACTCCATTCTAATTGACGAAGCGAGCACGCCGCTCATTATTAGCGCGCTGCCGACCGACGAGCAGAAGCAAGAGGTTGAGGCGTACAAGTGGGCGGCCGACTCGATCTACGAGTTTATCGAGGACGAAGACTACACGTACGACCATGAAAAGCGCGAAGTCGAATTGACGCGCGAAGGACGCCTCAAGGCGCGCCGACTGCCGAAGCCGGAGGCGATGGAACGAACGGGTCTGTACCACATTTACGAGTACGTTAAGCGCGCGATTAAGGTCGATCGCGAATTCCATTTGGATCAGCAGTACATTGTGCGGGACGGCGAGATCGTTATCGTCGACGAGTTCACCGGACGTTTGGGAGAGGGACGCAAATGGCGCGAGGGAATTCACCAGGCGGTCGAAGCGAAAGAAGGCGTCGAGATTACCGTTGCGACGGGCCAAGCGGCGCGCGTTACCGTGCAGGACTTCTTTTTGCGCTTTGAACACCTTGCGGGCATGACGGGTACGGCGGCGGCGTCGAGCGCGGAGTTGCGACGCATCTATAAATGTCGCGTTATTCCCGTTCCGACGAACCGACCGCCGCGACGCGAACAGTTTCCGACCCGAGTCTTTGCGACGGAACGAGCGAAATGGAACGCGATCGTTTCCGAAATCGTGGAACTTCATCAACTTGGGCGTCCCGTGCTAATCGGCACGCGCACGATCGACAAATCTGAAATTCTTTCGAATCTCCTGACCGAACGGAGAATGGAACATAGCGTTTTGAACGCGAACCGCATTGCGGAAGAAGCGGAGATCGTCGCGGACGCGGGGCATTGGGGTAAGATAACGGTCTCGACGAACATGGCGGGGCGCGGTACGGACATCAAGTTGCCTCCGGAAGTCCTCGAGATCGGCGGACTCGACGTAATTTGTACGGAGCTTCACGAGTCGGCGCGAATCGACCGACAGCTTATCGGACGATGCGGTCGTCAGGGCGACCCCGGCAGTTATCGTCAGTATCTCTCCCTTGAGGACGAAATTCTCGAGAAAGCGTACGGTCCAAAGAAAGCCGATAAGATCAAAGCGAAGGCGCAGGAAGACCCAGATAAGGAACATCCAGAAAAGATTAAAATGTTCTATCGCGCGCAGAAAAAGGTCGAGAAGAAGAGCTATCGCAGTCGAAAAACGATGCTCTATTACGAAAAAGAACGTAAAAAGATGCAGCGCGGCATGGGGCAGGATCCGTATTTGGACACGCCGAACTAGTCGCGCGACCGGCGGGGCTTTTCTTTCCCACCGGCGACGCTATAATAGACTTTTTGCGCGCGTCGTTCGTAGCGGCGGCGACGTTACCGAAATAATTAATAGTAAGGTTTGAAGATGTCAGCGACTTGCGTTATTGGTTTGCAGTGGGGCGACGAGGCGAAGGGTAAGATCGTCGATTTATTGACCGCCCAGAGCGATATTGTCGTTCGTTACCAGGGCGGCGCGAACGCCGGACACACCGTGGTGTTTGGCGGCGTTAAATACAAGCTTTCGCTTATTCCGAGCGGCATTTTTCGTCCTGAAGTGAAGTCGGTCGTTGCAAGCGGCGTCGTCGTCGATCCCGAAGCGATTCTCGGCGAGATCGAACGTTTGCGAGACTCCGGCGTCGAGATCGAGAAGAATTTGCTCATTAGCGATCGCGCGCACGTGATCTTCCCGTGGCACAAGGAAGAAGACCGTCTCATGAACGATTCCGGCGTCCGTTCGGAAGCGATCGGCACGACGATGCGCGGCATTGGACCGTGCTATCGCGACAAGGTCGGACGCTCGACCGCGATTCGGATCGGCGACCTTTATCGACCGGATTTTCCGGAGAAGGTACGCAAGATTTGCGCGTTAAAGAACCGTTCTCTACCTGGAATGGCGCCGACCGACGAGGTTCGCGAGACCGTCAAGCCTCTCGACGCCGAGAAGATCGTCGCCGATTATACGTCGTATGCCGAACGTCTGAAGCCGTTCGTCGGCGACGTCGTGAACTATCTGTTAGACGCGGTCGACGCTAATAAGAAAATGCTGCTCGAAGGCGCGCAAGGGTCGCTACTCGACGTCGACTACGGCACGTTCCCGTACGTCACGAGCAGCAATAGTTCCGGGGTCGGCGTGATTGCGGGTTCCGGCTTGCCGGCAACCTTTATTAAGCGCGTCGTTGGAATCGTTAAGGCGTATACGACGCGCGTCGGAGGCGGACCTTTCCCGACGGAATTAAAGAACGACGTCGGTCAGCGCATTCGCGATCGCGGCAACGAGTACGGCACGGTCACGAGGCGTCCGCGTCGTTGCGGATGGTTCGACGCGGTCGCCGCTCGCTATACGAGTCGACTTGGCGGCGCGACGGAGCTTTCCGTCATGCTGCTCGACGTTTTGAGCGGATTCGAAGAAGTTAATATTTGCGTCGCGTACGAGCTCGACGGCAGACGGATTACCTATTTCCCGAGCGACGTCGACGACCTGGCGCGCGTCGTGCCAATTTACGAGACTTTGCCCGGCTGGAGCGAGGAAATCGACGGCGTAACTTCGTACGACGACCTGCCGACGAACGCGAAGAACTACCTCGAACGTCTTTCCCAAGTCGTCGGCAAGCCGGTCTCGATCGTTTCCGTCGGACCGAGTCGCGAACAAACGATCGTCCGTAATTTGTAGTAAGATTTGGACGCTTTTCACACGATCATTGACGCGAGTTCCGTTGCGGCGGGATTCGCGTCTTTTTCGATTCCTGCCCCTCTTTTGATTGCATTGAGTGTTGGAAAGATTATAATGCGCGTTAGCTGCGGCGACGTTTTCGACGCCGCTACAGACGTCGTTACAAGAAAGGTGAACGAATGACAAGACACAATTTCAGAGTAGTATTGGCGGCGCTCGCCGTTATAAGCGCGTTTTGCGCGACGCGCGCGTATTCGGAAGACGTCGTGCTCGACGGCAAGAACTATCGGAAGATTTCCGTTGCGGAATACCGCGATAAAATGAAAGGCGGATGGATCGGACAGATCGCCGGCGTATGCTGGGGCGCTCCGACGGAATTCCGATACTGCGGTAGGATTATTCCCGAGGGCGACATGCCAAAGTGGACGCCCGATATGATCAACAACGCGTTCGGTCAGGACGATCTCTACGTGGAAATGACGTTCTTGCGCTCCATGGAAGAGCATGGTCTGGACGTTTCGATCCGCCAAGCGGGGATTGACTTTGCCAATAGCGGTTACGCGTTGTGGCACGCGAACGTTTGCGGACGCAAAAATCTTCGTTGCGGGATTGCGCCGCCGAATTCGAGTCGCCCGGAATTCAGCCATTGCGCGGACGACATCGATTATCAGATCGAGTCCGATTTCTCCGGTCTGATTTCTCCCGGTCTTCCGAACAACGCGGTTCGTATGGGGGAGAAATTCGGTCGTCTCATGAATTATGGCGACGGGATGTACGCGGGCCAGTTCGTCGGCGCGCTGTATGCGGAGGCGTTCTTTGAGTCGGACGTCGTTAAGATTATCGAGAAGGCGTTGGAAGCGATCCCGAGCGAGTCAGGCTATGCGGAGATGGTTCGAGACGTTCTCAACTGGAAACGCGAACTGCCGGACGATTGGGAAGCGTGCTGGAATAAGATCAATGAGAAATATCAACTGAACCCGGAATACCGTAAGTGGTCCTGTAGCGGACCAACGAGCGATTTTAACATCGACGTTAAAATCAACGGGGCGTATATTCTCGTCGGCTTGCTGTACGGCGACGGCGATCTCGATAAGACGATCGTAATTTCAACGCGTTGCGGTCAGGATTCCGACTGCAATCCTTCGAGCGCGGGCGGCGTTCTCTTTACGACGCTCGGCTTTTCCGCGCTGCCGGCGCGTTTTTCGCAAGAACTTGACGAGACGCGCGTCTTCAGCCACACGGCGTACAATTTCCCGGCGCTTTTGGACGTTTGCGAAAGCCTTGCGACGCAGGCGGTCGTTAAGGAAGGCGGATTCGTCAAGGAAGAGAACGGCGAAAAATGGTTCTACATTCCGCGTACGGCGATCGTCCCTAGCGCGCTGACGAGTTGCGCGAATCCGACCGACAAGCCGCTCGAAGGAGAAGCCGGATTCTTTACGGAAGAAGAAATGGAACAGATCAAGTTCCGCGAATATACCGACGAAGCCGCGCTTGAAAAGTTCATGGACGGGTTCGTCGTTTCCCACATGGGGCCCGATATGAACCCTGGCTACCGTCAGGAATATCGCGGACGCTCGAACGTTTTTATGACGCATCCCGAGTCGCGCGAGGTCGGCGCGATTCTATCGAAGACGGTTGTTCCTACGAAGTCGTCGACGCTTTATATGCGCGTTTCGCACCATTTGAACGGGGACGGCAGTCAAATAGGGGATTACGCGCTACGCGTCGTGGCAAACGGCGAAACCCTCTTTGAGGATACGATATCGAAGGAGACGGTCGACTCGGACGGTTGGCGTTGGATCGAGGTTCCGCTCGGTAAATTCGCCGGTAAAGAAACGACGATCGAAGTTGTGAACGAGCCGAACGGTTGGTCTTGGGAAGCGGCGTATTTCAGCGCGTTGGGAATTGCGGAAGAAAACTCGTGCGAAATAGAATGACGTCGAGACCTCGTTAATCTTTCTTCGAGGAAAGGCGCGTGAAACGACGACGTTTCTCGCGCCTTTTTACGTTAGAATTGAGCATGATACGCGAACTGCCGACTCTTTCTTCATTTTGCGGCGACAAAATAATGGATTGATTGTGAAGGTTGTGCCGATTATGTTTAAAAAACAGGATAGATACGGTGGAGAATTTCTAAAATGTAGCCAATTTAAAGGGATTTTTCTTGACAACAAATCTGGGCGTGTTATATTTAATGGAAAGTCAAGGGAATCCACGGAGGATTTCCTTATTGTAGTAAAATAGGCGACGCTTTGATTGCTATTATTGTGAAAGAATCAGAGATCGGCGCCCGCAATCCCCCTTTAGGAGAGTTTCCATGAAAAAGTTTCTGAGCTTGATGGCGGCGTTGGCGCTAGTCGTTTCCGCTTCTTACACGTTCGCTCAAGAAGAAGCCGCCGCTCCGGCTGACGACGCGCAAAATGTCGCTACGGCTGAAGATTCCGTTGCCGCTCCGGCTGAGGCCGCTGATGCTGCCGCTCCGTGCGAAGCCGTTACCGTTGCTCCGTGCCAACCTGTCGCTCCGTGCGAAGCCGTTACCGTCGCTCCTTGCAAGCCGGTCGAAGCCTGCGCTCCCGTCGCTCCTTGCAAGCCCGTTGAAGCCTGCGCTCCCGTCGCTCCTTGCGAACCCGTTGGCGCCTGCGACGCTGTTGAAACTTGCGCTCCCGCGTGCGCTCCTTGCACGCCGTGCTTCCGTCCCTTCGCTCGTCTGAAGGCCGCTCTGTGCTGCCGTCCTTGCGCGCCCGTTTGCGGTCCCGCCCCGTGCGAACCCGCCGCTTGCGAACCCGCTGCTTGCGAGCCTGTCGCTCCTTGCGCTCCCGCTTGCGAAGCCGCTCCGGCTCCGTGCGCGCCCGCTTGTGAAGCCGCTCCGGCCCCGTGCGCGCCCGTTTGCGCCAAGAAGGTCTTCTGCAAGCCCATTTGCTGCAAGCCCGTCTGCTGCAAGCCCTGCAAGCCGGTCGTTCCGGTCTGCAAGCCGATCATTTGCAAGCCCTGCGTTCCGGTCTGCAAGCCCGTTTGCAAGCCGGTCATTTGCAAGCCCGTCTTCTGCAAGCGCCCCTGCAAGCCTTGCGCTCCCGTTTGCGGTCCCGCCCCGTGCGCTCCCGCCGCTTGCGCGCCTGTCGCTCCTTGCGCTCCCGCTTGCCTCTAATTGACGAGCATATAAAAAGTCCTTCCGATAGTGAAGGCAATTGCTAAAGGAATAAGCGTCCCCTTCTCCGGAAGGGGACGCTTTTCTGCTTTTATTCGTACGCCATTGCGCTCGACGCGCGCGTAAGAGAAAGTCGCGAGAACGCGCTAGCGCGCGAGTTGGAATTGCCGGTCGACCGCGGCAACTTCTAGAAAGATCGCTTCTCATTTTCACGGCGCGGCGTATTTCGTTCTGGGAACCGTTCCCAAAGAATTAGGCGACGACCGCGCGAACTCGCGCAATCGTCGCCGTCGTTTTTTTGCATTGTAGGAAAGCGCAGACGCGCGACTCTATAAAGAATTTATTTTGTCTTGCGAATCAACTTTCTTTGAACTGCGTAACGAACTGTCGCCAGCGCCGCCCAGCCAATATTGACGGCAAAGAGGATATATAGCGCCGTTACCTTATTGCTCTCGCCGCTCGCGTACGCATGACGACCGCCTCCGCCCATGACGAAGCTCAGTCCGTACCAGGTCATGATAATCGCCAAGGCGCCGAACGTGGCGCCGAGCGGCAGGAAGAAGCGACGATTGCCCGTCATTTTATACGCGTGCAAAACGACGAGATAGACGAAGAGCGTAACGAGCGCCCAGACTTCCTTCGGATCCCAACTCCAAAACCGTCCCCAACTGAAATCCGCCCACCGAGCGCCGAGAATTATCCCGACGGTTAGAAAGAGAACGGCGCTACGCGTCATAGCGACGATAAAAGGCGCGACGCGCAACGAATAGTTCGGCGTTGGATCGGAATCGCGCAATTGGTCGTAACGTCCAAAAATATATGCGGCGAGCGAGGTGAGCGCGACGACCCACGCGATGGCGCCGAGCGCGTAGCTAATAATAATCGCGATAACGTGAATCGTGAGCCAAAAGTTGCTGCGCAAAACGGCGACGAGAGGGCGAATGTGCGGATTGAACTCGACGGAATTGAAATACGCGGCGGCGGCGACGAGCGTTGCGACGACGGCGCTCGCCGTGAGGAACGCTTTGCGCGAGAAGACGTCTTCTACCGTCGTTTCTTCGCGCGGAACGTCGCTCAACACAGCGCGTGGGAAGAGCGCGAGCGCGAGGAGCGCGGCGACGAATCGAGGCGCGAGGAGCGCGACGAAGAGGAAGGTCGCGAACGCGGCGCAGCTATCGAGAACGCCTTGCATGGCGAGCGAATTGGCGAGCGTTTGTTTAAAGGACTCCCAAACGGACGCGTTCGTCGTTTGATTAGCGAGCCACAAACGGACGCCAAGGTATCCGACGGCAAGCGTGAGCGCAACCCGCATCGCAAAGATTACAATAGCGGCGAGTCGATTGCTAGAATTGTGGAAGCAACGTCCAAACGCGGTTGCGCGCCACGCCGCGCCGAACGGACGCGACCACGCGGGCGCGAGCGTGTAACCGATCGCAATCGCGGCGATAAGGAACGCGAGTAGAACGACGGTTTCAAACATATTGGCGACGGGCGCCCAGCCGGTAATATACGCGCGGACGGAGCCGCCCAAGAAGGCGACGGCGCACGACGCCGCGAGGAAAAATAGCCCTAGCGCAAAGAAGAATCGCTCTTGGCGCGGCTTCTCCTGTTTGCCGTTGCGAAGGCGCCATACGATCTGACGCGCATAGGAAACGAAGAGCGCGCCGACGGAGAGCAGGCAGGCGAGCCAATTCCAGTAGAACGCGTCGAGTCGATAGTAAAAGAGTTCTGCGTTGAGCGCGCCTTGCGCGGGGTAGGCGGTTTTTCGAAGAATTTCATTGCGTTTGACGGGATCGGTCTCGACGTTTTCAGCGAGTTCCGCGCGTTTTGCGTCGGCGCGTTCGGCGAGCGCGCGCAGTTCGGTTGCGAATCGTTCGAGCGCCTCTGAAACGCGTTCGGCGCGGTCTTGTCCCGTCCGATCGCGATAGGCGACGACGGCGTCAAGGAACGCGCGCGCTGCCGGACGGTTATGTTCGCTAGCGTCTAACGTCTTTTCAAGCGCGTCCGGGAGAGGGTCAAAAGGAGAAATGGTCGGGGAGTTTTCGTCGTCTTCTTCGAGCGCGTTTGGTTCGGGATCTGGATCGACGAAACGTTGATACGCGGCGTCGGGCGCCCACAGTAGGTTCTGCAGCGAGAGCCACGGAGAATCTTGCGATTCGAATGATCTGAAGACGCGCTCGCGAATCAGCGGCGCGACGGCGATCGACTTGGGCGTTTCCGTAACGAGCGCGAGATACGCGGATTCTAATTGGTCGTTAATATCCTCGAGCGCGGAGACGACGCGCATGAGTTCCTGGCGATACTCTATCGAGAATTCGCCCGACGCAATGATTTCGTTTCGGTGAGTTCGCAGCGTGTTGAGCGCGTCCGAGGTCGATTCGAGAAGTTTTTGGAACAGTTGGTCGGTCGTCGCGAGCGGATAGCGTCGATACAGTCCCGCAAGCAACGCAATTTGCCGCGTAAAAGCGAGCGCGTCGCGACCTTGCGCGTCCCCTTCGATAGGAATCCGTTTTCGCAGGAAGAACTCTTTGTCGTTAAAGGGCGATTCTTTACGCAACGCCCTTTTTTCACGCGCGAGTAGACTTTCCATGCGTTCTGCGGCGGCGTCGAGTTTGCGAATAGGACTGACCGCCATAGCGCCGCCCGGATGATTCGGCGCGGCGCCGTACAGAATTTTATCGAAATACGTTTGAGGTTGCGACGAGGACCCCTGGGTCGGCGCGAAGGTTAGCGACCGGAACGTAGCAATCTTATCCTCGAGTTTATCGAGCGCCTTGATCGTTTCCCGACTCTGTCGCGCGGAGTCGGAACGATAGAGCGCGACGAGCGATTTCGTCGAGCCCGGCGCGAGCGCGTCGCAGTCAGCGGGCGCGACGCGGAATCCGCGCGCGGCGATTAGGGTAGAGTCGAATTTGAGCGCGTTGCGCGCAACTTCGCTCTTGGGATCGTCGACAAAGGGAACGTACTCCCATAATTCCGGTTCGGCGAGCCACGAGAAGAGCAGCTCGGCGGCGTTAAATTTTCGCTCGCCGTTGGGGAAGATAGCGCGTAGCCTTGCGGCGATTTCGCGCTGCTGCTCGACCGCCTTTTGCGCGACCTCGCGATACCATTGCTCTTGCTCTTGACGATCGGTCTTCTTGCCGTCGCTCTTTGCGCCGTCTTCTTCGAGGTCGGCGAGAAAGTCGTCGAGCGACGGGAAATTAACGGGCCGATCGCCGTCGAGTTGGCGTAGGGTTTCCTCCGGCAATTTTATCGTGGGCGAGGCGTCGCCGGTTATTTCATGGACGATAATTTCCGCGAACGTGTTAAGCGGCTGAACGCGTCCTCCGTCGAAGACGGGCGTTAATCTCCATGGCGTCCAGTCGATTTCAGCGCGCGGACGCGATTGTTTTTGCCTATTTCGTACGACGACGTCTTCCGGTACGACTTCATCGGCGAGCGCCACAGCGGACGTTAGAATGGAAACGAGCGTCGCCAGGAGAAGGAGGCGCGTAGTCGCTTTCTTTTTGGTGGCGGACTCGTTTTTATCGCTTTTGGTTTCCAAGGTTGCGTCTTCCGTCGACTCGTTCTGCTTTCGTTTCGATTTGTTGGCGCGCCGATAGACGAGGAGCGCGGTTCCCCAGACGATGAAGAGACACGCAAGGTATTTAATTCCGCGTCCGGGGTCGTTGTTGAAGGAGATAATCGTGTGGTAGAGGGCTTCCCTCGGCGTGTTCTCGCCGGGCAATAACGCGCCGTTGGCGACAGAGTCGAATTCCGCGTCTCCCGGTTTGAAGGGACCGCGGTAAGAATCCTGGTACGCCCAATACGCTTTCGTTGTTCCTGGAGTTTTTATCACGCCGGGTCGATTCATTCGAATAACGACGTCGTCCTGCTCGTTCGTCTCAATAGCGTTCTTTTGTTCTTCTTGCGACAGTCCCTTTGGCAGAATGCGGGCGACGCTTTCGAAGGACGCGGGCGTGGACGATCCCGGTTCGTAGGTCGGCGTAAAACGTTTGACGAAGAGCGCGGCGCCGAGATCGACTTCGGCGTCGGTTAGTGAGATCGTCAGTCGACGTTTCGAAGAGGAAAATCTTTTCGTAAGGTAGTTTTTTTGCTCTTCGGAGACAGATTCCAACGGAATGGCGCGCAACCAGAATGTTTCGACGACGTCGTCGAAGGTCGCGCGCAGTTTTACCTTGCCGTAGAACTCGTTGGCGAGATCCTTTTGAAAGAGAGTCGGCATGAGTCTTGCGCCGAGTTCGTCCTGGAACGCGAAGCCTTTGACGGCGAATTGCGTGATTTGGTCGCCGGACGTTTCGCTCGTTTCGAGCGCAATGGGGCTGGAATCGAAGGTTTCCGACTCCGTATATTGTATATTGAGAAAGAGCAGACCCGTTTGCACATGATTGGCGCCGTCGTTATAGCGCCAGAGCACGCGAGGCGCCAGGTCTTCGTTGCGCGATTGCATGATTTCGAGTTTCGCGCAGTTTAGAACGCCGCTCCACTTGCGCCCGTATTCATTGTCGTCGCCTGAGGGTTCCGCGAGCCATAACGCGCCGAAGACGCGTCCGGACTCAGGATAGCGATTACGTTCCGGCAGTTCCGATTGCAGAGTCGCTTCCTCGTGGGTTCCTTGCGGCGATTCAAGTACGACGCGCGCGGTCCATCCTTGGAGTTCGTCGACGCCCTGGAGTAGAGTCGGCGACGTCTCCAAAGCGACGATCTTCCATCCGTCGTCCCCTAGACGCGTATTCTTTTCAAGTTCGTCGAGTTCCTTCAGTCTCTCGTCGGTTTGCGCGAGCATTTTGTCGAGCGCGTCGCACAATTCCTTCGAGGTTGGAGTCGAGCTTTCCAGTTGCGCCCAGGTGGTCGCGAGATAATTTAGGGTTCGCTTCAGGAGAAACTCTTGCGAGAGCGTCCGAGTTTCCTTTTCTTTTGTCGGATCGTTTGCCAATTTTGCCAACTGATCGCTGAGTTCGCGCAATTCCTTGTTCTTTTCGAGGAGCGCGTCGCGATCGACGGTCTGTAGCGGCTTGGCTTCATCGGCGTTTTGCGCGTCGTCGCGATCGCGTTCCAGACGAAGTCGCCGTTCGATTTCTTCACGTTGCGCGCGATAGGACGCGATTTGCGCGGCGGGCTCGCCGTATCGCGAGAGTAGCGCGAGTTTTTCAAGCGGAACGGCGTAGCGTTTGCCGTCGAGGACAAGCGTGAGAAGATCGTTCGGTTCGTCGGGCCGCGGCGCGAGTTTGGTAAACGCGTTATTTTCAGCGTCGGAGTCAGCGAGGATATAGACGATACGCACGCCGTTTTCGAGGGTTTTGCGTTGCGAGCGTCGCGAAGTCGCGAGCGGATCGGCGCCGATCGCCATAGCGTCGAATGGGAATTCGAGTGGGACTTCGAGCGCGCGTTCGTCGCCGTCTTTATCGCGAAGTTTAAGGTCGAGATAGAGTTTTGAGACGGGCGCGTAGTCCGCGAGGGGCGCGTATTCAAGGACTTCAAGTTTAAGATCGTCGGAGTCGTAGAGGACGGTTTGACGTTTGCACGAGGCGCATTTTGCGGCGTAAAAGGCGGCCTTTTGACTTATTGACGAGGCGCGTTTTGCGAGACGCTGGAAGAAATTACCTTCCGGTTTTTGAGCGAGAATCGGTTCTGCGACGTCGGCGCGCCAGAGGTCGGCCGACGTTTGATCGCGCCAGTTGAGCGGACCTCCGGAGAAGGGAACGCGAACGTCGAGAGCGCCGCTTGCGTCGTGGTCAAAGGGCGTCATTTGGACGTTGAGAGCGCGCGAGTCGACGTCGATCGCCTTTTCGACGGCGGTTCCTTCTGGAATAACGGCGCGCGCCTTGACGCTTTCTTTCGCGGTAATCCAGCATCCTAGAATGAGCGCGATCGTTCCCAAGTGCGCGAAGTAAAACGGAATTAAACGGGAATTGAAACGCCAACGCTTGCGTCCGTCGTCGTCCGCCGTTTGTCGGAAAAGTTTTGGCAGTCGTATAAGCGCGGCGCAGAGGAGGTTGACGGCGAGCGCGGCAATGAGCGCGTAAAACCATTGCGACGCATAGACGAGATATTGCGCGACGGGCGTTCCCATTTCGCGTTCGAGAAAAGTCGCCCAGCCCATGGCGATCGCCAGGAGAATCATAATTACGACGCCGAGCGCGAGGGAACCCAGTAGCGAGAGGACGCGAACAATGGCGCGAGCGAAGAGAGTCAACGCGTTCATAAAGCGCTCCTTAACGACCGACGACGGCTGACGCCCGGGAAACCGCCGAGTCGTACTGTGAGCGCGTCGCGCGGCGCTTAATTTAGACGGCTAAGAATAGAATAACGGCTATTAGAACCATAAAGAATGCGAGCGCGCCGAGAATGCGTAGCGCGCGTTTAATGATTTCGCGCGTCGACTCCGTGCGCGACGCCGAATAGCAGAACGCAAAAGCGACCGCAAGCGGAATCGACAACCAAATTTGAGGAAAGGAGAGGAGCGCAAACAGCGGCAAGGCGTTCATGTTGTTTTCCCGTCAAAAGCCCGAGGTCGACGCGCGACCTCGGGACGTTAGCACGTGTTGAAACCTTTCGGCGCGTCGCGTCTAACGCGCGATTCGTTCGAAAGGCAAGTACGGACGCAACGCCGCCGGCATGACGATCGTTCCGTCTTCCTGCTGACCCATTTCGAGCACGGCGAGCAACGCGCGGCTAATTGCGACCGCCGTTCCGTTAAGCGTGTGCACGAAATTCGAACCCTTTTCGCCCTTGACCTTGTAGCGCGCGTTAAGACGACGCGCCTGATAGTCCGTGCAGTTCGAAGTGCTCGTTACTTCCCCGTACGTATTGCGACCCGGCATCCAGGCTTCGATATCGAACTTGCGATACGCGGGACCGCCGAGATCGCCCGTCGCGGTGTCGACGACCTGGTACGGGATTTCGAGTTCGTCGAAGATTTCGCGTTCGATCGCCAGCAGCTCTTGATGGAACGCCTCGCTTTGATCCGGCAGACAGAAGACGAACATTTCAACCTTTGAGAACTGATGCACGCGATAGAGTCCGCGAGACGCGCGCCCTGCGGCGCCGGCTTCAGTTCGGAAGCAGTGGCTCACGCCGCAGAACTTCAGCGGCAAACGTTCGGAGTCGATCGTTTCGCCGGCGAGAAGTCCGCCGAGCGTGATTTCAGCCGTCGCAATGAGACTTAGATCGGTGTTTTCGATCGTGTAGATTTGCGTCTCGTTGCCGCGCGGAATATAACCCGTTCCTTGAAGCACGGAATTCTTCGCTAGGTCCGGCGTGATCGTCGGCGTGAAGCCCTTCTTTACAAGCTTATTGACCGCGAACTGCTCGAGCGCGAGTTCGAGTAAGACTGCTTCGTTTTTGAGGAAATAGAACCCGGCGCCGGCGACGCGCGCGCCGCCTTCGAAATCGATAAGATCGTACTTCTCCGCCAGTTCGACGTGATCGAGCGGCTTGAAGCCCTCCGACCATTGCGGCAGCGGCGTCTTGCCGTAGCACACGACTTTATTAGAGGCGTCGTCGTTTCCAATGGGGCAGTCCGGGTGCGCCATGTTTGGAATGCTGCGTTGGATAATTCCCTGTTCCGTTTCGAGGTCTTTAACCTCCTGCTGGAGCGCTGCTATCTTTTCGCGGATAACGCGTCCTTCGTCTTTTTTGGCGTCGCGTTCCTCTTGCCTCTGGCATTTTCCGGTAGATTTTGCGATAACGTTGGACTCTCGTTTGCGCGCTTCTAACTCGCGCTGTTTCGGGCGCCGCTCGCCTTCGAGTTC
>JAEEGL016623891.1_pt1 | contig 25634 bp, 25 predicted proteins | sample 9134231 | NCBI WGS metagenome assembly JAEEGL01 (sample SAMN16246548, study PRJNA631951) | gut metagenome | biome: gut microbiome; feature: rumen; material: fiber-attached | host: Bos | place: Iran: Karaj | collected 2018-10
GTAATTAGGAATAAGCAATTAGCGACTGGAAGTCGCAACATTAATAACCTAGGGCATCGAAGATGCCCTAGGGATAGACAAATAATACTAAAGCGTCTGGAAGACGCTACAAAACAATCCCCTAATCTCTTCTCTCTTATCTCTGCTCTCTAAAAAAATTATAGCTCAACAAGGTAACAAACAATTAAAAAACTATGAACAACCGCAGAAACTTAGTTATAAAGAGATGGTTCGACGTAACAATGAGCCTTTGGGGCCTTATTGTATTCGCACCTCTTTTTGCTGTTGTTTCTCTGATTGTTAAGTTTACCTCTAAAGGCCCTGTTCTTTATATAGCTCCTAGAGTAGGGCAATTTGGCAAGTTATTCAATCTCTATAAGTTTAGAACAATGTTTGTTAACGCAGACAAAGAAAAAGAAGGCAGTATAACAATAGATGGTGACAGACGAATTACACCTATTGGCAGAATACTACGAAAAACTAAGATTGACGAACTTCCTTCTTTATTAAATGTTTTGAAGGGTGAAATGTCTTTTGTCGGACCTAGACCAGATGTCAAAGGTTATGCTGACAGTCTGACAGGAAAAGATAGATTAATTCTAAATTTAAAGCCTGGTATCACTGGTCCAGCAACACTTAAATACGCTAACGAAGAAGATTTATTAGCTTCTGTAGCAGATCCTATTCGCTACAATAATGAAGTTATTTTCCCTGATAAAGTAAGAATCAATCTTTCTTACTTAGATTCATTAAATTTGTTCACTGATCTGAAGTTGATTTTTAGAACAATATTTGGTCATTTCTTAGTCGTTTAAGGTTATTATCCGTGGAAATTCAAAACAATAATTTAGATAAGAATTATCCAAAATTTTCTGTTGCAATGTCTGTTTATAAAAATGATAAGCCAGAATGGTTTGATATTGCCTTGGATTCTATTATTACTCAAACTATATCTCCAAATGAGATTGTTTTGGTTAAAGATGGACCTGTATCAGTTGAAATACATAAAATAATAGAAAAATATGAAAGTTTGTATAAAAGCTTATTTAAAGTAATCGAATTTAAAGAAAACAAGGGGTTAGGTATTGCCTTAAAAACTGCTGTTGAAAATTGTAGCTATGATTTAATCGCAAGAATGGATAGTGATGATATTTCTGTTAATAACAGGTTTGAACAACAATTAAAGTATTTTAAGAATAATTCTAATTTAGATATAATTGGCGGAAACATTTCTGAATTTATTGATAGAGAAACAAATGTAATAGGTAAAAGAGTTGTTCCAGAGACTGATAGTCAAATAAAGGATTATATGAAATGTAGATGTCCTTTAAACCATGTAACTGTTATGTTCCGTAAATCCTTTGTTTTAAAAGTTGGAAACTATATTGATTGGTTCTGGAATGAAGATTATTACCTTTGGATAAGAATGTTGCTTGATAATGCAGTATTTGCTAATACTGGCACAGTTTTAGTTAATGTAAGAGTTGGGAATGATATGTATGCTCGTAGAGGGGGTATTAAATACTTTATTAGTGAAGCACGACTACAGAAGTTTATGTATAAAAAAGGCATTATCAGTTTTATTAGGGCCTTTATCAATATCATGCAAAGATTGATTCTTCAGGTTATTATGCCTAACTGGTGTAGGGCTGTTCTATTTAAGACTTTTGCAAGAAAAAGGTAAGATTAATAGCTATGCATGAAATAGACCTTGAAGAATTAAAAAAAATTGAGTTAGAACTTCTTATACAATTTCGAGAAATCTGTAAAATAAAAGGTTTCCGTTATACTTTGGCTGCAGGTACTTTGTTAGGAGCAGTAAGACATAAAGGTTTTATTCCTTGGGATGATGACATTGATGTTTGTATGCCAAGACCAGACTATGACAGTTTTATAAATTATTGTAAAAATAATAAAACTCCTTTTAATCTAGTTAGTAAAGAAAATGTTCCTGGTTACGGTTATCTTTTTGCAAAACTATATGCTCCATATACTGTTATAAAAGAAGAAATTTCCAACCCAAACAATGTTCAAATGGGAGTTTACATAGATATTTTCCCAATAGATGCTATGGGAAAAAATTGGTTATTGGCTCAGGTTGATTTTCTAAAAGGGGCTATATTAAAACGTTTTCTAGTTGCTAAAAACTGGAAAAAATATTTTAAAAGCAAAACCCATAGTTGGTATGTTGAACCGATTAGATTTGTCTTCTATTTGTTGAGTAGATTTTTGTCTATGAAAAAAATGATTAAGTTATTGGATAAAATCTATTGTAGAGATGATGAGTATTATAAAAATAGCAATCTTGTTGGCAGTATCAGTTGTGAATACAACTATAGGAAGATATATCCTAAGTCTGTTTTTGAAGACTATATAGAATTGCCATTTGAAGATGAAAAGTTTTCTTGCATAAAAGATTACCATATTTTTCTTAAATCTTTATATGGAGATTATATGAAGCTACCTCCAAAAGAAAAACAGGTTTCCCATCATATTTTTACTGCTTATTACAAGGAATGATAAATTGACATTATGACAGTAAAACGATTAGGCATAGTAAGTTATAACATATATTGTAATTTTACAAATTATGGTTCTGCATTACAGTCTTGGGCTTTGTTTCAGACCGTGAACAAACTGGCTCCAGATAAATATAAAGCTGTTTTGGTCGATTATTGTCCAGATATTCTAGCAGATAAAGACCCGCTTAATCCAATGAAAAATATGTGGGACAAGGATTCTGAATCAAGGAAACAATGTAAGCTTTCTTTGCCAGCTATACGTATCAATTACGAGAAATTCGACAGATTTTATAATACAAAATTCGATATAACCTCGAAAAAATATACATCTGCGAATTTTGACAGGATAGTTCCCAATGAAAAATTAGACGGCTTTATATGTGGTAGTGACACTATTTTCTGTTTGGAAGAATTTGGCGGATACGAGAATGGTTACTATGCCAATTATGAGTGTATGAGGAATAAATCGATTTCTTATGCAGCTAGTTTCGGTGATTCTTGTTTTAATGATAATTCTTTTCCTGTCCTATTAAAAAAATTAAATAATTTCAAAGCCGTAGGTCTCAGAGAAAATAAGATGGTTTCTTTACTGTCTGATAATCTTGATGTCGTGGTAAGGAAGAATGTAGATCCGACTCTGCTTCTGACTTCTGATGATTATGACAGTATTGCTTGTCCGAGACAGTTAGAAGAAAAATACCTTCTGCTCTACACAAGAAGATACAATGCCAATATGCAAGCTTATGCTGAAAAAACAGCAAAAGAAAAAGGCCTAAAAATTGTTGAGATAAGTTTACGTGCAACAAACAAGGATAAAGGTCATATAATGAGGTATGATGCAGGTGTAGAAGAATTCCTATCTCTTGTTAAACACGCCGAATTTGTTGTAACCAATTCTTTTCATGGACTGATTTTCGGAGTCCAGTATAGAAAACCTCTTTGTGTATTTATTCGGGAACAAGCTAATACAAAAATTAGCGAGCTTCTTGATCTGTTCGGTATACCAGATTCATGCTTCGTTTCTGGCAACGAGCAATATAAGCCTATTGATTATGGCTATGTTCATAACAGAATAAATATTGCCAGCAAGGATTCTATACGGTATCTAAAAGAAGCTTTAAGTCTTCTATAAGGTTGTTGAAATGAGCTATTTAACCTCTAATAAAAAAGAAGACTGTTTTGGTTGCGAATCCTGTGTTCAGGTATGCCCAAAGAATGCCCTGAAAATGCATGAAGATATTGAAGGTTTTCGTTACCCTGTTTTGAACAAAGAATTATGCATTAACTGCAATCTTTGTTTTAACGTCTGTCCGAAGAAAGAGCAGCCAATAATAAACTGCGAAAAACAATATGTTTTCGGTGGTTTCATTAAAGACAGACCGATTAGAGAAGAGAGCACTTCTGGTGGCTTTTTTTCTGCAATTGTTAAAACCTGGTGTGACATTTATGCAGGAAATTATGTGATTTTCGGAGCGGAAGCAGATAAACTAAGAGTCTTTCATTCATATATAACTGATATCAATGATTTAAAAAAGTTCAGAAAGTCCAAATATTCCCAGAGTATAATATGCGACACTTTCAAACAGACTAAAGTTTTTTTAAAAGATGGAAAAGGTGTTCTTTATTCTGGAACACCCTGTCAGATTGATGCTTTAAAAAAATATTTAAACAAAACTGATACAAATAAATTATTGACGGTTGAGGTCATTTGCGAAGGTGTACCATCACCGTTATTTGTAAGAAGTTATGACAAATATTGTCAAAAAAAATTCAAATCTTCAATAAAAGAACTTGATTATCGTTTCAAAGACAAAAATAAATGGGACTTTGAAGTAATGTACACCTTACTTCAAAGTGTACATTGCTTCAAAGTTGACAGATGGTTCAACCCTTTCTGGTCTATATGGCTTTCCCATTTGATGAGCAGACCTTCATGCTATGTGTGTCCTTACACAACAAGAAATAGGGTTGCAGATATAACTCTGGGTGATTTGTGGGGCGTTCATTTATACTGCCCAGAACTTTATGGTCATAACAGAGGCTGTTCTCTTGCTGTATGCAATACGGAAAAGGGTAAAACTATATTTAAAAAGACTGAATCACTATTATATGGTCACGAACTAGATATTGATAATGCAATTAAATATCAGTCTCCTATGAGAAAACCTATCAGTCATAATCCTAAGAGAGATTTGTTCTTAAAAGACTGTCTGTCACTAGATTATGAAAGTTTGATAAAAAAATGGGGAACAAAACCAAATTTGAAACTTCTCTGGTCTAAATATGTGTATGGAAACAGACAAAAAGTTGCATTATGGAATCTTTTAAATCGTTTAGGCATTAATAAAGGAAGATAGAAAATGTACTATATTGACAAAAACGTTGAAAAACTAAACAGAATATTCGATCAGAACAGTAGAAAAGAATATCTTAGACTTGATTTAAATGAAAATCCAGGTGGTTTACCGCAAGATTTTATAAAAAAGGTATTGTCTTGTATTGATACAAGGTTTGTTTCAGAATATCCTGAAACATTGGAGTTTACTCAGATTTTAGCAAAATATCTGAATGCGGATATTTCCAATATATGTCTTGTGAATGGATCTGCTGAAGGAATCAGATACATTATCCAGGCTTTTACAGAATCGAATGGGAAAATACTAGGTGTAACCCCGACTTATGCTATGTTTGAAGTCTACTCAAAAATGTATGGCAGAAAGTTTATTCCTGTCTGTTATACAGAAGACCTTCAAATGCCTGTCGAAAATATTCTGGAAAGAATGGATTCTTCAATTCAGTTGCTCATACTTGTAAATCCAAATAATCCAATGGGCAATGTCTATTCCGAAGAAGATTTTGTAAAAATACTTGATAAGGCCAAGGGTCTTGAAATAACAGTTCTGATAGATGAAGCCTATCATTATTTTTATCCTAACTCCTTTATAAAATATGCATTAGAAAATAAATTTGTTTTTGTAACAAGAACCTTTTCAAAACTCTTTTCTCTAGCAGGTGCAAGATTAGGTTTCGTAGTCGGTCATCCAGAATCTGTTGCAATTGTTCAGAAAATGTGCACTCCGCACAACGTCAATGCATTTGCGGAACTTTTCGCTCAAAAAATTATAGAAGAGCCTGGTCTGATTGATAGCCTTATCGCTAAGCATAAAGATGGCAGAGATTATCTCAAGAGAACATTATCTGAACATGGCTACCAGTATAAAGGCGATACTGGCAATTTCATATTCATAAAACAGAAAACAGATGCTGGAAGCCTAGTTAAAAGAATGAAAAAGGAAAAGGGAATTCTGATAAAAACCTATCCTAATGTTGGTAAGCTAGGAGACTGTCTAAGAGTGACTACAGGCGAAAAACAGTATATGAAACAATTTTTAGAAGCATTGTTCGAATTGGATAAATAAAGGGAATATTTCATGACCAGAGTAATTACCTACGGAACCTACGATATGCTTCATTATGGGCATATACGCCTTTTAAAGAGGGCTAAAGCTCTTGGTGACTACCTTATTGTCGGAGTTACCGCAGATGATTTTGACAAGACCAGGGGCAAAATAAATGTTCAGCAGTCTCTGATGGAAAGAATTGAGGCTGTTAGGGAAACAGGCCTGGCTGATGAAATCATTATAGAAGAATATGAAGGTCAGAAAATCGATGACATTAAACGTTACGGAATTGATATATTCACCGTAGGTTCAGACTGGGTCGGTAAATTTGACTATCTTAAAGAATACTGTAAAGTTGTCTATCTAGAAAGAACCGAAGGAGTTTCGAGTTCCAAAATTAGAGCTGAAAAGCAGGCTCTCAAGCTTGGTCTTGTTGGAGAAAGCAATATTCTGATTAAGTATAAGAATGAATGTTCTTTTGTCAATGGGGTTGAGGCAACCTGTATTTATACAAAAGACAGAAGGTTTTTCAGAAAAGTCCAGCAGAAGAATTTCCCTTTAGCTAAAAATATGCAGGAACTTTTCAATGCTTGTGATGCGGTCTATATAGCTTCTCATCCGACTTTACACTTCAAACAGATTAAGGAGTCTCTTGATGCTGGTAAACACGTATTATGTGAATCTCCTATAGCATTAAAAAGCAAACAGGTTGAAGAACTATTCGCTTTGGCAAAAAAAAGAAACCTTATATTGATGGAATCTATAAAAACCGCATTTTCAACGGCTTATAATAGACTGCTCTTGCTTATAAAAAGTGGAAAAATCGGTCAGGTTGTTTCTGTAGACTCAACCTGTACTAGTCTTCGAGATATTAAACCTAACGGCAAAACTGATTATAAAAGAGTCTGGAATTCCATATGTGCATGGGGACCAACAGCTATGCTTCCAGTCTTCCAAATACTGGGAACAAATTATAAAAGCAAGCAAATAGTTTCGCATATTTTGGACGAGAAAACAATGTTCGATTCTTTCACTAAAATTGATTTTACCTATGACAACGCTGTCGCGACAGTAAAAGTTGGTAAAGGTGTAAAGTCAGAAGGTGAACTTATTATATCAGGCACTAAAGGCTATGCTTATGTTCCTGCCCCATGGTGGAAAACAGATTATTTTGAAATACGTTTTGAGAATCAGGAAGAAAACAGGCGTTATTTCTACCAACTCGACGGCGAAGGAATACGCTATGAATTGGTGGCTTTTTCTAAATCTATTGAAACACAAAAAATAAATTCTTATATCTCCTCTTCTTTTACAAATGAAGTCGTTAATATTTTAGAGGATTATTATTACAAGAATAATTCTAAATACTTTTTACATTTTGGAGTAGAGCAATGATTAGAATATTATATATCGTTTCTACATTAAGAAAAACAGGGCCAACTAATCAACTAAAAAATATAATTACGAACTTAAATAAAGATATATATGAAGTTTATATTTTAACTCTTTCTCCAGAAATAAAAAAATCATATTATAAAGATTTCGAAGAAATGAATATCAACTTATTGTCTTTAAATTTAGGGAGAATTGAAGGATTATTTTTGGCTCTTCCAAGAGTTATTAGAATAATTAAACGCATTAAACCAGATATTATTCATTCGCAGGGTATTAGGTCTGATGTTTTATCATCCTTTTTGAATAATTATTGTATTTCAAGATTTTTGACACTTAGAAATTATGCTTTAGAAGATTATTCTAAGGCTTTTGGTATGTTTGGAAAATTATTGGCAAGAATTCATTGGTTTTTTGCTAAAGGTTGTAAAAATGTTTGTGCTTGTTCAGAACTATTAGCAAAAAGACTCAATAATATTGGTATAAATGCTGTTGGGGTTTCTAATGGAGTGAATACAAATTATTATAAACCAGATGAAACTGTTTACAATAAATTCCAATGTGAGCGTCCTTTTTTTATTGTATCAGGAAGTTTAAATGAAAGAAAGAATAATATTTTTATTTTAAATTTTTTCAACAGGTATTTGAATAATAATAAAGGTAATTTGGTGTTTATTGGTTCTGGAATTGAAGAAAAGAAACTTAAAGACTCTATAACAAATAAAAAAATACAAATATTAGGAAGTGTAAATAGACCTTTAGATTATTTGCAGCAAGCAGATGTTATTTTATCTAGTTCTAAATCAGAAGGCTTACCTAATTCTATTTTGGAAGGTTTAAGTTGTGGACTTCCTGCTGTTCTTTCGAATATTCCAGGTCATTTAGAAATTAAAGAGAAAATGCCAGACGAAGTTTTTATCTATAATCTCGACAACGAAAACGATTTTATGAATAAATTAAACCAAGCTTTGGAATTACTAACCAAAGAAAGTAAAAAAGTGATTTCGGAAAAATTAAAAGAAAATTTTTCTGCTGAAATAATGTCTAGAAAATATCAGAATTTATATTTAAAAAGTTTGGAATGAAATTTATATGAAAAAGATAGTTTTTATAATTGGTTCATTATCTGGCAGTTGGGCAGAACAATTTTGTGTTAAAGTGGCAAATAACTTTGCCAATAATGCTTATAAAGTAGAATTTTTAAAATTTGTTTTTGAAAAAAAAATAGTTGATTATTGTTATAATGCAAGATTAACTTTATTGACTCCTTTTTACGAAAGTCTTCCAAAAATATTAAAAGAATTTATCGCTTTGGATATACAAGAAATTGTTAATAAATATATTAGAATTAATGAAGAATTATTATGCTGAAGTATTTAATTATTTTAAATATTATAACTGCTTTATCATTTGGAACAAGAAAATTTTTTAAATCTTTCTCTATAATTCTTATTATACTTTTTGTATTGGTATGTGGGTTAAGAATCAAAGCAATGGATCAAGATAATTATGAACGGATTTATAATAATATTGATTCATCAACTAGTATAGGTTTTATAAAAGCTCAGACAAATTCATTATCGAAAATAGAAAGTTTTTATGCTGTATTAGCTATTATTGAAAAACAATTCTGTGGGGCTTTTGAATTATTTATCTTTATATATGCTTTTATATCCATTTCAATTAAATTCAAAGCTTTTAAAAAGCTTTCACCCTATATATTTCTAACTCTACTATTATATTGTTCTAACTATTTTTTTAAAGATTTGAGTCAGATGCGAAATGCCATGAATTCTGGGATTATTTTATTAGCTTTACCTTATGCGGTAAATAAATCTTTTTTTAAATATTTTGCTTTAATTTATTTCGCAATTATAAATCATACTTTTGGTGTAATCGCTTTACCAATATATTTCTACCGATACTTCATTACCAAAGTAAGGTTAATAGGAATGATTATAATATTTTTTTCCCTGAATTATTGTCTTGGAGGTTTGAAACAATTAATTGCTGTTTTGTCGTTTAGCTTAGATATCGAAAGCAATAGAATTGCAGGTAGAGTAATGCAAGAAAGCATATTTATGATTGAAAGTGGTTACTTTAGTATTTCAAATATTTTATTTTTATTTATTTCAGTATTTTTAATAGTTAATATAAATAGATTAAAAAAGAGTTCAAAATACTCTGAAATATTGATATTTACTTTTATTTATGGTTTTAGCTGTTTTTTCCTATTTCATGATTTGGGGATTGTTGCTTCAAGGTTTGTAGATACGCTTTGTATTCCTGTTTTATGTGTTTTGCTTCCTATTATTGCGAAGTCTTATAAAGGTTATATAAAAATAATGATTATTATGTTTATTTTCTTATATAGCTTTTATTCTATTTATATAGCTCATTTTAATAATATAATGACTTATCAATCATTATTATGATATTTAAAAGGAAATAACTATGACTAATAAAATATTCAGAGATATTACAATGTATTATTATAAGCCTATAAAACTAATTCGTAAGCTTTTACAAAAAAAAGCTATTTTTTTACCAGATAAGTTATTCCTTTCAATATTATATAGGTTAAGTTTAGGAAAGAAGCTAGATTGGAATAATCCAAAGACTTTTAATGAGAAACTTCAATGGTTAAAACTTTACGATAGACGACAAGAATACACAACTTATGTTGATAAGTATAAAGTTCGTGAGTATATCGCTAAAACAATAGGTGAGGAGTATTTAATTCCTTTACTTGGTGTTTGGGATAATCCGGATGAAATTGATTTTGATAAATTGCCGGATCAGTTTGTTTTAAAGTGTAATCACAATTCAGGTGGAATATGTATTTGTAAAGATAAATATAATTTTGAAATAAAAAGAACAAAGTTTCAATTAAAAAAATGGTTGAAAAGCGACTATTGGTTATATCAACGTGAATGGCCATATAAAAATGTTCCACGTAAAATCATAGCAGAGAAATATATGGTTGATGAATCTGAATCTTGTTCTTTAAGAGATTATAAATTCATGTGTTTTGATGGAAAAGTAAAATGTAGTTTTGTATGTTCAGACAGAAATACTAAGGAAGGACTTCATGTGACTTTCTTTGACTTGGATTGGAAGGTTTTACCATTTGAAAGACATTATCCATCGAGAAAAGAAGGTCTACCAAAACCAAAATGCTATGACGAAATGGTTGAATTAGCAGAAAAACTTTCTAAAGGAATTCCATTTGTTAGGGTTGATTTTTATGAAATTAATGGAAAAGTTTATTTCGGAGAATTTACATTTTATCCTGGTTCTGGCTTTGAAGAGTTTACTCCACGTTTAGCTGATGAATGGTTAGGTAGTTTTATCAAATTGCCTTTTAAATTAGTTTAATACTAGGGAAAGAATAAATATATTATTTAGAGGAGGAGTGAATGCAGTTATATTTATTTATCACACTTGATATAAATGATATGGGTGGAGTTCAGTGCTATGTAGCATCAAAAGCTGAATTTTTGAGAGAAAATGGTTGGGAAGTTAAAATTATTTATACAGGCGTTAGAAAACAAAAAACATTGTATAATGAATTGAACAGATATCTTGATGGAAACATAATTGAAATGTGTAATCCTCCATTTCAATATAGTATTAATGCTATCAATAAGGTGATAGAAAAAGTTTTGTATAACATTGGTGATACTAAGAAATATGAAAACATCATTATGGAGTCGCATGATGATAGAACATCTCAATGGGGAGAAATAATAGCTGAAAAAATAGGTGCGAAACATATAATACTTTTGATGAATGAGATTTATAGAGGGCCTTATAAATATTATGAAGAAAAAATAGATTTTTATAAATTTAAATTTCAGAGGAAGGAAATATTAGGAGCAGATTTAACTATATCTAGACTCTTTGAAGGTTATGAAATAGATAGAAATAATATTAATACATTGATGATAGATGAAAATCCTGTTCAAGATGTAACAAATGAGAAATTAGATAAAATTCAAAAGGCACAGTACAACATTTGTTATATTGGTAGATCGAATAAAACCTATGTTCCAGCAATTATTAAAGGTGTTAAAGAGTTTGCGCAAAACAATTCAAACTCTACAATACAGTTTATTATACTAAGCAATACAAAGCCTATTCGTAATATAATAAATGATGAATTAAATAGTGTTAGTAATCTTACTCTAACAGAATTAGGTGAGATGGTGCCGATTCCAAAAGAGTTATTTCGCAGAGTAGATGTTGTTGTTGCTGGTTCTGGTTGTGCAAGATGTTCTGCTCTTGAGGGTGTGCTAACCATTGTTGCAGAACCAGAATTGTGCAAAGCCATAGGGGTTTTAGGCATAGATACCCAGAGTTCAGTATATTGGGATAAAAAATCAAAATGTAGCTCCTTTTCTGAAGCATTAGAAGATGTGCTTGTTAAAAAAATGTATGATGGGGAAAAGATAAAGATTGATTACATGGGTGTTGCAGAATGTACTAAGCATAATTTTGAAGCAATTCAGAAATCTGAGCCAAAACAAGCCTATTATCAATTTAATAAAATGTGCTATGGCAAAAAAAAGTTTTATCCATTTCAGAAAATAAAATTTTTTTTAATGCAAAAAAATCCTATTGTTTTTTCCTTTATAAAAAAAATAGTCATGACATTAAAATGGCATTTAAAAAAAGTTAAAAATGGATAGTAATATATATATAAGAAACTTTCTATGGAGAACAATGGAAAGGGTTGGAGCAAACGGAATCTCTTTCGTTGTGACAATTATTCTTGCTAGATTGCTTGAGCCAAGTGTATTCGGATTGATTTCATTGGTTACAGTTTTCATTTCATTTATTGAATTGTTGTTAGATAGCGGTTTTGGAAATGCTTTAATCCAAAAAAAAGATGCGGATAATGTTGATTTTTCCACTGTATTTTATTTTTCAATTGTTTTTTCAATATTATTATATTTTCTTGTTTATTTTAGTGCTCCTTTTATTGATACCTTCTATGGAAATGTTGGATTAACACCTGTAATCAGAGTCTTAGGCATTGCTGTCATAATTGCAAGTATAAAAAACATTCAGCAAGCTTATGTAGCTAAACATATGCAGTTTAAAAAGTTTTTTTATTCAACAATCATTGGTACTTCCATATCTGCTGTGCTAGGAGTGTGGCTTGCTTATCATGGGTATGGCATTTGGGCATTAGTAGCACAGTATCTTAGTAATCATTTTATTGATGTGACGATATTGTGTTTTACTGTTAAATGGAGACCAATTAAGGCATTTTCTTTTGAAAGACTGAAAGGATTGTTTTCATTTGGCTGGAAATTGTTGGTAAGCAATTTGATATATAAATTATATTCAGATATAAGACAATTATTGATAGGTAAGATATATACCTCGGCAGATTTGGCATTTTATAATCGGGGTTACAAATACCCTGATTTTGTAAATACTCAGATTAACCAAAGCTTTAACTCTATTTTGTTACCTGCGATGTCAAATGTGCAGGATGACAAAGAACGAGTTAGGAGCATGCTTCGTCGTACAATAATGATAAGCCAGTATATTATGGGGCCATGTATGATTGGGATGACAGTATGTGCGAAAAATTTTGTGCCCGTGGTTTTAACTGATAAATGGCTGCCTTGTGTTCCTTATTTACAGATTTTTAGTTTGATGTTCGCCTTAGGGCAAGTTGGTAATGCCAATATGAATTCTACTGTATCTTTGGGGAGAAGTGATTTAAGGTTACGGATTGAATATTTAAAAACGGGTGTAAATTTTATTTTACTTATCATAACAGCTTTTATCAGTCCATTTGCAATGGCGATAGGATTTGTAGTCTCGTCATATATTGCACTAATAATATGTGCATTCCCTTCAAAAAAATTATTAAACTATTCGTTAAGTCAACAATTAAAAGAAATACTTCCAAATTTTATTAATTGCTTAATAATGGGAGCTTGCGTTTATGCTGTTGAATTTATTCAACTTTCAAACCTCGTAACACTGATTATTCAGATTATTGTAGGGATAATTTCTTATATTCTTTTGTCTATCGCTACTAAGTCTGAATCTTATTACTATTTGAAAAACATTATAATTTCTAACTTAAAAAAGAATAAAAAGTAAGGAATTGTGATATTCTAATTATTCCCACCTATCTTAGTTCCATAATATAAACAATCGTATGTTCGTTCTTCAAAACCAGCTTTTGACATGGCTTTTGCAATAGTATCAATATCATATTCAATTCGATGTAACGTTACTTTGTTATTATCTATTATAGCAAAAGCGGCTTTAGGATTATTGTCTCTAGGTTGCCCAACAGAACCTGGATTAAAATAAATTATTCCATCTTTCTGTTGCAATGATTGTATGTGTGAATGACCACTTCCAAAAATTTTAAAATTGCTATTTTTTGCCATTTCAAAGTCAAAACTATTAACATATTCATCAATAGGGTCTTTCCAACCACCGTGTCTAAGGCTGATATTATTAAAGTCATAAAAAGCTTGTGATTTTCTAAGATAATCAAGATTTTCGGAAGTTATGATGTTTTTCTGATAATCTATACAACGGTTTACTGTAGTTGAACGGGGGCATTTCCCCATTCCTAGCAAATAAGAATCATGATTTCCAAGTAGATTAATAATATTTCTTCGTCTAAATTCATCAACACATTCGTTAACCATACAATAATAACCTGAAACATCGCCTAAAGAGATTATTGTTTTACATCCAATCTTGTCTATTTCTTTCAAAACTTGGCATAGCGCAGGAAAATTGCCATGAACATCAGAGATTATTACTATCATAATATTCTACCGTTTCTGTAATATAACGAATTGCTCTGCCTTGTCTAATTTTGCTGTTTTCTGGTTTTATACCTTCCAGGAAATATTTTATGCACATTTCTGACTCATTGTAACCGAAAGCTGTTCTTATTGATGTAGAGCTTGATATTCTTGGATTTATCTCCAGTAAATAAAATTTACCATTATGTTTTCGGAACTGGTAGTTTGTTGGTCCGAGAGGTTTCAGAATTTTTGTAATACGATATATTTCTTCTTCTAATTCAGGTATTATTTCTACAAAGGCTTTGTCTGTCGCACCAGCTTTGCTAAGTTTTCTTCTTAAAATGATAGGTTTAATGCAACTACCATCATTGAAACCGAATGTCGCTGCAGTATATTCGTGTTCTTCATCGCCTATTAACTGCTGAACCATAAACTGATCCTCATATTCTTCTTGCCATTTGTTAAAATCAGATTCAGTAGAAACTTTTCTTATACCTTTGGAAGCATAAGATTTTCTTGGTTTCATCAGCAAGGGCAAACCAAACATTTGCTTAGACTGTTCAAAATCTGCCGTTATTGAAGCAGGTATTGCATCCAGACCATTGTCTATTAAAAATTTACCTGTAAGCCATTTGTCTTCAGAAAGCTCAATAATATTATCATTATTTATTACAAGCTTTTTATAATATTCAACTAGCTCTTGTTTTGATTCGTAGCACTTCTGTATTTCCTGTTCTGTTCCAAAGAAAACTAAATCTATTTTATAACTGTCGATAATATTTTTTAGAAAAGTTATATAATCTGGGTCAGCAGCTAGCTTTGCCTGTATAAAATGGTCACACCATACCTGCCCTACAGCGTCATCAAATATATCAATACCTATAATATTTACATCATAACGGCTTTTTCTTAGAGAATGTATTACACCATAGCCTATTATTGCTCCTATCCCAGTAACTAATATGTTGTATTTTCGCATTTTTCTACCTCTTTTTTTATTAAACTTTGTTCTTTTTCTGTTAATTCCGATATTCCGCTGAACATATCTCGCCCTAATAATGGCATTGTGTTTGAATCTATTGGTAAAACTATTTCTATAAAATCAGGTTTATCAGAACATTCTAAATTTATGAAGTTTTCAACATCTGATTCGTTTGTTATTCTTTTATATGAAAGATTGTATGCTTCTGCAATAGCTTTATAGTTAATGTTTTGAAATTCGTTAACAGTACCTACGAATGACGAGTTAAATGCCTTTGTTTGGAAATCTCTGATCATTCCTAAGCAGCCATTGTTCAATAAAATAATTTGTATCGGTAGTTTCTCTTTCTTTATCATTAACAAATCTTGAATATTCATGTGCAAACCACCATCACCAACAAAGCAAAGTATCGAAGTCTTCTTCTCTGTTGCATAAGCGATTCCTATGGCTAACGGTAGTGAGCAGCCCATTGCACCTAACCCTGATGAAGTGTATAGCCTCTGGTTTTGTTTAATAATTGCCGATTGTGCTAAACACATCTGATTCAAACCTACATCACCAGTGAATATAGTTGAGCTTTCGCAATTTTCAGTAATTGTTCTTATTATATTGTTTATAAAATAGCTGTTCTTGTTATCTGTTGATGGATAACGGTTTTTCCATTTATTAATAGTAGAAATCCATTTGCTAAAATCATTTTCACCTTTTATTGATTGTAATAATAACTCTAAAAATTTTTCTAGATTACAATTTAAAGCTATTTCATCTTGAAAAATGCGTTTAAGTTCGTATTCATCGATATCTACATGAATTATCTTCTTCTTTCTAAATAAATCCTTGTCGGCTGTAGCTATGAATCGTTCGTCTAATCTAGAACCTAAAACAATCAATACATCGCTATTATATATCGCAAGGTTTGCACTTCGATTACCGTAAGCACCGCCAAAACCAGCGAATAATTCTGAATCATGAGGAATTAAATCTAAACCACGAAGAGTAGTAACTACAGGTATCTTCCATTTTTTTAACAGTTCATGGAATAATTCTCTTGAATTTCTGGAACCAAGACCGCCACCAGCTAAAATAAGAGGCATTCTGGCTTTTGCAACAATATTGATGACTTTATTTAATTCAGTTTTGTTAGGAAATAGTTCTTCTTTTGGGGATTCAAAACTTTGCAGATTCTCTGGTAAGATTTCAGCTTTTTGAACATTATGTGGTAAATCTATTAGAACAGGGCCAGGTCTTCCGTTTTTTGCTAAGAATAATGCTTTTTCTAAATGGAAACGAATATCGTCTGGATTTAATACTGTTACTGCATATTTAGTTATCTTTTTTACCATCGAAACAATATCGTTTTCTTGAAAACCGTTTTGTCTGACGTTTTCGCTAGTTTTTATCGTATGTGCCGAAACATTCCCTGTAAAAAAAATACAGGGAATAGAATCATAATAAGCATTAGCAATACCAGAAATAAGATTTATCGCTCCTGGTCCGCTAGAAGCTAATGCAACTCCGATATTGTCTCTTACTAAAGCATAACTGCAGGCAGCATAAGAAGCAGATTGCTCGTTATAAGTAGATATGAATTTTATATTATTCTGTTTATTGATAGAATCTATAAGATGAGCTACATTTCCGCCTTGATAACCAAAGACGGTATCAACATTATTCTTATGAAGAAATTGTGCTATATAATCCGATAATTTCATAATAAAAACCCTGAATCTAACTGCATTGAAGCACCTGTTATATTAATTGAACTATCTGAAAGCAAATATTCTACCATTTTATAAATATTTTCTGGATTTATTACTCCAAGAGGGTAGGAAACTATCAATTTATCATTAAGACCAGGACTGTTTTCTCTAAGCTTTTTTAACATATCTGTTTCAACGGTGCCACTAACAATTGAATTGACTCTGATTTTTGTTTTTTTGCTAATAAATTCTTTTGCCATGCATCGAATAGATGCTTCTAAAGCGGCTTTTGTTCCTGAATATATAGACTGTCTGTTAGAACCTTTGTGGGCTGTTACTGATGAAATGGCAACAATTGAAGCATCATTTTTTAAGAGGTTCTTATTAAATAAGAGCCTTATTATTTCTATAAAAGAAAAAGTGTTTACCATATAAGTTTGTAAAACTATTTCTGGCTCGTTTTCTTCGATTTTTTTTAATGGAGCAATTCCAGCACAATGAATAAATCCATCAAATGTTGAATTTAAATTTATTTTATCTATAAAATTTTTTATACTTTCATAATTAGTGAGGTCTACTTTTATTGGCGTTGTTGTTTCAGGATATTCTTCTGAAAATTCATTTAATATGGCTTTGTTACGACCAAGTATGTAACATTCGTGGCCTTTTTGTAATAATTGTTGGGCACAAACTTTACCAATACCACTAGTAGCACCTGTTATGATATATCTTTTTCTTTCTTGCATAATTTTTCTATTTCAACCAAAGTCCCTTCTGTTAATTTCTTAGAAAACAAAAGTACGTTCATTTTTAGTATTTCTGAGGGTAAATCCCACCAATTGGTCTTTAACAATCTTTCTATTTTTTGTTCAGAAAATCTTTTCTTTATAGGTCTAGCAGGGCAACCTGCAACTATAGTATAAGGTTCGACATCATGAGTTACTACAGCGTTTGCACCTATAACAGCACCTGTTCCTATATTTACTCCCCTGTTGATACAGGCCCCTGTTGCAATCCATACATCATCTCCTATAGTGCACGGTTCAGCATAAAGGTCGTAGCTGTTTTCTGGGGGGGGTACAGTCTAATAAACCAAAATCCTTACAACTAATAAATCCATGAATCGTTGCATTTTTATAATTATGAGCGGCACCACCTATGCTCACGCCCCAAGATATAGCACAGAATTTTCCAATAGTTGCTTTAAATATTGTTGTATTTTGCATCGTACTTGTATATCTTCCCAAGCTACTTTCTGTTATTAGATTACCACGTTGTATAATTACATGTTCATCAAGCTTGGAATCTGTTATTCTGGAACGATCGCCTATTGTGACGTATTCACCTATAGTAGAATTGCTTACGTAGCATTCTTTATATATTTTCGCTGAATTTGGAGCTGTAATATTTCTACAGATTGCGGTTTTGTCGCTGTAATACATTTAATACTCCCTTATTAATCATTGTTTGTTAATTGTCTGTTTTGAAAATATGCTTGTATTCGTGTATTGAGAGGCCGTTCGATATATATATATATATACTAGTGATTTCAACGATGAGTCCAAAAATAATCATTACCAAATAAGTTTTGGGTATTGTTAATGAATAAGTATCTGTAATAATTCTAAGTAGATAATATAAAGGCACATGCCATAAATAACATTCAAAGGAACTACCCTCTAAGACATTTATTGCTTTTGAATTTGGAATACTGTATTTTGAAGAAATGCTTAAAGCGACTAAGGAGGTAAAGAATAATAAAGTCAGATAGTATTGATGTCTGAAAAAATAATAAATAATTGGTGATGCAAATAAAGCAATAAGTGATATTTTAAAAATATTTTTTGTTGAGTATTTATTGCTTATATTAAAAAGAAGTGCACCAGTAAAGAAGGAAATATAACCACGACAATCAGTTGAAAACCAAAAAGGCAAGTTCCATTTTTGCCTATATCCGATTAAACCAAGTATTATTAGCCCCAAATATAAATAGTTCAGGTTAATATTAAGTTTCTTGGATAATATGTTCAAAAATACAAAGACAATATATAACCAGATTAGCACACACAGATACCATGTTGGATTATTTATGGCAGGGAAAAACTCAATGATCCAGCCTTGATTTACAAGTAAAAAACTAGTAGAAACCTGTTTCCAGTTGAATTGTAGGTCAAATAAATATGAGTTGTTCAGATAAAAGTATACATAATGAAAAATGAAAGTAACCAATGTTGATAATAAAGCAAAAGGAAATAGTCGTAAAATCTTTTTCAACATGAAAATGGTATTGGAATTCTTATTATTGAAGAAACTTTTTGCTGTAAAATAGCCAGATATAATGAAAAACATTTCAACCAGCATACCAAAATTAAATCTTCCACCATAAAAATTTATATATTCAAAAGTTGTTTTGTCTAACTGTTGATAATGATGAAATATTATAAATAAAGCAGCTAATATTTTAAGAATAGAAAGATTTGTTAGCTTTGGCTGGGATATTACATCTGTCATGGGAATAGAAATATTAGACTTTTATAATATAGCAACCAGCTCTATTTGAGCTGTCAGTTATATGACCTATTTTTTCAGGGTGGTAGTCGACTATCTGTAAAATCTTTTGTGGTTCATTCTTTTTTAATCTTTCTAATTCGGCTATATCATTTTGATTAAAGATGAATCTCACTTCTACACTCTGTGGCTTACAAACAGGTTCAAAATCTGGCTCTTCATTGCAAGCAACCTGAATTACAGCTCTGACAAAATCAAAACCGGTGGAATATCTGACTAAATCGCTGCCTATACAATCTCCGCCCATTCTTCCGCCAATTTCGATAATTTTTATATTGCCAGAACTATCTATTTTTATTTCTGAATGCGAGGCACTATTGGTTATTTCCAAACTGTCTAATGCATGAAAAACAACTGTTTTAATTTTTTCAATTATATTCTTTGATAAATCAGATGGCTCTCTATGACCAGTCTCAATAAAATGAGGTGCACCTGTGGTAAATTTTTGTGTGACTGCTAAGAAATGATGTGTTCCGTGAAAACTGATACATTCCACAGAATATTCTTCACCATCTGCAAACTCCTCAATCAATGCTTTTTTTTCAAAACCCTCCGACATTGCCGCTAAAACAGATTCTTTAAGTTTTTCTGGATTTTCAAGTTTGTATATTCCTCGACTACCACTTCTGTCTGTAGGTTTTACAATCACAGGATATTCAAAGGTTAAATAATCCAATTCCTCAATATTCGATATAAGTTTACTTTTGGGGCTTGGGTCATTATTTGCTTCAAAAGCCTTTCTCATTTCATGCTTATTAGTACTTTTAATGGTAGATTCTAATGAATTCCCATTTAAACCTAATTTATTGGCTACATAGTTTACAGCAATTGCTGCTAAGTCTGAAGCAATACTGCAAATACCTGAAATGCCTATTTCTTTACATTTTTTACATATCTCATCTTTTTCAATAATGCTTATTGGATAGAAGAAATCAGCTTCCTTTTCCCCAACATCGTTTGCAGCCCATGCAAAAACATGTGTTGTATAGCCTAGTTCTTTTGCTCTTTTTATCAAGGGTAATTGTAGATAGCTTGCACCGATTATTGCTAGGTTTTTATTCATATAGATTATTATTTATCGAAATAAGATAGAGTTGCTTCTATGACAGAATTCAAGTCTTTTTTAGTCATATTATAGTAAAGTGGAAGTCTGACAAGTCTTTCACTTTCTTTGGTTGTGTAAACATCTTCACCATGAAATCTGCCAAACTTAAGCCCTGCTGGTGCCGAATGAAGAGGGATATAGTGAAAAACACAGCCTACTTCCTTGGATTTCATAAAGTTTATATACTCTGTTCTTTCTTTCAAATCCTTGCACTTGAGATAAAACATATGAGCATTATGCTGACATTCGTCAGGAATAGTCTGGACTTCGATTCTACCTTTATCAACCAATGTTTTGAAAGCACTTCTGTAGGAGTTCCAGGTATTCATTCTGTTAGAAGTTATTTCATCTGCTTTTAGAAGCTGGGCCCAGAGATAAGCGGCATTCAGTTCGCTTGGCAGATAACTATCACCAAAATCTACCCAAGTATATTTGTCTACCTGGCCTCTGAAAAATTTAGCTCTGTTTGTGCCTTTTTCTCTTAATATTTCTGCTCTTTCATTGAACTTTGGGTTATTGATAACCAAAGCACCGCCTTCGCCCATAGAAAAATTCTTCGTCTCATGAAATGAGAAACAGCCAAAGTCAGCTATAGTTCCTAAATACTGATCTTTATATGTGCTCATAACTCCTTGAGCAGCATCTTCAACAACTAACAGGTTATGCTTTCTCGCGATAGACATTATTTTATCCATTTCGCAAGAAACTCCAGCATAATGCATTGCAATAATAACCTTGGTTTTGTCGGTGATTGCCTTTTCAATCTTGTTTTCGTCAATATTCATCGTATCAGGTCTTATATCTACAAAAACAAGCTTTGCTCCTGCCAAAACAGGGGCTGTAGCTGTACTTGAAAAAGTATAGCTTGGAAGAATGACCTCGTCACCAGGTTTTAAATCACAGAGCAACATTGCCATGTCTAATGCAGTTGTACCACTTGTTGTTAAAAGAACCTTTTGAGCCTTAAATCTTTCTTCCATCCAAGCGTGACATTTCTTAGTAAAACTACCGTCACCGCTAATCTTATGTGATTCTATTGCTTGCTTAACATATTCAAATTCTTCACCAACACAAGGTGGCACGTTGAATGGTATCATCTAATACTCCGTTTTATGATAAATTACAGATATAAAATATCATAAAACGAGAATAAAGTAAACTTGAATATCATATTTGGTTGGTTGGAAGTGTTAGAAGGGGTTGAAAGAGTTGAAAGTGTTGCGCTTCGCTGTGAGACGATTGTTGCCGCAATCTGTGGGATGTTTCACTGTGGTAAAGTGTTTAAAGGGTTGGAAGAGTTAGAAGTGGTAAGCTTCGCTGTGAAACGATTGTTGCCGCAATCTGTGGGACGTTTCACTGTGGTAAATTGTTTAAAGAGTTGGAAGAGTTAGAAGTGGTAAGCTTCGCTGTGAGACGATTGCTTTTGCAAACTGTGGGATGTTTCACTGTGGAATTGTTTATAGGGTTGGAAGGGTTGGAAGGGTTGGAAGGGTTGGAAGGGTTGGAAGGGTTGGAAGGGTTGGAAGGGTTGGAAGGGTTAGAAGAGTTAGAAGAGTTAGAAGAGTTAGAAGAGTTAGAAGAGTTGGAAGGGCTTGAAGAGAGAATAAGAACATCAAATCTTAGAAAGTCGAAAATTAAAAATTGAAGCAGAATAGAAAAGATAACTATCATTATTATAAAAGTTTTAAAGATTTTTATCGTTATAGCTAAAGTTTATAATGGTGAACATATAAAAAGAGCTAAATCTCTAAGTATCTTAACCATTCCGATAACTTTTTTAAGGCTAGAACATTTTCATAAGCTGGATTACCAAAAACTATGGGAAGGAACCTACACATGAAAGCCATGAAAGAAGATTATTGCATGACAAATACCACCAAATACGATATTTTAATCTAAGGATAGGTTTTTAATTTCGTTTTCAAATTGAGGTATTGTCATGTTCATTTTGTCCGCAATTTGTTTTAATATAAGAATCCCGTTTTTTACTATCTTAAATTAAGTCATTAATGGCTTTACACATATCTATACTCTCCTTCTCTTTGCTTGTTTTCAATTCAGTCCTATTGTTTCTTTTATCAAAGTAGAGGAGGTATTTAAGTTATTTTATTCAATTCTTTTTTTTATAATGTCAAATTACATTCCTTAAAATCAGCAAGTAATTGTTTTGTGGTAATTCCTAAAGAAGTGGCAGCTTGATCTAGAGTAATCATGCCTTGTTTTATCATACTTGTTAATAATTCCAGTTTTCCTTTCTTTTCACCTTCTTTTCTGCTATCTTCCATTAAATCATTAACAGCTTTACACATATCAATATTCTCCTTCTCTTTGCTGATTTTCAAGTTCAGTCCTGTTGTTTCTTTTATTAAAGTAGCTGAAATATTGCTAACTTTATGATATTTCTTATTCTTTTCAAGACTGTTTAGCAATTTCTTTTTGTCGTTAGAGTTCTTAATGAACTGCAAGACAATGCCTAATTCTGATTTAAGTTTTGCTAACTCTAAATCTGGCAGTTGTGGGTATATCAGGTTTATGTAATAATTTGGCAGATACTTAGCAATAGGCTTGTCAACATCGATAAACATATCCCTAATATTTGTGGGACCATCCCATTCTTCGCTTCCAAAGTAGATAACTAGGGTTATAACAGGAACAAGTTTGTCTTCTTTTGTAAAACCAGATAGAAATTCATTGCTGTTAGAACATTTCTTATTCTTTTTGTTCTCTTTGCTTTTTATATCAACTTGACTTGCATACTGCATCGAATCATAAAGCATTGTTCTAACTGGCATAGCATAGTGAACATTTGCCTGGTTTTCTACACCTAGAATCAGAAAACCAACTTTGTCAGTTCTTTTTGCAGACAAAATCTTAAAAACATCTCTGTTTTTCTGAACAGCAGAAGATACATTCGTATTATTTATTTCAACTGAGATAGAACTGGTATCTAATGGTTTTAAATCTTCTGGCTTTATTTTTTGCTTCCCATCATAAAGAAGGTAATTGAAAGCATCGGCAAATATTTCATTGTCGCTCATAAACTTTTTGCTTAAAATATCTATCTTGCCCATTAATAATTTACCTTCTTTGCATCGCTTTTATTAATTATACCACAAAAATCGGAGACAATGTAATTTGCTCTCATGATGTTAAAGTTGATAAAAAGAAGGCAATAGAGAGTTATTGTTCAGAAGGCAAACTTTTAACCGCAGATTAAAATTGAAGTATTGTCATATAACAAAATATTTTGTTTTAGATAAAAACATATATGATTTGATAATAAGCCAAATAAAAAGTAATAATAAAATAACTTTGAAAGAAATAGCAGTAGTGGCTGAAGTTTCGGAAAGAATGATAAGACGTTATATTAAATCTATGCCAAACGTTAAATATATTGACAGTGGCTATAGCGGGCACTGGGAAATACACGGTTAAACATAAAAATCCATAAAATTCGTTAAAAATCTGCTTTAAATTTTTATAAAATTCGTTAATGATTTATAGCAAGGATTATGCATATAATGATGGAATCAACTATATTCCTTTCTATATGACTATTTGTTTGTAATAATAACCATTTTTTCAGGCTTTAATTTACAAAACAAGTGTTACATCATGACTGTGATACGATTGCTGCCACAATCTATGGGGCGTTTCACTGTGGTAAATTGTTTATAATCGTTCTAATAGTTTAAGATTTAAATATTTCGAATTGTTAGTGTTGTTAGATGTTTTGGAAGTGAAATTTTCAATTTGTATGCTCGTAATGTCAGTTATCACATGGACTTAAATTTTACTACTAGTTCGGTTACCCTTCCACCGCTGAAAGCAACATCTTCTCTCGAGTGGAGGCTTTAGGACGATAAGTTACAGAACTAGGTTGTATTGTTTAAAGTTAGCTAATAGTTGATCTACTGAAATGTCTATTGATTTTGCTGCTTGTTCAATAGTCAAAATCCCTTTTTTTATTTGCTTATAAAGAATATTAAATTCGCCACGAGCTTCACCACGAGCTTCACCTTGAGCAACTATTTTATCTAATACTTCACACATAGTAGATTCTTCTCCTTTTATATATAGATTCTGAACTTCCTCAAACCTTTTATCGTTTGTAAATACTGCCATTAGTTGTAAAACTTCATGAACATGTTTTATTATCTGAGGTGAAGGTTTGTATTCTTTATTTGTTCTGACTTGAACAAAATAGTCTGCGACAATTTTGAAATCACTTTTGAACAGTTCCACCTGTTCCTTTGAAAGCCAGGCTATCTCGAAAATATTTGTATTATAGTCGCTTACGAAAGGCTTAAGTTCATTTGGAACTTTTACTATCTCTAATAAAGTTTTATATTTTTTCCAAGGGATATTGCCGAAATATAAAACCATAGTCACAACAGGGTATATTGGTTCAGCATTTTTCTTTTTTACTTGTTTACCAGTTTTAGGGTCTGTTTCATACTGATTGAGTAACTGCTGGCGATATGCTGTTGCATCATAACTCATAACACGAATAGGCATATACTTGTCAGTTTCAATCTGGTTTTCTAAGCCTACTAAAGCTATTCTTATATTATTGTGTTTCCAGTATTTGGCAACATCACGCTTAAGCTCGTGAAGCTTATCGTCGACCTTATATATACTTTCTGGTGATTCCTGTTCCAGCTCATTTTCTTGAACAAGTTGCCTGCCATCGAACAGCAAAACATTTACGATATCTGCAAAAACATCGTTGTATGCTTCCAAGGTCTTTTGAGCTAAGTCTTTTTCACCCATGTTTGTAACTCCTAATGAAATTATAGTTTTTTTTACTCAAATATGCAATAACAACCAACTACCTTAACAACTTGTTCGAAGAGTTCAAGGTTCAAAAAGTTCTATAAGTATACACATTGTTATAAAAAGTATAGCGTATGGGCTTTAGCTCTGAAAGCTAAACGGTTATGACAATAGGTAGACTACAAAAGGGTGTGTGGATTGCCACGCAGTCTAGTGACTGTCGCAATGATTTTAAAATATAAGTTGAGAAATGAGAATTGATAAATGAGAACCAGTTGCCGGTTGTCGGTTATCGGTTGCCGGTTAAAAATAGTAGTTGGCTGTTACAGATAACTGACAACTGGAAATAGGTAACAGATATTAGAATTGAAAATTGGGGAGCTTGGAAATGTAA
>JAEEGL012084791.1_pt1 | contig 25633 bp, 22 predicted proteins | sample 9134231 | NCBI WGS metagenome assembly JAEEGL01 (sample SAMN16246548, study PRJNA631951) | gut metagenome | biome: gut microbiome; feature: rumen; material: fiber-attached | host: Bos | place: Iran: Karaj | collected 2018-10
TAATACATTTATGTTTTATACTGGGTCTACTCAGAGTACTATGAGAAGTGAATTAAGTGATGAGTTGACTTATGAAGCATATAAATTAATGGTTGATAATGATATTATTAGTTCTAATGTAATAGTCCATGCTCCTTATATTATTAACTTAGCTAATAGGACTAGTGAAGATAAATTTGAATTCTATGTTGATTTTCTTGCTGAAGAATTAAATAGGGTTAATAAATTAGGATTTGATAAGATTGTTTTGCATCCTGGTAGTGCTGTTGGTTGTAGTAGAGAAGATGGTATTAAAAATATTATTGATGGATTAAATATTGTTTTTAGTAAAACTAGTGATGTATTGATTCTTTTAGAAACTATGGCTGGTAAAGGAAATGAAATTGGTATTAATATAAGTGAAATAAAGGCTATTATAGAAGGAATTAAAGATAAAAATAGAATAGGGGTATGTTTAGACACTTGCCACTTAAATGACTCAGGAATCGATATAAATGAGTTTGATAAATACTTAGATGATTTTGATAAAGAGATAGGTATTGATAAAATTAAGTGTGTTCATGTTAATGATAGTATGAATCCAATTAATTCTCATAAAGATAGACATCAAAATATAGGATATGGAACTATTGGATTTGATACATTAAATAAAGTTGTTCATTCAAACAGATTGGGTAATATTCCCTTTATTTTAGAGACTCCATGGGTTAATAGGAATACTAAAGATGAGTATCCTCCATATAAATTTGAAATAGAAAACTTTAAAAATAATTTTTTTAGTGATTTTATTAATAAATAATGTTATAATGGAATATAGAATAGATAGGTGTTAGATATGAATAATAATGGTTTACCGGTAATTGAGAATAATGATGCTAGTGAATTGATAAATCCATCATTTTTAAATGATGATTATACTCCTAGTCCAGTGCCTGAAGTGCAGCCAACTATGCAAAATGATTTTCAACCAATGATTGATAATAATTTTGCTGTTCAAAATAATGCAATGAATAATGGTTTTGCTCAACAAGCACCTATGATGGACAATGGTTTTGTACCTCAAACACCTAGTATGGACAATAACTTTGTTCAACAAACACCTATAATGAATAATAACTTTGCACAACAAGCACCTGTTATGAATAATTTTAATCAAAATATTAATACTGCACCTAATGCATTTGTTGCTGCTGCACCAAATAATATGGTTAATCAAGCTGTTTCACCATTACAACAAACTAATGTAGCACCAATATTACAAAATAATGCTACACCAATGCAACAAACTAATATAGCTCCAGTAATGCAAAATAATGCACAACAAACTACTGTAGCAACTGCAGTACAAGATACATCAGACAATCATAAGAAATCTGAAACAGCTATTTCTAGAATATTAGATGGTACTGATGATAAATTAACTGAAGATGAAGAATTGTTATTAGCATATATTGGAAATAATGCTGAAAAATTATTAGGTAAAAAATTCAATTTTGCAGCTTTCTTCTTTTCTGAATTATATTATTTCTATAGAAAGATGATATTAAAAGCATTTTTACTACATGTATTATATCTTGGAATTGCACTTCTTTGTATTATAGTATTTAAGAGTGAAATTGTATTATTTATATTTGCACTATTATTTTCTATACTAATAGGATTTGCTACTAATGATAATTATGTGGATTTTGCTCAAAAGAATATAGCAAAAATTAGAGAAGAAAATCCTAATGCTAATAAAGCTCAATTAATTGCTTTATGTAAAAAAGAGGGTGGAGGTAGTATTCTTTGGATATTCCTAGGTTCATTTATTTCTGGTGCTGTAACATCTGCAATTACTTATGCGGTAATTTTTATATTAGCAGTTACTGCTGTAGATGAAACAGGATATCCTATTCTAGGTACAATTGGTGAAAATCCAAATAATAATAGTAATGTTATTGAATATAATGGCGATAATACAATTCATATTGATTTCAGTGATTCAACTGATTCAACTGATTCAAGTTCTAGTAGTAGTGGTTCAAATAAATATAATGGTGTATTTCTTTATTCAATGGAAGATGTTAATAAAGAATTCGTAGCTTCTCCTATTACTGGATATAAATCATCAGGATATACTGGATCAATTGGATATGAAGGTATGGGAATTGAGTATAAATTAAATGGATTACAAAATTATACTGATGCTAAAGAATTAGCAGATTCTATGTATGACTATTTTAAAAAAGGATATAATGAAGCAGTTCAAACATATAAATCTCAAGGAATGCAAATGCCTACTACTTATTTTGAACCAACTAGACCTACAACTAAAACAGTTAATGGTATAACTTGGTATGTTGTTAGATCTTATAGTTTTAGATCTGAAGCTTATTATTTAACACAAAAAGGAAAGACTGTTTATTTATTAAATATAGAAGCAATAGATAAAGGTACACTAGATAGTAGTGAAACTCAAGTTGTTAATAGTATTAAATATAAATAAAAACGCTTATTACTAAGCGTTTTTTATTGAATTAATAGCATTTATTATTGATAATTTTCCATATTCATAAGTTAAAGAACCTTGTTGAAATAATACATATGGTTCTTTTAATGGAGCATCACATGATAATTCAATAGATGATCCTTGAGTAAATGAAGGAGATGCCATAATTATATTATCTTCATATCCAGGCATTGGAGCAGCTACTGGATTAACATGAGAATCAATAGCACCATTATTTTGAATAGCAGTTGCATATTTAATAACTTCTTCTTCATTTTTGAAATATATTAATTGAACTATATCAGCTCTTTTTTCATTATAAGTAGGAGATACTTTATATCCAAGTTTCTCTAGTGCTAATGACGTAAGTATAGATATTTTTAATGCGCTAGATACAACAGATGGAGCAAAGTATATTCCTTGTAAAAACATTTTATTAGCACTTTGTGATGGACCAACATTACGTCCTTCACCTGGGACAGTTAATCTATCAGCACATAGATCTATTAATTCTTTATTTCCTGCTATATAAGCACCATTAGATGCAATACCAGCACCAAGGTTTTTAATTAAAGATCCTGCGCATAAATCAGCACCAACTAAACATGGTGTTTTTGTTTCTACAAACTCACAATAACAATTATCTACAAATATAATTATATCTTTATTAATATTTTTAATAAGCTTAATTACTTTTTCTAATTTATCTATAGTAATTGAATCTCTATATGAATATCCTCTTGATCTTTGTATATGAACTACCTTAACATTTTTTAATGATTTTTCTATTTTTTTATAATCAAAATCATTATTTAATAAATCTATTTCCTTATATTTAATTCCATAACTTATAAGAGAACTATTATTAGGTATTATTCCAATTACTTCTCTTAATGTATCATATGGAGTACCTGTTATAGATAAAAGTGTGTCATTTGGTCTTAAAATAGCTTGTAAAGCTATTGTTATAGCATGACTTCCTGAAATAAATTGATTTCTTACAATAGCATCTTCAGCATCTAATATATCAGCAAATATTTTATCTAATTTATCTCTACCTTCATCATTATATCCATATCCAGTAGTACCATTTAAATCACTTTCACTTATATTATATTTATGAAATGCATCTATAACTTTTTTACTATTAAATAGAGTATTATTATCTATTTCTTTAAAAATACTTTCTAATTCTTTTTCACACTCATTTATAAAATCACTATTCATGTTTAATCCCACCATCTATTCTAATAATTGAATCATTTAAATATTCTGATTGACTAATATTATATATAAATTCAGCTATTTCATTTGGTTCAGCAAATCTATTAAGTAATATCTTATTTTCTTCTTGTTTCTTATATTCTTTATCCATATTTTTATTCATATCTGTATTAATCCATCCAGGACATATAGCATTAACTCTTACATATGGAGCATAGTGATTAGCAAGATTATGTGTAAGATTAATTACACCAGCTTTAGAAGCATCATAATCAAGTGAATATTCATAATATTGATCAATACCATTATTTGAAGAAATATTAATTATTTGACCAGATTTATTTTTACACATATGATTTGCAAATATTCTTGATACTAAAAATGTTCCAACTAGATTAACTTCTAATATTTTCATAAAGTTTTCTTTTGTTTTATCTTCAAAAGTAGTATCAATCGCAATACCAGCATTATTTATAAGAATATCAATATTATTAAATTCTTTAATAACTTGATTAAACATTTCTTTAATATTATCTTCATTTGTAATATCGCACTTTATACATAATGCTTTTACTTTATAATTTTCTTCTATATATTTTTGTAATTCTTTAGCTTCTTTTTCATGATTAAAATAATTAATAACAACATTATAATTATTTTTAGCATATATTTTTATTAATTCTGAACCAAGACCTATACTAGACCCTGTTACTAAAACAGTCTTTTTATTCATATTTTCCTCCGTTTTTACGTGCATATTTTATCACTAAATAACAAATAAGTAAATTAAAATATATAAATATATAAATATATAAAAATTATACTATAATCAGTTAATATGATATAATAAATATAGGTGATAATAATGAAGATAGAAAATAATTCATCAAATAATGATAATAATCAAATAGATACTTTTACTAATGAAGAACAAAGTTTCATTAATTTGGATGAAATAGGTGATAACATTAAATATAGATTAATAAAAAGGATTGGTAGAGGAGCACTTCTTTTTACATTTATTTGGCTAATATTTGGTTTTTTTCAAGATAGTAAACTATTATATTTTGTTGTACTAGCTGTATCTGGAGGTATTACTATTGCTTGTTTTACTTATTCTATATCTAGTACTATAGATAATGCTAAAGATGATAATGTAAAAACATATAATAGACCAAAATATAAATTAATATATTTTATAATAGCATTAATTTTATATATTATAATGTTAATAATTAAATATTTTAAATAATTTTTGTAGTGAAATAATACTTAATTATAATAAAAACTCTTTATTTTTAGATATTTTTGTGTTATACTTCATATGTTATTTAAGAAGGCCCGCTAGCTCAGTTGGTAGAGCAACCGACTCTTAATCGGTGGGTCTAGGGTTCGAATCCCTAGCGGGCCACCACTAGAAAATAAAAGGAAAACCCCTTTAAACCCAGTGTTTAAAGGGCCTTTTTATTTGATACCAAAACTATCACAAAGTGTCAAAACTTAACAAAAGCATTTACAAAATTTGTACATTTTTATAGCCAATTTCATGGCCAATTTAAAAAATATGTCAAATTTTATGGCCCAATTTTTTAATATATAATTGAGATATTATTTCAACAATTATTTATATTTTAATAGTTAGATATAAATAATATATAATTATATGTTCTTTTTTATAAAAGTATGATAATATTATAATATGGGTGATGATAATGAATAATAAAAAAGGTTATACATTAGTTGAATTATTAGCAGTCGTTGCTATTATGGCAATTATTCTTTTAATAGCTATACCAAATGTTATGGAGGGTCTTAATCAAGGAAGAAAAAATACATTTGGCAATAATGTAGTAACAATACAAAGTTCTGCTAGAACAATGTTTAATAAAGACAAAGGAATGGGTAAAGTTCGATATACTATTGTTGATGGAAAGAGAGAAGCTTTCTATTGTCAAGGTTTAGATTCAGATGAAAATTGTAAGAATAAAGCAGAAATGTCAAATGAATCAGGACTTTCATACAAAGTAGAATTAGATTTATCAGGTAAAGTAAAATGTTTGTTTGTAACAAACAAGAGATTCTATTATTTATGTACTTCAGAAGAAGAGTGTTCTAAATATGATGAAACAAAAATTGTTGATATAACAGATAATGTTGAAGTACCTGAAGGATGTGGTGTATCCTCTTCATCAATAGCAACACCTACAGAACCAGATCCTGAACCAGATATAGATTCTTACACTGATGTTGGAGATCCAACTAAAGGTAGTTATTATGTAGTAGAAACAGGGGCATATTATAGTACTTTTAAAGATGCATTAAATGGTGTAGTTAGTAATCAAACTTTAGTAGTTTTAAATGATACTACAGAAATTTCAACAGCAGTTATTGATTCTTCTAAAAAAGGAGTTAAATTAAATTTACATGGTAAAAAAATATATTTTTCCGGTGGTATTGAAGCTTATCTAAAAGTAGAAGGAGAATTAGATATATTTAACTCATCTGATACAGAAGCTAATATGGTTAATGATGGAAATGCCCCATGTTTTATTGATAATAGTGGTAAGTTAACAGTTAGTAACACATCAAGTAGAGGAAAAGTTAATTTTACTTCTTTTAATATTACTTTTAAAAATTCAACATCAAATAGTGAAATGAGCATAAAAAATTCTGATGTAGTATGTACAAAACCAGGAACAACATGTATAGTTAATGGTAATGATGCAAAAATGACAGTTAATAATGTAGATGTATCCGCACACGGATCATCTGATATAGCAATTAATAATGCAGGTACATTGACTATAAAAGATGGTAATTATTATGCTACAGGCTATAATACTATAGCAATTAAAAATACTAAGACTATAACAATAATAGGTGGTACATATAAATCAGATGGTAGTACTGCAATAGCAATTAGTAATGTTGGGAATTTAATAGTAAAAGATGCTAATATTGAGACACAGGGTTTTAACTCAAAAGGTATTAGTTTTACTGGAGGAACAATTGAAATAACTAATTCGACAATTCTTGGAGGAACAGTTGGAGTTGATATTACAGGAAATGCAACTATATCTAAAACAAATATTAATTCTAATCAAGCTGGTGGTATAGGAATTTCATGTTCAAGTGGAACAACAACTATAAGTGATTCACAAATAAGAGGAGAAGCAACTGGAGTTAATAATTCTGGAACAATGCGTATTACAAATTCAACAATTAGTTCTATGAGTGATAAAGGTATAAATAATAATGGTACTGCAACATTAATAAATACAAATATTGATACAGAAGGTACTGCAATTAATAATACACAAACTTTAACTATTGGAGAAAATGATGGTATTGTAAATACAGAAGTTCCAACTATTTATACTAAATGTACAAGAGTTGATTGTGCTGGAATAAATAATAGTGGAACTGTAAATTATTATGATGGAGTAATAAAAGTTGAAAATAAACATAATAGAGTAATTCAAGGAACACGACCAAATACTCCAGCAGGTTATAGCATTAAAATAACTTCTGTTGATGTTCAAGATACTGCTATATTAAGTAATGAATAATAAAAAAAGACTTATTTATAAGTCTTTTTTATTATCTATTTAATATTTGAACATTTTCATTTAAATAACTCATTAATTCATTGATAATTTCAATTGTTAGTTCATCGTATCTATCCATTTCTAGATTTCTTAGTACATTTAATACACATTCTCCTATTGTTTTATCTTTAATTTGTTCATAGTCAACATTAAAATCAAACAATGGTTTTTCAAGTAAACTTACTTTATATGGCTTACTTGAACGAGTGGTAGAATATTCTAGAAAAATTTCAAGTTGATAATTAATATAATTTTGACGTGACCTTTGAATAAATTTTTTAAAAAAATCAATGCTCATACTATCAACATCACTTAGGTAAACGCTACTACTTCCAACAACAGAACCATGATCATAACTGAAAGTTATATAGTATTTTGCATGTGACAACGCTTGTTCAATCATTTCTTCCATAATAATCTCCTTTAGAATAAGTCATTATATTTAGTATAGCATAAAAAATATAAATTATATCAATTTTTTATGTTATAATGTATATATTAGATATAATTATGAAAAAGTAAAAGGAGGTAAATATGCCATTTATTAATACTAAAGTAAATACTAAAATTGATAATGAAAAAGAATTAATAATTAAAAAAAGACTTGGAGAGGCTATTAATATTCTTGGTAAAAGTGAAGGATGGTTAATGGTTAATTTTGAAAGTGATTCTCATTTATATTTTAAGGGTCAAAATGATTCATTAATAGCATATGTAGAAATTAAACTTTTTGGTAATGCTAGTGATGAAGTATGTAATAAAATGACTGAAGAAGTATGTAAAATAATTAATGAAGAATTATCTATTGATAAATCTAATATTTATGTAAGTTATTATCCTACAGATAAATGGGGATGGAATGGTAATAATTTTTAATTAGGGAGTGAATAAAAATGGAAGATAATAATAATCAACAAGTTAGTAATACTAATGTTAGACCTGTAAATCCAGTTGTTGAAACACCAATTACAACAGAACCTGTAATGGTATCAAATCCTGTTACTGAATCTTCTAATGTGGGTGCAAATACAGAACCAATGTCTGAAGAGAAAAAGAAGCCTGTTGGAATAATTATTGTAATAGTTGTTATTTTATTAGCAGTTATTGGTGTATGTTTATGGAAGTTTGTTTTAAATAAAGATGATAATTCTGATTCAGCATCAAATATTCCAGAAACAAATAATGCTGAAAAACAAGATAATTCTGCAGATAATACCTCTGTTACTACAAATGAAACTATTTCTAATAGTCCAATTGTTGGAACATGGGGACATTGTTTTTCTATATTGGATTACAATGAACAGTATGAAGAATTTAATGATGTAGAGATGACATATACTTTTAATCAAGATGGAACAGGAAAATATGTTGCTGGCGAAATGGATCTAAATGTGGAATATGATATTAGTGGAGATTATTTAAATATGAGTATTGGAGGGATGCGTAAAGGACAATATACTTACTCTATTGAGGGAAATACTCTTAATATTAAAGGCGATGCAGGCGGATGGAGATGTACTAAAGAATAAAAAAGTTGCAATAAATTAATATTTGTGGTATAGTATTCCTGCTTTTTTAGGGGGAAAATATATTATGAATAATAATAGTAAAACAACTAGTGGTGTATCAACAACAACTGTTGTTCAAATAGTATTTTTAATTTTAAAATTAGCTAAATTAATTGATTGGTCATGGTTTTGGGTATTATCACCAACTATATTTAGCACAGGATTAGTAGTTACTTATTTAACAGTAGTTGGTTTAATAAGTGCAGTTAAAGTAATTAAGAAAAATAATAAAAAGAAGAAAATGGCTAAAAATGATGAATTTGAAAGAGAAATGATTTTAGCTAGAAAATTTAAAGAACATAAAGAACAAGAATTAGATATTGAAAAAACATCAAATTTTAATGAAGTTGAAAAAACAATGACTAGTGAAAAAGTTAATCAAGAAGTAAAACCTGAGTACATTTGGGATGAAGAAGCTGATGAACTAATAAGTGGTCCTTCATTAAAAATGACTAAAAAAAATAATAATATATAGTAGATTAAAACTTGGTAATAAAGCCAAGTTTTTATTTTGTAAATACTATTGTAAATAATAAATAATTATTATAAAAAGATATATAAAATAATCTATAATATATATGAAAGTAGTGTGTATGTTATGGAAGAAAATGATAATAGAAATAATAATGCTATTAAAATAATATTAGTAATTATGATTATACTTGTATTATGTTTAATTGGTTATGTTGTATATATATCTTTACCTAAAGATGATAATACTAATACTAATCATGATGATAATAATGTGAGTATTAATAAGGCAAAAATAGAAAAATATTATGAAGATTCTAGTATTTCACTTGATACATATAGTTTAGATAAAACATATAAATCTTTAGAAATAACTGATAACAATTTTGATTATGTTAATACTACTAGTATTATAGTTAACTATGTTATTGCTAAAAGTGGTCTTCAAGATGATAAATATACTAAATTCAAAAATGGTGAATCTAGTATTAGTTATAGTATTAATAATGATGGAAATCTTGATGTTAAAATATTATATCAAATAGATATTAATAATAAATCTTATTTAGAAGATATAGATGAAAAATCTTTTATAGTTAATATTAAAAATGAAAAGATAAAACATATTACTAATGATGAAAATTATATATATTTATTAACTGATAAAGGTAATTTATATGTAGCAAGTTTTCCAAAGCTTACTGAGACTGTATCTTATGAACGTAATTTAGAAAGTTTAAGAAAAAAGGAATTTTCTGACTCTATAAAAAATAAAAATATAGAAAAAATGGTTTTCTATTATGAAGATAGTGTAAAAAAAGAACATGCTCAATTATATGTTCAATTAAAAGATAATAGTAAGATAGATGTATCTACTAAGAAGAAAATAGAAGAAGTTGAAAAATATGCATTCTATTATCCATATGGAAATGAAAGTTTAGTAATAACTAGAAATGGAAATATAAGATATTGTAGTAAATGGGAAGGTAAAAAATATTGTACTGAAGAATATTTAGAAGAAACAATTAAAGATGAAAATAATAATTCTATAACAATAGCAGCTATTTTTAAAACTGCTAAAGAAGAATTATTTGTAATTGATACTGATGGAAAAATATATAAAGAAGACTATGTAACTGTTAATCCACATAAATTTAATAAATTAAAGAAATATAATGATAATATTGTAGATGAAATTGTATATGCATATAAAAAAGATCAACAATATATGTTAAAAGATTTAATTATTTTCTATAAAAAAGGAACACCTGAATATTTTGGTGAAATGAGTAGATTAGATATATTTCTTAGACCTGAAATATATGATAAGAATAATAGTAGTGTAGTTAAAGAAGAAACTAATAGTACTATTGAAGATGAAGCTAATAATACATCTGAAGATTATGAAGAGGATGAAATAACTTATAAAATAGTTAAATTTAATTATGAAGTTACATCTAAAGATAAATATTATGATTCTTCTAAAAAAATAGATAAGATGCTATATACTATTGTTGAAAATACTAAATTTGAAGATGAATACTATGATGAATCTAATTCATATCCTGAATATATAGGTTTATTTGATGGAAAGGCTGTTATTTCAAAAAATGGTAAAAAATATGAGTCAAATATTGGTACAGTTGAATATATATATTTAATGGGTAAGTGTGGTGATGATTATCATGGTGAAATGGCACTTTTAACAACTGATGGGGATATATATGTAACAAATTTATGTGATTATAGCGGAGAATATAGTGCACAATTTGATTCAAAAGCATTTGACTCATTATCAAAAATTGAATCAAATAACAAATATGTTGATGTTGGCGAAGTATTACAAAATTATAAGTACTATGAAGAAGAATATGAAGGGGATACATTCCCATATAAATTTGTAGGAATAACATCAGTTGGTAAAAAAGATTTAATAGGCGAATTTATAAATGGAGAATATGAAGAATAGTTTTCATATTCTTTTTTATGATTGTAAGAATCCTTTTTTTATAGTATACTAAATATGATATGTAGAATAGGATGGATGGATATGAAAAATAAAAAGGGTTTTACTTTAGTTGAATTATTAGCAGTTATTGCTATATTATCAATTCTTGTTGTTTTAGTTGTCCCTAATGTATTAAGAATGTATAGAACAGCTAAAAAAGATACATTTACTACACAAGCAAGGACTGTATTTAATACAATAATGAAACAAAACTTTTTAGATCAAAGTAATCAACCTAAATTATTAAAAACAGGTGATGTTGATATTACTGGTGGTTCTGAACTTGAATATTCAATATCAACTGATCAATTAGGTCAAATTGTTTGTTTTCAAATAGCTGATAATGATTATATGTGGATTTATAGAAGTAAAGGGCAACCTCTTACTAATGAAGAAGATATAGCTTTGGAGGAAGAAATAATTGAAAGAGATAGTGACATAATATTAGACTGCTCTGGAGCACAATTATTTGATGTTACTATTCCTGCTACTTTAGGTTCTAATGGATCTTGGTGGCCTACAGGTGTAGATAAATCATCAATTGAAAGAATTATTTTTACATATTCATATGATTCTAGGGAGAATGAACAGACATTCTATAGTGATGCTGAAGAAGTAGGTGGACTTGCTACTTTTGTAAAAGATAATGTTGCATATATAGTTATTAATAGAAATAAGAGAAAAACTCATTCTGTTAATATGCCAGCAGATTCTTCTAATACTTTTGCAGGTTTTCCTAATTTAAAAAATATTCAAGGTTTAAAATTATTAGATTTTAGTAAAGTTACTAAAATGGATAATTTCTTTGGTAGATATAATAATGGTGAAATAATAGATGGGTTATCATATATAAATGGATATGATTCATTTAATACTAATAAACTTACAAGTGCTAAATATGCATTTGCAGGTGTTAAAATGTCATCTATTGATTTAAGTAGATGGAATACTTCAACTTTAGAAGATGTTACAGGTATGTTTTATAAAACAAATGCATCAGTAATTAACTTATCAGGATGGAATGTAAGTAAAATAACTAATTATACTGATATGTTTGCTAATAGTAGTAAACTTGAAAATATTAATTTATCAGGATGGAATACTAAACCTGATGCAACATATACAGGTATGTTTAATAATTGTGGTAATTTAATATCAATTAGTGCAGATAGTGGATTCCAAGTGAATAATAATAACATAGTAATGTTTAAAGATGATACTAAGTTAACTGGACCATATAATGCTTATAGTACTGATAAGAGTTTATATGCAAGAGTTGATACTCAAGATACTCCAGGATATTTTACTTCACAAGTTAGTGAAGGGGTTATGTCTGCTAGATTATATGACACAGGTACTGTTTCTGGTTCATATACTGATTTAACTAAGGAAGGTTCTATTCCTTCAGATTGGAATTATTATAGTGGAGCTAGATTATTAGAAGTTAAATTATATTCTATGAGACAAGGTTACCAAAAAACATTAGATATATCTGTTCCAGCTGGTATGTATATAGTTAAGAATTCATGGACTAAATCAGGTGGTGGAATAGCAAATGTTAACTTTACTAAACTTAGTAATCAAGAAATGGGTTCTTATTCTAATGCTCAAACTGGTACTTTAAAATATACATTTAGTGATTCAGCAACATCAGCAAGTGTTCAAATGTTAGTAATGTTTGATCCTGCTGTATGGGATAAACATAAGAAAGGAATATCTACTGGAAATAGTAGTATGACTTTAACAGCTCCTATAGTTGTTGATTATAATAATGGAAATATTACTAGAAAAATATCTAAAATTCAAAGTGATGTTAGTATAGGTAGAAATAGTAATGGAATGGGATATTCATTCTATGTGTATAATAACAATAACAATATATATATTGATCAATCTACTGTATTGCTTGCAAGTAATTCATTCTTATCAACTGATCAATCTAGTAATCCATATTTCTATAAAAAAGTTAAATATAGAACATATGCAACATTCCAAAAAGAAGATGGAAGTACTGGACGTGCAACAATTGAAACAGGTGTTGTTCCAAGTTATTTATCTAATAATGTTGCTACAGATAGTAATGAAACATATTATTCTGGTGAATGGAATAATGTTTATAATAGTTCTGGAATAGCATTTCCAAGACCAAAATATAAAGTTAAACAAAGTGATCATCCTAAAATTGGTACTAATTTATCTGTATATATTGAGGTAGAAGTCACTACATTATCTGGTCAAGTTAAGACTCTTAATACAACTAGAACATTTGTTATAAAACCTACAAGTTTTGATAAAAATGATATAGTACTTGGTAGTGGTAATAAAACATCACCAACAGCAGCTTATTATGGAAGTTCTGGATATTCTGGAATGTTAGGAACATTTACAATGTATAATAAGGGTTATGCATCAGTTTCTGATATTAAAGTTGTTTATGAGTATGATACAGGAACTCCTGCTAATACTCCACCTGCTATGAAAGTTATGGCAGCAAGACCTTTCTTAGATGTTAGTCAAGAAGTTAATGCTAAAATAACTTTAGTAAATGATAGTGGTAATGAAGTAGTAGCTCAGAACTTTAAACTTAAATCTGCAAGTAATGCAAGTGAAACAAGTACTACAAGTAATACTAATGGTGCTTATGTTGCTGCATCTACAGTAGCAGGTACATTAAATTTAACTGGTGATTATTATTTAAAGAAAATAGAATATACAATTCCTAAAGTAAGAGGATGTTTAGGTGATACATGTACTATTAATTACTTGTATCATAGTCAAGGAAGTGGATCACAATCAAGTGGTGGAAACTTTATGGGTGTTATATCAAAACAAGCTACTTCTAAGTGTACTATTACTTATGATGGTAATGAGAAGACTGTAACATCTACTTCAAATATTACTAATTCTCCATCATTTAGTGGTTATATTAGTAAAATAAATACTCCACTTGGAACTGAGTTTACAGCAGGTGATGATATTGAACTTGCTATTAATGTAGCTAGTGTTTCATATCCATATACTAATACTCAAGCATTTAGTAAACCTGAAGTATATTTAATATTACCATTTGGAATAAATATAGATAATGTTGTAATTGGTAATTCACCAACTGATACTATTCCTGAAACACAACCATTAGTAACAAAAATGAAAACAATGACTATTGGTGGTGTATTAAATAATGTATATAAAATAACAGCTAGAGATAATATTTGGTTTGGTTATTTAAATATTCAAAGTACAGGAGCTAATAGTGGTCAATATGCTTCTAAATGGTTTAGAGTTAAATTAACTACAGACTTATCTATGGAATATACAAGTATTAATTTAAGAGATAGTGTATATTTTAAAGATGCAAGTGGAGATATAGCTATTAGTGGTTCTTATGCACAGTATTCTATTGTTGATCAATTTGATGTTGATAATGATGGATCTACAACTGATAAGTTTGGTACTACTAATAATGCTAATCAAATAATTAATATTTATGAAGCTAGTGAGGATGAATAATATGAAAAAATTACTTATAATATTTATTTGTTTAATTCTCTTAGTTGGATGTAATAAAGATAAGGACAAAGATAAAGATAAAGAAACTGAAACAAATACAACAGTAGCTAATGAAACTAAACCTGATGAAGGTGAAACAGTTTATATGAAGGGTAGTGATTGGGCTAACGTTAATGGTACTTTAGTAGATGAACTAAATAACAGAGAAATGTTAGGCGAATATATAATGCCTATTCCATATTGGGAAAATGAAAGAAAAAGAGATAGCGTTGTATTTAAACAAGGTGATCATGCTCTTATTATGATGTATGAGAATAGAGATTATTCTGATAAAACTATTACTTCTTATAATAAGATAAGTTATGAAAACTTTAATATTAATTCTTATAATGTTGAATTTGAATCAGGTTTTGTTCAATATAATAATTTACGTAGAAGTTTTGTTTCTTATTATTTTACAAGTGATGAAATAACTCTTAAATTAATTGGTATTACAAGAGCAGCTAATATTGAAGATATGAAAGCTATGATTGAAACTATGATTAATTCAATTGAAAAAGAGGGTAATATGTAAAAGCAATTATTTAATTGCTTTTTTGTTTTTATTAATTATAATAATAATTAGGAGGACATATGATGAAAAAGAACTTTAATGAAGATGATGGAATTAGAGAACTTGGAAAAGGCTTTGCTAAAGCTGAAAAGATTCTTGAGAATCAAGATAAATTAGAACATTTTCTTGATAGATTAGAAGCTAAATTAAAAAAGGTTCCTGTCGGTGGGGATGTTTTATCTATGGTTCCAGTTATGATTTCTATGCTTAGAAGTTATTTTAAAAAAGAATATAAAGATATTCCAATTGGGACACTAATTGCATTAATAAGTGCGCTATTATATTGGTTAACTCCTATTGATGTTATTCCTGATGCATTCCCTGTTGCAGGGTATGTTGATGATGCCACTGTTATTGCGGCATGTTTAAAATTAATAAATGATGATTTAAAAGAATATAAAGAATGGAAAGATAAAAATAAATGAGGTGATTAAAATGAAAATTACGTTAGTTACAGGTAATTGGGCTAAAATAGCTCAAGCTAAAGAAGTTTTAGAACCATTAGGCATTACAGTAGATAATGTTAAAATGGATACAATAGAAATACAAGCTGATACAGTAGAAGAAGTAGCAGCATATTCAGCAAAATGGGCTAGCAACGAATTAAAAACAAATGTAGTTAAAAATGATACTGGAATAATGGTAGATGCTTTAGATGGATTTCCAGCGGCATATACTCATTATTGTGCAGATACTATTGGAGAAGGTGGCCTTTTAAAATTAATGAAAGGTGTAGAAAATAGAAAAGCTAAATTTGTTCAAGCATTAGCATTTTGTGAATATGGAAAAGAACCAGTTGTATTTACTTCAGTTACAGAAGGAGAAATTGCTAAAAGAAAGAGTGGTAAATATGGATGGGCTTGGGATTTTATATTTATACCTAAAGGTCAAACTAAAACTTTAGCATCATTTCCAGATAGTAAGAGATTTAAATTATGGAATGATACTGGATATAAACAACTAATTGATTATTTAAAAAAGAATAAATTAATATAATAATAAAGAGTAATTATTTTTAATTACTCTTTTAATTTTATTGATGTATGTTATAATACATATTTAAGAGGTGATACTATGTTATTTTATAATAAAAGAAGTAAAGATTATAACTATTTTAAAATATTTATAGCAGTGTTTTCTGCTATAGTATGTAGTATTATAGTATATTTTTTATTTTCCAAACTAGGTACTATTAGTTCATATTTTAAAAAAATAATAGTGATATTATCACCTGTAATTATAGGAATATTGTTTGCATATTTACTTAATCCTATTGTTAAAAGATTTGAAGAACTATTTAATAAATATGAAAAAATAAGAAGTAGAAAAAAATTATCTAGAGTATTAGGTATTTTAGTTACTTATTTAATTTTAATAATTATTATTGTAGTATTTATATGGTTCTTTGTACCAAATTTAATTGATAGTTTAAATATTATGCTTACTAATATTCCTAAATATTTAGAAAATATATTTGATTGGGTTAGAAGAGTATGTGATAAATATAATATTAGTTCTAAATTCTTAGATACATATAAACAAGATATTAATGGTGTTATTAAAGATAGTGTAGTACCTAATATAGATGTAATAATTAATAATTTAGCATCTGGTATTACTAGTGTAATAAAATGGATTATTAATGTTATAGTAAGTATTATTATATCTGTATATCTTATATATGATAAAGAATCTTTTGCAGATGGTACAGATAGAGTATTAAAAGCATATTGCTCTCCTAAATTATATAGTACTATTTCTGATGTTACTCAATATATTTATAAAGTATTCTGTGGATTTATGATTGCTAAATTAATTGATTCTTTAATTATTGGAATACTTACATTTATATTATTAACTATATTTAAAATACCATATGCTTTATTAATATCATTTATAGTTGGTGTCACTAATATTATTCCATTCTTTGGTCCATTTATTGGTGCTATTCCATGTATTGCATTATTACTTATGATTAATCCTACAAAAGCACTTGTTTTTGGTATTTTAATTTTAATAATTCAACAATTTGATGGAAATATACTAGGACCTAAATTAATAGGTGATAAGATAGGTATAAAGAGCTTCTGGGTACTATTTGCTATCCTATTATTTGGAGGATTATTTGGATTTGGTGGTATGATACTTGCAGTTCCTTTATTTGCATGTATATATGAATTCTTAGGTAATAAAGTTAAAGAAAGAATTAAAGAAAAGGAAGAATATGAACATGCTCTTGAAGAAGAGGAAAAGAAAAAGAAATCTAAAAGAAATTTTCTAAGAAAAACTAATAAAAAAACAACATAATATTTAAATGTTGTTTTTTTTATGGTATTATAGTATTGGTGATAATATGAGTGCACAAGCCGCAAAATTAGAAGAGGATAAGAAAAAAACAAGTTTTAATGAATCTAACGCTAAGATAGAAAGAGAAGATAAAAAAATTAGTTTTGAAGAATTTGAAGCAAAAGTAGATGAGTTTATTAGTTTAGTAAATGCATTATTTGATAGCATTGAACCTGAAATAGCTAATCATGAAGATTTAAGAGATGTATATAAATCATTTTATCTATTAAAATATGAAGTTTTATCTAAAGAGAATATTAAAGATATTTATGATAAGGATCTAGATGGTTTATTTTTAGATAGAATTAATACTTTTGAAAGTGTATTATTAGGTTTACAAGTTGAATTAGGTGTTAATACTGCTAATAGAGATTATGCTAAAGATAAAGTTCGAAAAAATACTAGAGATATAGCATATACTACAGATGTTAAATCTAAATTTAAGAAGACTTCAAAAGCTAGAAAAAAAGCAATCTTTTCTGTTGCACTTGCATTATCAATCATAGTTAATTCATCTGTTATTAGTGATTTATATATTAATAGAAAAAAATATTTTGATAATAGTGGTAAGAGTACTAAAAATGGTACTACTGTTGAAGAAGTTATTGAAAAAGATGAATCTAATGAAGAACAATATGATTATGGTGAAAATCAATATACATATAAAGGTGGATATGATAAAGGACCACGTTCAGATGATACATTATTAGATGAAAGTAATTCTGAAGTTGATACCATTGATTTTAAATATGCTACAACTACATCATATAGAGTTGTTCAAAAAATACCAAATACAGAAAACTTCTATATTGTAGAGGAATATAGTCCTGTACAAGTTTCTGGATATAGATATAAATTTGTCTATTATGTGCCTTTTGATGATTTAGATCTTTTATTAGATGCGGATTTAAGTGATAAACCTATATATCATCATGAAACTATTTTAGGTAGTGATTTTAATTTAGTTATTAATCGTGATGCTAGTATAGTTGTTAGAAGTTATGATTCTTACAATAATGAGTCAACTTTTGATTATTATAGTGGAGTGAATAGTAATGGCAAAAGAACTAAAGAATCAAATAAATATAAAAATTGGAATAATAGACATTTAGTACCTATTAATAAATATGCAGATAATCAACCTTCAAAAATTGATAATTTTAGAATAAAAACTTCAGATCAATCTACAAGACAAGTTGAGGAAGAAAAGAAAGAATCAACTGCTCTTCCAGTAAAAATAGCTTTAGCAGCAACTAGTTCTTTATTATTACAAGTATTATTAGTTTATCTTTTAATTCATAGAAAAGAAATTCCAAATGCTCCTTCTGAAATTATAAAATATATGCAAAGAATGAATAAATATAAAAAGGATTTAAAGCAGTTATTAGGTGAAAAAGATAAACTTAATGAAGATTATCGTAGTACTGAAAAAATAGTTAATACTATATGCAATAGAATAGATAAGACTATTCTTAAATGCAAAGATCAATTGTCTGCTGTTGCTGATAACGAAACAATTAAGAGTGCATTAGCGGGTGCAATTGAAAGTAAAAATATTTATGATATAGAAGTAGAACTAAAGAAAAAAGAAATAGAAGATGCTATGACTAGAATTAAAGGTCAATTAGCATCTATTTCTGAAAATGATATGACTGCAATTGAACAATTATCTTATGAAGAATTTAATAAATATGTTAAGAGAAAACCTGTTTCAGAGAGAGCTCTATTTGAAAAAGTAGATGATCATTACGTTGTTAGAGAAATATTTAGAGATAAATTAATGTTTTTTAATTTAGCTCCTATTTCATTTAATAATGTAGACATTAGTGGATTAGATTTTAGACTTACTAATGCATCAATTAATCTTGATAAAGTTTATGCATATGATGATAAATGTAAATTTGGTGATCAAAATTTAAGATTCCACTTAGTACATTAATTAGTTTAAAAATATAATAAAATAAAAAACTTCAATTTATATTGAAGTTTTTATATGTTTTTAATTATGTTATAGAAATCAAATTCATTAATTGGTTTATATATAAAATAATCGTAACCTTGATCTAAATATTTTTTTCTTGTTCCAGCTATTAAATTAGCAGATACCGCTATTATTTTATTTTTCAAATCTGGACGTTCTACCATAATAGTTTTTAATGTATTAGCCATATTTGGATTAGATAAATCAGTACTTGGATCAATAAATATAGTAGTTATTGATTCATCTAATTTTAATTTATTAATACATTCTTCAAATGTAGATACAACATCATAAGCAATATTATATTTACTTAGATTGTATGCTAAAGTATTTGGATTATTATCTAATATTAATACTTTTCTATTAGTAACATTTAAATTATGATTTATTTCTATTGGTTTAAACTCACCAATCTTAAATTGATTAACTATTTTTTGATTAAATGAAATTATTATATTAGTACCATTTCCTATAGAAGAAGTAATTCTAAATGTTCCATTTAAGAATGTAATTAATTTTTTAGCAATATTTAATTCATTTAAATTATTTAAATCTGTTATATTAACTGATTCATTATTAATTTTATCTACATCTTCTTCTTTTAAACCATTACTTGTATCATTAATAGTAATATTAAGCAATACTTGTTCATTATTAAATATACATTTTAGTTTAAATACTATTTTACCAGCAACAGTATTTTTTATAGAACTATTAATACTATTAATCATGGCTTGATAAACTATATTACTATCCCCATATAATGTTGTAGGTAAGAATTGATCTATATCAAATTCTAATGTAACATTTTTATTTCCAATATTTTTATTAGCATATTTATATACTTGAGTTAGTAATGTAAGTGTATCATATTCACACTCATCAGTTTTAGTACTATCATCATTTATAATAAGCATATTTAATACATTTTGCATATCATTAATCATGTTATTTAATGTAGTAATATTACTATTAATAATTTCTTTTGATGAATCTAAATTAGTGTCACTAATAGCATTATAAGTTGATTGAGATATATTAAATATACCATCTTTTATATTATTAGATTTTTGTGTAATAATTGTCTTTTTAAATGTACTTAATTCTTCTAATTCTTTTTTAGATTTTTCAAGTTCATTAGCAGTATATAAATCTGGATTTTCTAGTATAAAATAACATCCTAGAAGTAAGAAAGCCATAAGTGATGGTGAAAATGCTATATTTCTCCATTTTAGTTGTATTACTAATAAAATAGAAGATGATACTAAGAATAAAATCATTATTGTAGTATGATTTTTGGATTTATCTTTTTTCATAAGGAATTTAATAAATGTTATTGATATTATTATCACACCATAACCAAACATTATATAAGCAGGTAATCCTGGCATATAAGATAGTGCATGATAATCTAATTCTCCAAATGGAGCTATAAAAAATGCAATTGAAATTAATATTGTTATAACTCCAATTATTTTTCCTTCTTTTGTTTTAAATATATAATCTTTTACACTAACATCTTGAATATTATTAAAGTGTGCTGATACATAAAAATAAAATAAATAGAAATAAAATAATCCAGTAAACCAGTGAAATTTAAGTAATATTACACCAAGAGTAGGGCTTAATTTATCATATAATAGAAAACTACTTATTAATTCAGTAACAATAACAACAATACTATCTATTATTATATATTTATATAAAGTTGATGTAAGTCCATTTCTTCTATCTTGAAAAAAGTATACAAAATATAATAGAAGTAGTGCAAAGAAAGTACCAATTGTAAAGGCAAGGCCTACTAATAAATCTGTCATTATTTTTGCACCTCGCTTTCAATTTTAGATGTTTCAATAATTAGATCATATATCTTTCTTGTTTCATTATATATTTTAATCTTTTCATTATTAAATTCTTCATTAGATAATTGAGTATTATTTATTTTATCTTGAGAACAATAAATATTACTTAATGGTTCATGTAAATCTCTAGATAATTTATTTATATTATTATTTTGTTTAGTAATAGTTTCACTTATTATTTTATTTGATTCTTCTAATTCCTTTCCTAATTGATAAGCAGAACTTTCAGAACTAAAATATAAAGCTATTGGTATAAGACACATAATATATGTGAAATAATTAACATCCCAACTAGTAAAGAATCTAAGCATTGTCATCGCTATTAATATTATTAATATCATAATATGCATTAATAATTGAGTTTTATGCATTTTTTTATGCCATATAATAGGACATAATAAGTAAATAATACCAGTTACTGCAAATTCTACATATAATGGGATTAATGCATTTCCTCCAATAGCATAAATAGTTCTATGATGATATTCTAATTCTAAGAAACATGAAACTATAAATAAAACTATATTAAATGAATAAACTATTATTTTTAATGTTCTAAGTTTACTTTTAGTAACTTCTTTTATCATAAAACTAATAATTAAGTAATATGAATATGTTTCTGCCCAGAACATTGTAGATAATAGATATGCTCTTGCAAACAACCATTGTAGTCCTTTAAATCCAACAATTCCATCAGTACCAAAAAAATCAAAGAATAATGATAATGATGTAGTAATAGTTAAGATTAATAAAACCCTATAAGTTTTATTTGAATATGAATTATATCTTTTATTAGAAAAATAGATATAAGTAACATATATAAAGAATAAGAAAGCTATTAGTGGAAAACTAATACTATCAAATAATTTACTAAACATAAAATCACCTCTATTATTACATATAATAATGATAACATAAAAATAATTAAAAATATATCTATTTTTTGACAAAAAATGCAATATTTGTTATAATAATAAGCACTCGATTTGAGGGGGAAATTATGGACAAAGAATTTAATAAAAAATATGTAGAATTTATTAATAAAATGGATGAAAGGTATTGTAGACCATCAATTGCAATGAGTGGTGATGAAATCAGTGCTTATGATTTTATTAATGGTTTAAGTAATAGACTTGAAAAATATAATAAAGTATTTTTTGGTGGAAGAAATAGAATTATAGATTCATTTAATAGAAGAAATGGTTATACTGTATTTACTCCAGAATATAAAGATAAAAAATATAGAAGAATAGGTAATGTAGGTTTCTATGTTGAAGAAAATGGTTATTATTATATTCTATTATATTTTGTTGATTCACGTGGTAAATTAACAGGTACAGGTATAGTTGATAATTTTGTTAAATTAGATGCATGTGATCCTGAAACTGTTAATAATAAAAAGTATTTAATGAAATATTTAGAAGTTTTATCAGATTTTCAAAGAGAAAACCCAGAGGTATCTTTTAGATGGGATACATTAAATCCAATATCTGAAAATATAGTTGTTGGAGATGGATTCATTGACTGTACTATTAATCCATACTCATTAAAATATATATGTCCATATTTTGCTAATAGTAGTGATGATAAATTTGTGCATCATAAAAGTGATTATGCATTTGATGTAGTTTCTCAATGTGGAGAAGTATTCTTAAAAAATATGCCAGTTAACTTAAATGATGTTAATCCATCATTAAGTACTTTAGTAAGAAAAGAATATGGATTAGATGGACAAAAACTTGTAAAGTAATACTCACGAGTTTGATTTTTAAAGGTCAGTTTGTTAAAATAAATAGCATGCCGCTTTAAAAATGGAGATGTTAAAATGCAAAGTATATTATTAATAACTAGTATCATATATGGGTTGTTATTTGAAGTACCATATGAAGAAATAGATTATAGTTATTTAAATAATCAAATAAATATTTCAATAGAGAATTTTGAAAATGAATATGATGAATATCAAGATTATTATAAAACTCACTATTTTAATGGTGAACATATTGATGATATTGCTAAGAAAATAGAAAAATATTTTAATTCTACTATAAATGGAAAAGGTTACTTTGTAGCAGAATATTCTATTAAAGTTGGATTAGATCCTTATTTAGCTGCTGCTGTTATGTTACAAGAAACTGGATGCTACTGGAATTGTAGTGGATTACTTAAAAAATGTAATAATGTAGCAGGTAATAAAGGTAAACCTTCATGTAATGGAGGTAGTTATAGAAGATTTAAAACTTTAGATGATGGAATTAAGTTTGCTATTAATAAATTAAATTCTTATTATAAAAAAGGTAAAAAAACACCTAAACAAATTAATCCATATTATGCTGAATCTAAAACATGGCATACTAAAGTAGAGAATTATATGAAAAAATTAAAAAAGGGGTAAAAAATAATGGAAAAGGGGATTTATTTACATAGTGTCGGATACTTGCCACCACATTATTACTATGATCCTGAAGATCAGAAAATAATATTGGGTAAAATATTAGATAGTGGAGCACTATTATCCTTAAGACAACAAGGTCGAATACAAGAAAATGGTTTTAATGGGCCTGATTTAATCTCACTATGTGATTATGATAAAAGATTTGATTATAATGGATTAAGATTTAAATATAATGGTTATAATCAATATTTAATAGAATCATTATCTATAGTTTTTGATAAAGAAAAAGTAGAACAAGAAGTAGAAATTATAAAACCAGAGTTAATAAATAGACTCCCTAAAACACTGTATGGATTTATAATAATGAGTGATTATAGTAATAGTGGAGATAGTTATTCTGATTTACCAGATGAAGTTTTTGTTAGAGATAGACTATCTTTAGATGGTATGACTTCTCTTACATTTCCAACTAGAGTATTTAATAGTTTATATGTGTTTAGAAGTAAAAGTAAAAGAATACAATTATTAAAAGATGAAATTAATAGATTGAAAGATATTTTAGATAAAAGAGGATATGATATAGGAATATATGATATTGAAACTTTTGATGAAATAAATGATGATAATATAGAAAAATTAGTATATAAGAAAAGGGGGTTATGATATGACAGATGAAGTATTAAAAATGATTAATGATACTTTAGATGAATTAGAAAGTAAAAATAATAAAATAAAAGGACTAACAAATAGGATATATATTTTTATTTGGAAATCAACTTTAAAAGAATATAGAAAACATTTAGATAATAAAGTATTATCTATTCCTCGTTTAGCTATATCTTTAATAATAGCAATGGATACTCGAGATAATGAAATAAATGAAGCTGTTTATGCTGCAGTAGCTAGTCTATTAGAAAGAGATGGATTTACATATAATGAAAAAACTTCTTCATTTGAATTAAAAGTTGAAGAATTATATAGACTAGTTAATAGAAAAAAGAAAGAAGAAGTAATTCCAAGTAAAAAAGAAACAGAAGAAAGAATACTTGAAGAACTATATAAAGATATGCCACAATCAGAAGAAGACGTTACATTTAGAAAAGAACCAAAAAAAGAGGAAGTATTACGTATGAAAAATATTAAATTATATTATCCAAAGTATTTTTAGTTGACAAAAATAAAATATAATAATATAATTTTGGCGTAAGTGATGAAGGATAAGTAGATGTATATTTTACTTTATAGAGAGCTAATGGTTGGTGTAAATTAGTAATAAATATATATTCGAAAAAAGAAATCGTGACAAAATCTGGAGCTTAAACGCAAATCTGCGATAAAGAATAAAGATAGATAAAGAATCTATGAAGTAAGATGGCACAGCGTACAAACACGCTCTTACGATTAGGTTCTTTTTGTTTTATAGGAAGGTGATATTTATGGAAAACAAATACAGAAATGTGTATTGTGGTGAAGTAACAAAAAAATATTCAGGAAAAGAAGTTAGACTTGCTGGATGGGTTGAAAATGTACGTAATTTAGGAGGATTAGTATTTATA
>JAEEGL017238996.1_pt1 | contig 25633 bp, 24 predicted proteins | sample 9134231 | NCBI WGS metagenome assembly JAEEGL01 (sample SAMN16246548, study PRJNA631951) | gut metagenome | biome: gut microbiome; feature: rumen; material: fiber-attached | host: Bos | place: Iran: Karaj | collected 2018-10
AAAAAACAGATTATTACGAAAGGTAAAGATTATGGAATATAAGATTACAAATGCTAACTTTAACGAAGAAGTACTTAACAGCGAACTTCCGGTTCTTATCGATTTCTATGCCGACTGGTGCGGACCTTGCAAGATGATGAGTCCCGTAGTCGAGGAACTTGCGGGGGAGTATGAGGGCAAGGCAAAGGTTGCGAAGATAAATGTCGATCAGGAACCCGAAATTGCAGAAAAATACGGAGTCATGAGCATTCCCAATTTTGTATTCATCAAGAACGGCAAGCTTGTGGACCAGCAGATCGGAGCAACTGCCAAGGCAAAGCTTGTACAGAAGCTTGATAACCTGATCTGAGAACGGATATTGAAACAGACACTCTGATTATGGGGTGTCTGTTTTTATAAAATCTTTATTTGACGGCATACCCCTTGGGGGTATATAGTTTTCTTGTTCAGATACCCCTTGGGGGTATGTAAGGAGGCAAATGATCATGGCAGATAAAACCGATTCCATAGAAAACATTGAAGAGTCCTGCCCCTGCTGCTGTTCCGGTAAGCATAAGGAGCGTGAGGAGAGTGAGTACAAAGACCTCATGAACAGATTAAAGAGGATCGAGGGCCAGGTAAGAGGTGTCGAAGGTATGCTCGAAAACAACGCATACTGTACTGACATCCTGATGCAGGTGTCTGCAATTACCAGTGCTCTTAACAGCTTTAACAAGGCGCTTTTGGCAAACCATATCAGAACATGTGTGGCGGATAATATCAGACAGGGCGATGACGAAGTGATCGATGAACTTGTTACCACCATGCAGAAGCTGATGAAGTAACAGTAAATTAGGAGATATTATGCAGCAATATAATGTGACAGGGATGAGCTGTGCAGCCTGTCAGACCAGAGTTGAAAAAGCGGTTAGCGCTGTCGACGGAGTTGAAAGCTGCGCGGTAAGCCTTCTTACCAACTCAATGGGAGTTGAAGGCACTGCTCGTCCGGAAGATATAATAGCGGCTGTTGAGGCTGCGGGATATGGCGCCGGGATAAAAGGCGGAAGCGAGAGTACGACTTCTGCATCATCTGACGATTCTCTTAAAGATACGGAGACTCCGAAGATGAAGAAAAGACTTATCGCATCGGTAGTCTTTTTGATCCCGCTTATGTATGTGTCAATGGGGCACATGTTATGGGACTGGCCGCTTCCCGCATTTATGGACGGCAATCACGTAGCAATGGGGATCTATCAGCTTCTGCTCTCGGGCATTGTGCTGGTTATTAATCAGAAGTTTTTCATAAGCGGATTTAAAGGCCTGATTCACAGGTCGCCCAATATGGATACCCTTGTTGCTCTCGGATCTGCGGCGTCTTACGCATACAGTGTTGTAGCACTTTTTGCAATGACAGGTGCCGTACAAAACGGAAACGAAGACAAGATCATGTACTACATGAATCAGTTCTATTTCGAGGCGGCAGCCATGATCCTTACCCTCATCACCGTGGGTAAGATGCTGGAAGCAAGATCAAAGGGTAAGACTACAAATGCTCTTAAAGAGTTGATGAATCTTTCACCTAAGACTGCAGTTGTATTAAAAGACGGAGCAGAGGTAACCGTTCCTGTCGAAGAGGTCAAGGTCGGAGACAGATTTGTGGTAAGACCCGGAGACAGCATCCCCGTTGACGGCAAAGTGGTAGAGGGTGAAAGCGCGGTTAATGAATCTGCACTGACGGGTGAAAGCGTTCCTGTTGAAAAGATTACGGGGGATGAAGTATCCGCCGCAACCATAAACACTTCGGGGTATATGGTTTGTGAGGCTGTGAGAGTCGGAGAGGATACAACGCTTTCTGCGATTATTAAAATGGTTAGTGATGCGGCTGCGACAAAAGCTCCGATTGCAAAGATCGCCGATAAGGTTTCCGGTGTATTCGTACCTGCCGTGATCGGTATTTCGCTTGTGTCATTTATTGCTTGGCTGACTGCGGGACAAACTGTGGGTTATGCGATAGCAAGAGCAGTATCGGTTCTTGTAATAAGCTGTCCTTGTGCACTCGGACTTGCAACACCCGTTGCGATAATGGTCGGTAACGGAAAGGGTGCGAAATCAGGAATCCTGTTTAAGACAGCTGCTTCATTGGAACAGGCAGGAAGAACGCAGATAGTTGCACTTGATAAAACCGGAACCATAACCACAGGTTATATGAACGTAACGGATCTGGTACCTTCACCTGATGTTACTGAAGAGGAACTGATCTCTATAGCCTATGCACTGGAAGCTAAGAGTGAACATCCGATTTCCAAAGCGATAGCAGAGTATGGTTCGAATAGGATAAATGAACCTGCAGAAACAAGTGAGTTTGAGATTTCTTCCGGAAACGGTATAAAGGCACGCATAGGTGAGACACTTTATTACGCAGGAAATCTTAAATATATCGAGAGCATCCTGGGAAAAGCAGACAGCAGGACTGCAGATAAACTTGATGACTTATCCGCAGAGGGAAAAACTCCCGTACTGATAGCAAGTGATAAGAAGATTCTGGGCATCATCGCAGTATCCGATGTAATAAAAGAAGATTCGAATATATCAATAGCGGAACTGAAGAACATGGGAATCCGTGTTGTAATGCTTACCGGTGATAATGAAATCACTGCGAAAGCAATTGCGGAAAAGGTCGGAGTGGACGATGTTGTAGCATCGGTTAAACCGGACGGCAAAGAAGCAGTTATAAGAAAACTCATGGAATACGGAAATGTTACCATGGTTGGAGACGGTATCAATGATGCTCCTGCACTTACGGCTGCAAACCTCGGTATTGCAATAGGCGCAGGAACCGATATTGCTATAGATGCGGCTGATGTAGTCATTATGAAAAACCGTATCAGGGATGTGGCTGCTGCTATCAGGATTTCAAGAAGCACGCTAAGGAATATTCATGAGAATCTCTTCTGGGCATTTTTCTATAACGTCTTGGGAATACCTTTGGCAGCAGGATGTTACGTAGCTGCATTCGGATGGGAACTTAATCCCATGTTCGGAGCAGCGGCTATGGGCTTATCAAGTTTCTGTGTTGTATCAAATGCTCTCAGACTTAACTTAATAAAACCCTATGACGGTAAAAAAGATAAAAAGATCAAAAAGCCTGTCACAGGAAACATAATAGAACCTAAACCAATTGCTGATAAAAGAAAGGAAAAAGAAAATATGAATATCAGAGTAAACGGAATGATGTGTGGACATTGTGAGGCTCACGTAAAGAAGGCGCTTGAAGCAATCGATGGAATCGAAAGCGCTGTAGCATCTCATGATGAAAACAAGGTTAGCATTACAACAAGTAAGGATGTTGATGAAGCACTTATCAAAGCCGCTGTAGAAGATGCCGGATATGAGTATGCCGGAGTTATGAACTAAAGAGTAGTACAAAAAAAGGAGGAGCAAATTGCTCCTCCTTTTAAGTGTATGCAGTTTATACTGTTTCGAATTTCTGAGTGCTTGTATTGAGCTGCTGTGTAACGTCGTTGTTCTGATCCATTGCTTCGTTGATGCCCTGAATCTCTCCGACGATTTCCGTAGCTGCTGTAGCAGACATGTTGATCGCAGTTGAGCTTTCCTGAACGGAAGTGGTGATTGCTGAAATACGGTCAGACATCTCATCCATTACGGAATTCAGGTTTTCTGCTTTGTCTGAGAATGCTGTGAGCATCTCATCAATCAGTTCGGCAGTGGCTTCATACTTCTCGCCGGTCTCAACGAATGCATCATAATCTGCAAGAACATTCTCATTGATGAATTTGATAACAAGATTTGCATTGTCTGCAAGATCCTTAACAGCTGTGGTAACACGGGTGGAAATCTGCTGGATGTTTCCTGCGGTTTCTCTTGAGCTGTCTGCAAGCGTACTGATCTCTGTAGCAACAACCGAGAATCCTCTTCCTGCTTCACCTGCACGTGCAGCTTCGATTGAAGCATTCAGAGCGAGCAGGTTGGTCTTGCTTGCGATATCAAGGATTTCATTGGTGAGTTCATTGATCTGATTAACTTGCTCGGATTCTTTGACGGAAGTTTCCAATACCTTGGAAAGTTCTTCCATCTTGGCACCGGTGCTTTCTTTCTTGGAAGTAGCTTCTTTCTTGATGGCTCCTGCGGCAACTTTGATTTCATTTGCCTGCTGTGTTCCGGTTGATACTTCGCTGTTTATTTCATCTGTAGCTCCACGGACAACGTCAAGCTGATCGTTTAATTCGCCGGCTGCTGAAGCTACGCTGTCCATTGATGCTGCCAGCTCTTCCATTGCAGCGGAAGTATTTGTAACGTTATCCGATGCACTTCTGATTCTTTCGATCATGTTCTCGGAAGAAGATGTAAGAATTGAGGTTCCGGATTTAACATCCTTAATAACTTCCTGAAGTGTTGCGATGAAGTGGTTGATACCTGATGAAATAATTCCGAGTTCCGTCTTGGTACTGGTGTTTATACGAGCGGTAAGATTTCCCTTGCCGTTGTTGATATCGGAAATGATGGTTTCCAATTCGCCGGAGATACCGGTGATGGTTTTGTTAATGCGGATATATGAAAGAATGAAGCTTGCAATTATGAGTACGACAACGATTGCCATAACTACATAACCCTTAAGGGAAACTTCGGTGATATATGTATCCATATATGCATCAAAGCCTGCGTTTAACTCATTGATTCCTTCATTGATGGATGCTACGGCTTCCTTGGCATATCCGAGATTTGTTCCGTAGTCGGAAGATACATAGGAAATCGCACCGGCAAGGTCAGCCTTTAAGATGCAAGATTTCAGATTATTGGCAGTTTCGGTAAATGCTGTTACGGATGAACGTAAATTAGCTACACGTTCTTCGCCGTCAGCGAGATTGCCTACGATAAGGCTTCCGTCCATATAATCAAGACGAGCTTTGGTGTCTTCGATTGCAGCGTCCATATCGGCAAAGTCTGCCTCGGTAATTATGGTACCGCCCTCGAGCTGTCCGAGAGTTTTATTGATCTCTGCGGAGATCTGAACGATATCTCTTTCCAAAGCGGCGTTTTCAGTCGCGATGTTTAAGACATTCTCGCTGGCGAGAAGTGCCTGGGTTTTTACGGCACGAATAGCAGATGTGCTGATCACGGTATAAACGATAAATGCGACAAGAATGATCGTATAAACCAGGATGTTCTGGAATGTGATAGATTGGAAAAAATTACCCTTGCTGTAATTTTCCCCTGTTTGTGAGTTGCTCATAAAAATAATCCTCCTAAAAATAAAACAAATAACCGCGTGACACGGATTCTTTATGGTATTTCATTAAATTAGGATCATTGAGAACTACAAAAAGCTTACGAACCGGGTATGACCTATGCAACATAGTGCAGCTGGCTGGCAGTTAAGCCCCTATAGCTTTGCGTCGCCGGATTTCTCCGGGTTTGCCAATGAGATAATTGAACTGAAATAGATAAAGAACTTGCAGAAAAAACGCATAATTCTCCCTGCATTCTTATCTTAACACAAATTGTGTGCGGTGCAACATGAAAAACGCTTAAATTTTGCCTTGTGTGTACACTATTAAAGGGAAAATTTCTTGTTGACAATACAATTTTAGGTGAGTATATTATGCTCTAATAACCCGAAAGGAACCATGACATGAAGAAGTACTCACTTTACATGCTCAATATGCTTAATATGCAGCCCGTGGATTCAGCCACAGGGTCCCTTAGAGTATGCAAGATGAGGTCGGGTTATAACCGGAATTCATAAGAGAATTCATATAACTATAATCACCAAGACCTTATCAAGCGAAAGTTTGATAAGGTCTTTTGTTATAAAGGAGGTAGAAAAGATGATCATTAAGCACGAAATCCCAATTCTTGAATACGATGACTGTTCGCCGGAAGTAATATCCCCAAATCATGACGTTATGGATATAAAGCTTCCCGAAAAGTGCCTGTTTACATTCCTCGGGGATGTTGTTCATGATTATGCCTCGGAAAAGAAAGCTGAAGTCGTGAAGGAACTGATTACGGTATCTCATAATATCAAGATATATATTCTTCATGAGGAAAAAGAAGACATTTGCCTTGTTCAGTCGCTTCTTGGGTCCGCGGCTGCGGTATCCATATTGGATTCACTCGTAAGTGCCGGGTGCAAGAAGGTAATAGCCGTAGGATCTTGCGGAGTTCTGGCAGATCTTCCGGAAGATGCATTCCTGGTTCCCGTTAAGGCTCTTCGTGGGGAGGGGACATCTTACCAGTACCTTCCGGCATCAAGATACATTGAACTTGATCCCGAACCCATAGAAGTTATAGAGAGCACATTTAAGGAGTACGACCTTCCGTTCGTTACCTGTACCACCTGGACCACGGACGGTTTCTTCAGGGAAACAAAAGATATGGTAAAGTATCGATTGGAAGAGGGATGCTCTGTAGTAGAGATGGAGTGTTCCGCAATGGCGGCATGTTGCAGGAAGCGCGGAGCAAGCTTTGGACAGTTCCTGTTTACCGCGGATTCACTGGCAAATGTTCATGAGTACGACGCAAGAGGATTTGGAAAAGGATCTCACGAGAAAGCACTGCTTTTGGGACTTGATATACTTAGGAGGTTTTAATATGGAGCGCAGAATTGAAACGGAAAGACTTATTTTAAGAACAATCACGATTGATGATGCCGAGGCAATCTTTAAGTGGGCGAGCGATCCTGACGTAAATAAATATATGATCTATCCTCTTCATAAGGATGTGAATGTAACAAGAGAATGGCTCAAAACTCGCGACCCTGAGGGCAAGGATGAATTTGATCTCGTTTTTGTTTTGAAGGAAACAGGTGAATTGATAGGCCAGGGTGGTCTCTTTTACAAGGAAGAGATGGATGCGTGGATCGTCGGATATAACCTGAGAAAAGATTACTGGGGCAGAGGACTTGTCCCCGAGGCGATTACCGCAATCATCGATACCGTTCAGAAGGAAAGAGGCATTCACACTCTGATAGGTGACTTTGCCAAAGAAAACAAAAAGAGCGGACGCGTAATGGAAAAGCTGGGCATGACTTATTGGAAGGACGGTCAGTATACCAAAACCGACGGAAGCGCAACCTTTGAAGCGTACTTTTACAAAAAGGAATTTGATTGAGGATAAAGGACCGGTCCTTCGGGGCCGGTCTTTTAATATGTAAGAATATGACTTTTGTCATATTGAAATTGTATCTTTTTTCACTACAAGGTATTTACACGAATTGATAATCTGTATATGCAAACAAGACCACGACACAGAAACGGAGAAATGAAATGGAAACGATCTTAAAGACTGTCGATCTGACCAAGAGATATGACAACAGGACGGTAGTTGATAATCTGAACATTGAGATTGCAAAGGGTGAGGTATTCGGGCTGCTCGGGCCTAACGGTGCAGGCAAGAGTACCACCATGAATATGATCTGTAACCTGATCAAGCCTGATTTCGGAAGTGTCGAGTTTATGGGTAAGGATTTCAGGAAGAATAAAAGAGAACTCAGCAGTAAGCTCGGTTACATTCCTCAGCACCTTGCAATTCACGGAAATCTCAAAGCATGGGAGAACGTTGAACTGTTCACTTCTCTTTACGGGATCAAGGGCTCTGAATTAAAAACAAGGATAGATGAGTCTCTTGAATATGTAGGCCTTTCCGAGAGAAGAAATGATTACGCCAAAACTTTTTCCGGCGGTATGAAAAGAAGACTCAACATTGCCTGTGCGATAGGTCATCACCCGGAACTTATCATTTTCGATGAGCCCACCGTAGGAATAGATCCCCAGTCCAGAAACTTTATTCTGGAGAAGATAAGGGAGTCCAATAAAAACGGTGCAACAGTCATCTATACGAGCCATTACATGGAAGAGGTTGAGGCCATCTGCACCAGGATTGCCATTATGGATAACGGAAAAGTAATCGCAAGCGGAACGAGTGAGGAACTTAAGAAACTGGTATCCGACGATATCAATTCGATCACGTTGGAGGAAGTATTCCTTACTCTTACCGGAAAGAAACTGAGGGACATGTAATGATCAGATATTTGATAAAGAACAATTTCAAGATCATGTTCAGAAACGGGGTTAACCTCATTATCTATATCATCGGCCCGGTTATAGTCTCTGCGGTGCTTGCAAGTGCATTTTCCGCACTGTTTGAAAGCTATGAAAGCGCGGGCGATTTTAAGGCGGGATACAGCATTGAGGAAGACAGTGATCTGATCCCGTACATCGATATACTCGAAGAAGCCGCTGAAGAAAACGGAGTGTACTTTACTGAGTATGAACCCGGAAATGCTGAGGAAAATATTCGCGAATACAACCTCGGCGGATTTGTGGAATTCGGACCGGATTCATATACGGTATATAAGTCGAGTGATGCCAAAACCGAGGGTACTATACTGAATTATCTGATGAGTGCATTTTTTTCTGCGATGATAAGCGGTGATATCGAAGATATAGATATTCACATTGAACATCCTGACTATGCTCCTTCAATCGATTCAACGGACTATTACGGAATCATCTACATAGTTTATTTCGGATGGCTATCGATAGTATGCGCAGCGGGCCTTATATCCAACGAACAAAAGCACAGGATACCGGAGAGGTTGCAAGTCTCGAATCTGTCGGCATTTCAGATATATTTATCGAGACTTGTTCCGCTTGTTTGCGCCGTGGCACTGTCTCTGGGAATAGCTGCGGTATTTAATACGCTGCTTCTCGGAGTGCATTGGGGCAATATATTGCTGTCGTCCGTGATAGTTCTTGTCCTCATAATAGCTGCATCGTCCTTCGGACTTATGCTGTATGAATTTACGGGAAGTATGGCAGCTGCAGTGTTCATCGCGTTTGCACTGATCTGGACAATGGGGTTTATCGGCGGAACTTTTGAGTCATATATTCTGTCTTCATTACCTGAAGGATTAAAACATCTTATGCCCATTTATTACTCAAACAGAGCACTTGTCGAGCTGTCGAGTATGGGAAAGAGTGACTACGCATTCAGAGCGATAGCGATACCCTGCGGCATAGCTGCTTTATGCTCATTCCTTGCGGTAGGCACGGCGAAGATTAAGGAGAGAGTAAGATAATGGTCAGCATAATTAAATCAACTTTAAAATTGTTGTTCAGAAATATTGTCTTCTGGATATTCCTGGTTGCCATGCCGGTATTGTCAACACTTATGCTGAACCTTCAGGCTGAGAATTTCGGCTCGAGGGATGTATCCGAACGCGAGGAGATAATCGACCTTGACGATGCGGACGAAAGAGCCGGATATTTCGGAGGCGGCGGTAAGTATGTGATAAAGGTATATGATGCTTCATGCTCTGAACTGTCTGATTATATGTTAAGCACTCTTGCCGGAAGCGGTATTATCACGGTAGTAAGAGTAAAGACCCCGGATATGACTGAGACTGAAGCTGTGGAGCATGTTAATTTTGACGGATACAATGATTTCACAGGAGCTGATCTTTATCTTAACAAAGACTTTGATGAATATGTCTTAAACGGCGATACGGATAAAGCTCTTACCGTATATATCCTTTCCGATGACGAGAGAGCAGAAATTCTTGAAAATGAAATAAAGATGTTTATGGGACAGGTTTCAAATGCACTTCTTATTGGAGAGAGGGAGGATGTGATCGGGAATCTTGATACAATACGGGATATCCTTCCTGCGGGAGAAACCGTGCTGATAGACAAAGAGGGCGGCAGCGTGCTTACCAACAGACAGCTTGACCAGAAAGCTCTTGTGGGTTACGCATTTGCGTTCCTGACTCTCGGGTTTGTATTCGGCGGAGTGCTGATAGCTTATTCGGTCATCCGTGAAAGAAAGGATATGGTTCTTACTAGAATGAAACTCTCACTCCTTACGGATGCACAGTATTTTGCGGCCAAGTTTATATGCGGAGGTATCGTATCTTTTCTGTTTGCGATAATGACAAGCGCGATCACACTCTCGATAGATGCAGACAAACTGGGTATGAGTCGCGTAGGATTTTTCAGTATGATATTCCTGCTTGGATTGATATTCTGCTCACTCAGTCTTATGATCGGAATCCTGTTTGATGATGTAATGAGTGCAACGGTATCTGCGTTTATCCTGTGGACACTTTCATCACTTTTGTCCGGATTATATTTCTCACTTGATGCAGCCGGCGATGCCATCAAAACCATGTCCTATCTCATGCCTTCGAAATGGTTTCTTGATGCTACAGAAATGATGATGCTTGGGGACAATAAGGTGTATTTTATGATATTATGTGTAACGGCAGCATATCTTATTGTCACTTTGGGCTTGGGCAGTATCGGGATCAAGATCAGGAATCATGAGTGAGAATATAAGAGATAAAAATTTCTTATTGATAAAACTGACACTTCTTATAGTATTCAGCGTATACGGAATAATGAATGCAGTTAACGAGACAGGGGTATCCGTCAAGATACTCCTTCTCGTTTCGTTATATATAGGATGCCTTGCGGCAAAAGAATTCATGAAGGTAAGAGGGAAGATGGTGTGTCTTGCTCTTTCATGCATCATAGCCCTATTGCTCATATATATGGGAGGAAGGTATTTTGTTCCTTTCGGATTCTTAAGTGCGTATGAGCTTCTGTCTCTTTTTCCGGATATTGATTATAAGTTTTATTTTGTCCCGCTTATAGGTACACTTATAGATACGCCGATAGGATTCCTTACGCTGTTTGTGATAGTGTTCATGATGGCTACGCTTTACATTCAGCAAAACTACGTAATTAAGGATCTGATCAAACGTACGAAGAGTGATCTTGAGACTGAGCAGAACTTGAAGAAAGAAATGCAGAATCAGGAATACAGTGCAAAAGCAGAGCTGAATAAAAGCATGCTCAATGCGCAGAACAAGATTCTTGAGGACAGAGCTGAACTTTCACAGACTCTGCATGACAGGCTCGGTCACAATATCAACGGATCGATATATCAGCTTGAGGGAGTTAAGGTCCTGATGGATAAAGATCCTGACAAGGCTAAGAACATGGTCCAGGCCGTCATCGACCAGCTCAGAACAGGAATGGATGAGATACGTGCGATCCTTCGTAAGGAACGTCCCGAGAAAAGAAAGATAGCAATGCTTCATCTGTATGAGCTTTGCGAAGATTGCAACAACAAAGGTGTTGAGGCAAACCTGACCACGGAAGGTGATGCTTCACAGGTGCCCGATACTCTGTGGGAAGTAATTCTGGATAATGCATATGAAGCAGTATCCAACTCAATGAAATATGCGAAGTGCAAGCATATAAATATCATCATTGTGGTAATGAATAAGATGGTTCGTTGCACGATAGAAGATGATGGAATAGGATGTGACAAGATAGAAGACGGAATGGGTATATCCGGAATGCGTCAGAGAGCAAGAAGTGTAAACGGTATGATAAGCTTTGAAACGGAAGCGGGATTTAAAGTTACCATGCTTCTTCCGATAGCTGAATAAACGGAGCGTATATGGAAAAGATCAAAGTGATAATTGCAGATGACAGTGACTTTGTCAGAGACGGAATGAAAATAATACTTGATGTCGATGATGAGTTTGAAGTTCTCGGAACTGCGGGGACGGGTAAAGAAGCGATTGAACTTGCAAGGAAATCCGCACCGGATGTTTTCCTCATGGATATACAGATGCCTGAGATGGATGGAATCGAGGCAACAAAGATCATTGTGGAAGAAGGACTCGGAAAGGTGCTTATCCTTACCACATTTGATGACGATGAGCTGGTCAGAAAAGCGCTTAAGAACGGAGCTAAGGGGTATCTTATCAAGAATCACACTCCCGAGCATCTTAAGCAGATGATAAAGTCTGTTTACAACGGACTGGGTGTAATGGAAGAGAATGTGCTTGAGTCCCTTGCATCAAATGCTGCACTTTCCGAAGGGAGGGAGGACGGTGCATCTGCAGGCTTTGACGGCTCTGATTATTCGACCCGCGAACTTGAAATAATTAAAGCTGTTGCCGACGGCCTTTCCAATAAAGAGATAGCTGAGAGGCTGTTCATATCCGAAGGCACTGTTAAGAACTATATTTCCAATATACTCAATAAAGAAGGGCTGACCCACAGGACAGCCCTTGCAGTGTACTATTTAACGGGAAGAAAGTAACTCAGCAGTAGTATACGTCATCGCCAATCTCAAATGCATCGACGGGTGTTTCTTCATCAAGGCATTCTACTCCGACATAGTACATGTCTTCATCGGTAACAAACTCTGCAAAGGTGTCATATTCTTCGCTCATAAGATCTTCAACTGCAGCGTCGTAATCATCTTCACTGTCGTATGCGGAATGAACTACAACCATTCCGACTCTTGCTTTGGTGACAGAGACTGCTTCGCCGTCTTCATCTTTAGCAATCACACTTGCATCAGCATCTTCTTCAAAACTTTCAACCCAGAGATAAAAGTCATCGTAATCAGATACAAAACCGTTATTAAGTGTTACTTCCATAATCATGTACTCCCCATAAGATTGTCGGTTGGTGGTTTCACTTGCATGATATTACATAACCGTCAGATATTACAATATGAAACTAAAATACCGCTTCCGGTTTCGGAAGCGGTATTTTTAACCCCTGATGTTTGACTAAGCTGATTATTTGAAGAACTTCATGTCCTCGTTGAGCTGTTCTGCAATGGTCTTGAGATCGTTTGCAGAGCTTGCGAGGGTAGTAACTGTAGCGGAGAGCTCTTCCATGGAAGCACCGGTCTCTTCGGAAGAAGCTGCGTTCTCTTCGGAAATTGCGGACAGAGCGCTCATGGTATCGACAACGGCGTTCTTGGAAGAATCGCAGATTTCAGCTCCATCAGAAATTGTTTTAACTCCCTGTACGGTGCTGTCGATATCACCGAGCATACCGTTTACGGATTCGAGAGTCTCACTGAGAGCAACCTGCTGGGTATCATTACCCTTCTTAACTTCCTCAGCTGCAGAAACAGCTGCTTTACTCTGGCTAAGGAGCTTATCCATTTCAATCTTGATCTCGTCAGCCATGAGCTTGGAGTCATCGGCAAGTTTTCCGATCTCCTCAGCAACGACTGCGAATCCTCTTCCTGCCTCACCTGCTCTTGCAGCCTCGATGGATGCGTTGAGTGAGAGGAGATTGGTCTGGGTTGCGATTGAGGTAATGCCTTCAACCTTTTCATTAATGCTGCTGACAGCATTTTCGGTAGCTTCGATGGTTCGTGAGATTTCATCAATCTTATTGGTCATTTCAACAGAAGAAGCCTGAAGTGAAGCAAGGGACTTGCTTGATACTTCGGAAGCTTTCTTCATCTTGCCTGCAAGATCTGTAAGTGTTACGGAAGAATCCTTAACATTGTTAACTGCTTCGCCGATGTAGCCGACATTTTCGGTAGCATGCTGGATCTCGTCAGCCTGCTGGGTAGCACCGGATGCGATTTCCTGAACTGCTTCGGATACTCCCTCGGCATTTGAGGAAATCTGATCTGCCATGTCGGAGAGGCTTTCGGAAGTGTTGGCAACATCAACAGCAGAGTTCTTGATATTGGCTACGATATCATTAAGCTTATCGATAACGGAGTTTGCAGCAATGGAAATTGAACCGAATTCGTCTTTTCTTGCATCGTGCTTGGTGACCTTAACAAAGCGTCCGTCAGCAAGGGCACCGAGGGATTCGCTAACCGCAAGGATGGGCTGTGTAAAGCTTCTTGCCATGATGACCGAGATGATAACTGCAACTGCAACCAATAATACACCGAGAACAAGAGTGGTGGTTGCGGTTCTCTTAGCTTCTGCCATGATATCTGAGTGGGTTCTGGATACGGTAACTACGAAACCTGAAATGGGTTCTCTGACCCAGGAGGTGTATGTCTTGACGCCTGAATAGTCAGCGGTTACCATTCCGGACGATTCGGATGAAGTAACGAATTCTGATCCGCTCATGTCTATGGGTTCATCTTCAGCGGTAATCTCGAACTGAGCATGAGCGGCCATGACACCTTTTCTGTCGAGGATGAATCCGTCTGATACGCTTGCAGCCAGGAACTCATGAAGGTTCTGAAGGTTATAACTTCTGTGAATTGTTCCGATAACGGTAGTTCCATCTGTAGAAAAGATAGGAACAATCATGTTCTGAACGCGGTTACCTGAGGTTTTAGCGGTGATAATATTTGAGATTACGGGTTTTCCTGTGCTTATGCATTCCTGGAAGTAATCTCTGTCGGAAATGTTATTTCCGTCTTTGCGGTCAGCTCTCAGGATGGAGTCGCCGGAAATGACTGAAATTACGATGCTGGAATTTCCGTCGTTGATAAATTCATTGATCTTATCCATTTCGGCCAGCACACTTTCTTCGGGAACATAATTCATGCCTGTTCCGTATTGCTCTACGTACGTCCTGGTACTGCTTGAGTCTGCAAATGTCTGCAGAGCAACGAGGTTCTGGTTGATAACACTCGAATACTCCTGCTCCACAAGGTTAGCCTGTGCGGCAAGAAGTTCCAGTGCGTCTTCTTTTGCTCTGGATGTTGATGTTTTATAACTGATGATGATCGAGATGATGAGAGGTACCGCAGCAACGGCAACCATGATAAAGATAAGCTTTGTTTTGATGCTGTCTTTGAAACTGATGTTGCTTTGAGAAGTTTTTTCCATTGTTTGCCCTCCGGTCATTTTATTACCCAAAACGAAACATTTAAGACAAAAACAGAACATTATAACGGGTAATATATATTTTATATGAAATCAGCCCTTTATGTAAAGGCATTTTCCAATGTTGGAAAGCCTCGAAAACATTGAATATATTGGATTTTTTGCTATTATATATAGGTAAAAAGAAAGAACCGGAGGTTCCGATATGTCAGATACGATTACACTTACCATAGGAAAGCAGAAAAACATCGCCCTGATCGCTCATGACGGCAAGAAAGCAGAGCTGATCCAGTGGTGTAAGGATAATGCCGAGACCTTGAAAAAGCACTTCCTCTGCGGAACCGGCACAACAGCCCGTATGATCACTGATGCAACCAATCTTCCCGTAAGAGGATACAATTCAGGCCCTTTGGGCGGTGACCAGCAGATCGGAGCTAAGATCGTAGAGGGTAAGATCGATTTCGTTATCTTTTTCTCGGATCCCCTTACTGCAGCACCTCATGACCCTGATGTTAAGGCTCTCATGAGAATTGCCCAGGTTTACGACATTCCCTTTGCCAACAACAAGGCAACTGCGGATTTCCTGATCCATTCTTCATATATGGATGAAGAGTACGATCACGATGTTATAAATTTTAAGCAAAATATCGCAAACAGAGCACAAACTCTTCTTTAATGTGATATAATGCATCCAATCGAATAATTAATCTTCAGGGCAGGGTGTGATTCCCTACCGGCGGTAAAGCCCGCGAGCCGAAAGGCATGATCCGGTGAGATTCCGGGGCCGACAGTATAGTCTGGATGAAAGAAGATGTATTGCTATTTGCATGTCTGCCCCGGGTACGTTTATGCCCGGGGTTTTATTTTTCCGAAGGGGAAATATCGTGCGAAGGCCGCATTGATGTCTTGAAGTATAGCTTCAAGGCATTTTTTTTTGGAGGAAATCATGAACGACGAATATTACATGAGGCGGGCGCTGGAACTTGCGGAGCGCGGACGGGGATATACGAATCCTAACCCCATGGTGGGTGCCGTGATAGTTAAGGAAGGCAGGATCATAGGCGAGGGCTGGCACGAGATGTACGGTCAGCTCCATGCGGAAAGGAATGCGCTGAAAAACTGCACTGAAGATCCAAAGGGCGCGTCCATATATGTGACTTTGGAACCCTGCTGTCATCACGGAAAGACACCGCCATGCACCGATGCAATCATCGAAAGCGGAATTGAGAAAGTGGTGATCGGAATGCTCGATGTAAATCCCGTAGTTGCCGGAAACGGCGTAAGGATCCTGAAAGACCACGGCATCGAAGTTGTCTCCGGAGTTTTGGAAGATGAGTGCAGGAAGCTGAACAAGATCTTCATTAAATATATGACCGAAAAACTTCCCTATGTTGTGATGAAGTATGCCATGACTTCGGATGGCAAGATAGCCACGGTCACGGGTGAGTCCAAGTGGATAACCGGTCCTGCATCCCGCGAAAATGTTCATAGAACAAGACATGCGCTTATGGGAATCATGGTGGGCGTGGGAACGGTCCTTGCAGATGACCCCATGCTGGATTGCAGACTTGAAGGCGGTGGCAAGAATCCCATTAGGATCATATGCGACAGTAATCTCAGGACTCCACTTGATTCAAGAGTAGTAACTACGGCGAATGATATCGAGACGATAATCGCAACAGTTTCGGACGACGCATCTCTGATAAAAGAATACGAACGAGTGGGCGTTACCGTGATAGTAACTGCTCCCGAAAACGGACGGGTAGACCTCAATGACTTAATGAAGATTCTTGGTGAAAGAGGAATCGACAGCATCTTACTTGAAGGCGGTTCGCAGTTAAACTTCAGTGCGATCAAAGCAGGAATCGTTGATGAAGTTCATACATACATTGCACCGAAGATTTTCGGAGGAAATGCTAAAACACCTGTAGGTGGTGAAGGAATTAGGAATATATCGGATGCGGTGATGCTTGATCCGGTGAAGATCACGAAACTTGGTGATGACATATTTGTGGAAAGTGAGGTGAGATACCGTGTTCACGGGGATAATTGAAGAACTCGGTAAGGTTAAGAGTTTAAAGAGAACAAGCCGCGAGAGCAGGCTGGTGATATCTGCTGAGAAGATCATGGAAGACATTCATATCGGTGATTCCATTGCAGTAAACGGTGTGTGCCTTACGGTCGTACTCTTTTCCGACAGGGAATTTACGGTGGATGTCATGAATGAGACCTTTATGAGATCGAGCCTGGGAAATCTTCGGATTGGGGATGAGGTAAATCTCGAAAGAGCGATGGCTGCGAATGGAAGATTCGGAGGGCATATCGTAAGCGGACATATCGACGGTACTGCGAGAATAAAGGCGTGCTTCGATGATGGGAATGCTAAGTGGTATGAGATCACTGCGGGGTCCGAACTTCTGGAAGGAATCGTGATGAAGGGATCGGTTGCCATAGACGGAATCAGTCTTACGGTATCGAAAGTAAGTGCGCAAAGTTTTTCCGTTTCGATAATTCCGCACACATTGGATGCGACGGTTCTTAAGAATAAAAGGCCCGGTGATGTGGTAAATATCGAGACCGATGTGATCGGAAAGTATGTAAAGCAGTTTGTAAACGGCGGGAAGGAAAGTGTTTATGACAGGATCAGTAAAGGAAGCTATTGAAGAATTAAAAAACGGAAAACTCATTCTCGTTGTTGATGATGAGGATAGAGAAAACGAAGGAGACCTGATCTGTGCTGCGGAGTTTGCAACTACGGAGAATGTTAACTTCATGGCTGCTAAAGCTAAGGGACTTATCTGCATGCCTATGAGCAGTGAGATTGCAGACAGACTAAAGTTTATTCCCATGGTGCAGGTTAACACAGATAATCACGAGACCGCATTTACCGTATCCGTCGACCATAAAGATACGACAACCGGAATCTCTGCTGCAGAGCGCGGACTTACCGCAAGGAAGATCGTAAGTGAAGATGCAAGTGCCGAAGATTTCAGAAGACCCGGTCACATGTTTCCTCTTGTTGCAAGAGAAGGCGGAGTTTTGGTAAGAGGCGGACACACGGAAGCTACGGTTGATCTTATGAAACTTGCGGGATTAAAAGAGTGCGGACTTTGCTGCGAGATCATGGCAGATGACGGAACCATGATGCGAAGGAAAGAACTTGAAGAGTTTGCATCAGAGCACGGTCTTGTGATTATCACAATCGAAGACATAAAAGCGTACCGCAAAATTTATGACACGATTGTCGAGTGCGCATCCATTGCAAAGATGCCGACGAAGTACGGAGAGTTCATGGCTCACTGCTACGTTAATATGATCACCGGAGAACATCACGTTGCACTTGTTAAAGGAGATATCGGTGACGGAGAAGATGTACTTTGCAGAGTTCATTCCGAGTGCCTTACAGGTGACGTATTCGGATCTATGCGATGTGATTGCGGACAGCAGCTTGAAACAGCTCTTAAGATGATCGAGAAAGAGGGCAGAGGAATTCTGCTGTATATGAGACAGGAAGGCAGAGGCATCGGTCTTGTAAACAAACTCAAAGCGTACAAGCTTCAGGAAGAAGGCATGGATACTCTCGAAGCAAACATCGCTCTCGGCTTTCCGGGAGACATGCGTGAGTACTATGTCGGCGCACAGATCCTCAGAGAGATCGGAGTTAAGTCGCTTAAACTTCTGACTAATAATCCCGACAAAGTTTATCAGCTTAAGGACTACGGAATCTCTATTAAAGAAAGAGTTCCCATTGAGATCGAAGCGAATGTGTACGATTTATTTTACCTGCAAACTAAGAGAGCCAGAATGGGTCATCTTTTAAAAGTGTAATGTATTGAAAGGAGATATATATGAATACATTTGAAGGAAAGTTAGTATCTGAAGGAATCAAAGTAGGAATCGTTGCGGCAAGGTTTAATGAGTTTATTACATCTAAGCTTCTTGGCGGCGCACTCGATGCACTTACAAGAGAGAATGTACAAGAAGACGACGTGGACGTTGCTTGGGTACCCGGTGCATTCGAGATTCCTCTTGTTGCATCAAAGATGGCAAAGAGCGGAAAGTATGATGCAATTATTTGCCTCGGTGCGGTAATCCGCGGATCAACCTCACACTATGATTATGTATGTGCGGAAGTTTCAAAAGGAATTGCACAGGTAAGTTTAAGTGAAGGTATTCCCGTAATGTTCGGAGTTCTTACCACCGATACCATCGAGCAGGCTATCGAAAGAGCAGGAACAAAAGCAGGAAATAAGGGATTTGAATGCGGACAGGGTGCCATCGAAATGGTCAATGTGCTGAAGCAAATCGGATAACGAAATTTATATATTTGGTACATTAGAGATCATTTTTTGCGGAAAACGGCTCGGAAACTGTTTTCATTTATAAAGTTTCCATTAAATAATCGTAGCCTTATTGAATTCTTTTGTGCAAAACGCTATGAATAATAAGAAGGTGACTTTCAATGGATGAGGGCATTGAAGGCGTAGAGGTATCTTATGAAATACGAAGATATTAAGAAACTTACGTGGAAAATAAATGCCCTGATCCTTATCATGGTATTTTTTCTGATGGGTGGTTTTGCACTTTGCAAAGCTACTTTTCTTGTGTGGTTCAGCATACCGACAGCGCTTGTATATGTATACGGTTTTTATCTGATCCGTAATGACAGGCTCGGAAAATATGTAAGGATAGTTTATCTGTGGCTCACACTATATATGAGCCTTACCACTTTGTTCCTGGGTAATAAATTCGGGTTTCATCTGTATACCATGTCGATGATACCGATCCTGTTTACGACGGAGTACTTGGCATATAAAGTCAAATCCAGAAAGATCGAAACTACTTTCTATGCAATATTTGTTGTTGCAATGTATATGGTCAGCACGATTCATGCTGCCTATATCGGGCCTGTATATGATATTGACCCTATTTATGCCGGATTTTTCTGGTTCTCCAATTCTCTGGTTGTGATCGGGCTTTTGACATATTATGCAAGACTTCTTATTCGTCAGATAATAGAAAGCGATAAGAAACAAACCGAACGTGCCAATACGGATTTTCTTACTCATCTGTACAACAGACATTACATGATGAAGCGATTAAACGAAGCGTATGATGACGATAAAAATCATTACATTGCTATGATCGATGTCGATGACTTCAAGAAAGTCAATGATATATACGGACATACAGCCGGAGATGAGGTCCTTAAGAAGATAGCTGAAGCGATGAATGAAGTCTGCAAGGATTGTAAAGTGTCGAGATGGGGCGGTGAGGAATTCCTGATACTGACTGACGACGGAAGCACAACAATAGAAAAGCTTCGAAAAGCGGTAGAGGATATCAGACTTGAGTATGAAGGCCGGGAAATCAAGGTGACAATTACCGCAGGCGTTGAGGAGAAAGATAAATCCGTTGCTTTGAATAAATGGATCGTAGCAGCTGATGAGAAGCTCTATATAGGAAAACAAAACGGAAAGAATACTGTCGTAGCATGAGAAAACGCAGACTGCACTAAAGCGGTCTGCGTTTTAAGTTGCATATCAGATATTACTTCCCAGCCATATTCTGGCAATCAAGTCTATGAAGAACAGTACTGCGATTATAATAAATCCGATGTTATGGGCTTTTGATTCCCTGAATTTGTTCTGAAGCTTCTTTATACCCGGATGGATCAGACACAGTGCAACCCAGATCAGAAGTCCGAACATGAGTGAAGGTACAAGTGCGATCCTTCCGTCGAAATTCAGGAACTCTGCGTGATAATCCCACATGGGATCCATGCCTGCGGCTTCGATAATGTAGCTGGCAATCAGTTCTGCAGTTGCGGCAACTACCGCACCTACTATAAATACAAGCACGGGCTTTTTGACTCTCAGGAGTTTAAATATTCCTAATATAATGAAGAAACCTATTCCATAAATCGGAAGCCAGGGTCCGAAGAGAAATCCTCTGTTGATGAATCCTCTTCTGTGATATATCAAACAACACCAGATGGATTCATATACCCAGCCGAAGAAGCAGTAGGTCAGGAAGAATTCCATGTTGTCTCTGAATAAGTTCCAAAGTTTAGATTTCTTAGTTGAGTCCATAGTATATCCTTTGCGATCAGGTATAATTCATATCGAATAGAATTATAACATGATTAAAGGCACTCTGCGGAGTGTCTTTTTTGTTGACAGGATACGAGTTCGGTGATAAATTTTGTTTATGAATGAATATTCGTTCAGTTAAAAAGAGAGGACATATATGCCTAAAACGGAAGAACAATGCAAGCAGATGCGTGACGATATGAGAGCCAGGATTCTGAGGGAGTCTGCTATCTATTTTGCCAAGAACGGATTCGGTAATACGAAGATAGGCGACCTTGCCAGATACATCGGTATCGGTCAGGGCACTATGTATATGTATTTCAAATCCAAGGAAGAACTCTTCGAAGAGATCAGAAAGTCTGCGGATAACAAAGAGGAGCTTAAGAAGATGAAGCTTCTTGTAAAACTCCCCATTCCCGCAAAGCTTAAGATTGAGAAGATTTCCGGGGAGATGGAAAAACAGCTGTCTGAAAATGAGGATTATGCGGTTAAGGTCACAATAGTCTCCCAGCTTATGCTTGAGCAGGGGCAGGATTTTTCATCTAATGAAATATATAAAGAGATGGCGAAGATCATAAAGCAGGGGCAGAAGGAAGGTAGTGTGGTAGAGGGAGATCCGATGTATCTTTCGGATCTTTATTGGGGAACGGTTTATCTCTATGCACTTAAGAAGGTATTCATGAATAAGCCTATGACTGTAACCAAAGAAACATTATCAAGACTTCTGGAGGCTTGAGATGAGCAAAGTAGCGATTGTAACCGGTGCGACCGGCGGAATAGGAAGCGAGTTTATCCGCCGGATCGCAACGGATGAAAATATAGATGAGATTTGGGCTGTAGGAAGAAACAAAGAAAAGCTGAGCAAACTGTCCGCAGAGTATCCCAAGGTTGTGCCGGTAGAGGCTGATCTGTCAAAGGGAGTCGCGGAAATTTCCGCGAAACTAAAATCCGATACACCTGATGTAAAACTTCTTATCAATAATGCGGGCATCGGATACCTCGGACATTTCGATAAGATGGGAACGGGCAGTGTGGAATCTCTTTGCATGCTTAACTGTACGGTTCCTGCAATGCTTGTTTCGGAATGCCTTCCTTATATGAAAGATGGATCCGGGATAATAAATATCTCGTCATCTTCATCGTTCCAGCCTAATCCTTATCTGACCATGTATTCGGCAAGTAAGGTATTTGTAAAGAACTTCTCCAGGGCACTTGGTGTTGAACTCAAAAAGAGAGGCATCAAAGTTACATGCTCCTGTCCCGGCTGGGTGGATACGGGAATGCTTCCGAAGGAAAAGAATGGAAAGAAGATAAACTATTTCGGAAGGATCAGTGCAGAGAAGGTGGTCAAAAATGCACTTTCAGATCTTAGGCGTGGAAGGGACTTATCACTTCCCGGGTTCTTCTCGAAATACTTCAGACTCTATTCTAAATATATGCCTACCAAGATTGTAATGAGTCAGTGGGCATGGATAATGGGAAAATACGTATGAGCAGAAAGTATCTATTTACGGAAAGAGCACATCTGATGTGCCCGAATATGGGCTTTGCGATCGCTTTCAGCGTAAAGAGTCCGTATGATGAAAACAGGATAAAAGAAACCATCGCAGTTTTGTCGGAAGCACATCCGTTCCTGAATGCAATCCTCGGATATGAAGAAGATAAGAATGCATATTACTATGATGTGACGGATACTTCGAAGGTTGAAGTGAACCTGATAGGTGATGAAATATCCGGAATAGAAGCTCCCGAGATTATTTCCGAATATGATCGCATCATGGGAAGGGATTTCAATCTCTTTAAAGAAGGGATGCTTAAATTAAGAACTTGGAAGTCCGGAGATGAGACGGTAATTCTCCTTGCGCTTCATCACCTGCTTGCGGACGGCCGAGGTGCACTTAATCTGGCGGAAGAATTTGCAACCTACTATAAGGAAGGAATTAAGCCCGCATATGCGGAAGAAATCCTGATCGGATCTGCTGACGATATGCCTGAAGACTCCCGGATGGCTTTTATAAACCGATTTTTTACGAATAATGCCAATAAGAAATGGAAGAAGGAAGGTAAGATACTTTCATACGAAGAGTATCACAGGCTGGCGGATGAATTCCTTAAGACGGATAAAGTATCACACAAGCTGAACTCCATAGCACCTGAAGAATTAAAGACCATAGCGGCTGATTGTAAAGCGTACGGCGTAACTATTAACGATTATCTGATGGCTAAATTTCTTATTGAGGAAAAAGCAACGAGTGCAGTTGTTGCAAGCGATGTCAGAGACAGACTTTCATTTGTTAACAAAAGCTCTCTCGGAAACTATGCTACGGCTTTCTCCGTATCAGTCAGGAAGAAATCTGATGATGTATGGGCTGTGGCGAAGGAATTGCATGAAGCCATACTAAAGAAGATAAATACACCTTCCGAATTGTGGCTTGTTTTACAGTGCTATGCGATGATGGAACCGGGTCTTCTCGATGCATCATTTTTCGCAACCCGGAAAATGTATGACAGCAAAGCGGGAGAGTTTATCGGAAAGTATTACTTCCATTATGATAAGCCGCATGGCTACAGCATTACGAACCTTGGCAAAGCAGAGTCTGAAGCAATCACGGATGCGTTCTTTATTCCTCCCGCTTCACCTGCCGGTATTAAGATACTTGGCGCACTGACGATGAACGGTCGCCTAAGGATATGTTCAAGCGAAAGATAAAAGGAGAACCCGTGGAATCCGGACAGGAGACCACGGGTTTTACAATGAAGAAGATTATTTATTTTTGTTATATAGAAGCTCGAGACCTCTGATAAGTATGTCGGGTTCGAGGTTGAAGTCTCTCTTGCAATAAGGAGCAACAAGAGGACTCACACCGCCTGTAAGAACTGCGGTAACGGGCATTCCCAGTTCTTCCTCTACTCTGTCGATAATTCCGTCCAGCATTGCTGCACAACCGATAAGAGCGCCCGAGCGCATACAGTCAACGGTATTTGTTCCGAGAACTTTCGCTTTGCCGGTAAGATCGATATTGGGAAGCTGAGCTGCCATTGAAGAAAGTGCGTTGACCGAAACCCACATTCCGGGAATGATCATGCCTCCGCGGTAGCTTCCGTTTTCATCTATAACCGACATTGTGGTTGCAGTGCCCATATCAACAATCGCGATTGGAAGTTTATACTTTGCGCGAGCTGCAACCGCACCGACTATCAGATCGCTTCCCACGGCTGCAGGATTATCTGTTCTGATGTCCAGTCCTGTTTTTAATCCGGGACCAACAACCATGATATTGAAACCTGTAAGCTTCTTAACTGCTTTTGGAAGCACAGTCTGAAGATAAGGAACAACGGAAGAAATGATTCCGCCTTCGAGATCCTTAACCTCAACATGATTCATATCAAGAATGCCTTTGATGTCGAGGGCATACTGATCTTCTGTTTTATTTTTATCACTGGCAAGTCTTGCCGAGAAAATCTCTTTACCGTTCTCGACGCCTCCGAGAACAATATTGGTGTTGCCCACATCGATGGCAAGAATCATGTTATACCTCCGCAGCTTTTGAAGTGTTTATCTGACAAGTATCTCTCTTAAGTGCATGAGCAACCGCCTTTGCAACGGTACCGCCCGCAACGCAGCCGGTGAGCCACTCGACCATTCCCTGCAGACCAACGAGCAGGATTACGAACATGATGGGGTTTGCTGCGCCGAGCTTTTCAACAAGATTCTGAACGAACTCGGTCTTATAGAATACAAGAACGATGTATCCCATGAAAAGAATGGTGTTGAACATAGGCGCCATAAGTCCGCCGACATAGTAGCACCAGATTTTCTTTTTATCCGCTTTCTTAAGAGCCTTGAAGAAAAGGCCGGTAAGAAGTCCTACGAGAGTACGTACGACAACGCAGAGAACAATTGTATTTACGGGGCTTATCTGGAAAAAGAAACCGGTCATTGCGGAAGCTCCGGTCATAGCATCATAAAGACTGGTAAGACCGTATACGAAACCAAGGACTGCGCCTTCAGCGGGTCCGAGAAGCATAGCTCCGATTGCAATGGGTACCATGGTGAACGTCATTACGAGAGGTCCGACCGGAATAGAAGATAAACCTGTTATCTTCATGACAAGAATGATGGTGATGAAGATGGCGAGTTCCGTCATCTTTCTGAGATTAGATGTGTTATTCATTTTTCCTCCTTGCTTGTGTTCCTCCTATAGGGATACACTGCGTAGAATAACGCTTATCGCGGGAAAGGCGTTTGCCCTCCAGCCCTTCATTCGAAGGTACAAGGGACAATTTCCCGAACCTAAGCAAGTCGATTATAGCATAAGAATGCGCTTCGGCAAGCCTTTAGATTGTTCTTTTTGGGATACATAACGGACTTGCAAATATGAACTTTTATGTTAGAGTAAGAGAAATCAGACTTTTGACTAAGGAGAAAAGAAACCATGCTCAAGGGAAAACACATCGTACTTGGCGTAACCGGCGGTATCGCCTGCTATAAAGCGTGTGAACTTGCATCACTGCTCGTAAAACAGCACGCAGATGTTCAGGTTATCATGACCGAAAATGCTACGAAATTCGTAACTCCCATTACTTTTGAGCAGCTCACCGGTAACAAGGCGTTGACCGATACTTTCGATCGGAACTTCGTTCACAGCGTAGAGCATATCGCGGTTGCCGACAAAGCTGACATGGTTATCATCGCGCCCGCAACGGCTAACATTATCGCAAAGCTCGCGCACGGCATTGCGGATGATATGCTGACCACAACCGTCCTTGCATGCAGATGCCCCAAGGCGATTGCTCCTTCGATGAATACGGGAATGCTCGAAAACCCCGTAACTCAGGATAATATTGAAACCCTTCGTCATTACGGATGGGAGATAATCGAACCTGACAGCGGAAGACTTGCATGCGGAGCCGTCGG
>JAEEGL015491699.1_pt1 | contig 25632 bp, 20 predicted proteins | sample 9134231 | NCBI WGS metagenome assembly JAEEGL01 (sample SAMN16246548, study PRJNA631951) | gut metagenome | biome: gut microbiome; feature: rumen; material: fiber-attached | host: Bos | place: Iran: Karaj | collected 2018-10
ATAAGCGCAAAGCATATTAGTGGCGAAAGTTTTGCCAAACCTCCGTGGACGCGACACACATATATATTGGTTGCATTTGTCGATAAACTTGTTTAATTCGCTAATCATCATAGTTTTATCAACATAAATATCGGCAGCCAAAATTTGCTTAAAGCCTACATTACTCGGATTCAAATAGATGCCCATAATATTGCGGTTTATTTTTCGGCAAATATAAAAAAAATGGATATATTTGCAAAAAAAACAATATGGATACTCATCAACAGATACCCAAAGAGCAACTCCGCAAATGTCCATACTGCGGTGGACAAATACCATTGGTATCAAATGAGTGTCTTTATTGCGGAAAAAGTCTTACAAACATTACAAAATCGGCAGACGAGGTTACGCCAAACGATGAAGAAGAAATCAAAAACTGTCCCGACTGCGGTGCACCGTTTCCTCTGTTGAGCAATATATGCACATCGTGCGGACACGTATTACACCAACAACGCAGCAGCGAAATCAATATCACAAACCTGCTGGCAGGCATTAGAGAATGTATCCACCGAATCGAAAATCTACCAAAACCAACATTATTTCAAACAGTTATCTATTGGATATTTTACATAATAATATTCATAGATGTGGCTATATTCATCTACTCATTGATATTTGATAGTGTTTATTGCAGATTATTTAGTCTTTGTGGCTTAATAGGCTGCGGACTGGCAACTATATTTTTGCAACTCAAAAAATGGAGCTTTGTAAATACAAAATCACCAGTGCAGATAGCCGACGAAGAATACTACAAGGCAAGATATGCCCACGAAATGTATTTGCGCGAAGTTGAGGCTTTTTATGGCGACAACAAAGAGGCACAAAAACTATTAAACGATTATTCAGTGCTCATCAACAATCTACGAAATGAAAAAAATAAAAACCGTGCTAAGATATACACAATTATATCGTTATTTGTGATAGCCTTTATTGCATCCATTTTCATAATCAAGCACCACAAAAGCCACCCAACAGTAACACCTATAACTGTATACGACACTCTATACGTTACCAAAAACGAAGATGCACAAAAGGCTGCAATCAACGATTTTGCCAAACATTTGATGCCATATCCCCCGAATATAGGCGTAAGTAAGGAGTTAGAAGAAGTATTTAAAGCTGACCACTACGCCGACATAACATTTGTGGTAGCACATCAAACTAACAATAAACTGGTTTACCGGTGGAAAGTAAACAACGTGAAAATTTCAGGGTATAGCTCGAAAGATAGTCTTGGAATAATATTACTCGACAAAGACCATAACCCTATAACAGGCCCATTGAGCGAAAGCGTCAAATCCTATTTTAGAGGCAAATTCAAAGTGGATTCATACGAGGATTTTTGGTCGGTAGGTGTTACATCATCAATCGATGACTTGAAAAAAATAGCCGACGAAGCAATGTTTTACACTATAACAGCAGAACAATGAACAACGACAAAACAGAGTTTCGCATAATAGCATCTAATTTGGAAAACCTTCTGCTCGAATACAAAAAAACGTATCCAAAGAGTTTCGGGCAGATTCTCCTATTGGATATTCCTATTTATGCATTGTTGGCAGCAGCGGTAGTCATTTTTTCTGTTATTCCATTTACATTTTTCAATTATGCGATATTCGGTATTTTCATTTTATCTATTCCACTACTTTATTCACGCTACAAAGGCTCAGAGATTAGAAAAGTAGTAGAAGAAAGACGACACTACTCAGAAATTCAGAGTAATTTAAGAGTCAAAATCAGACAACTAAAAGCCGACCGGTATTCAAAATATCCTGATGTTAAAATCTATCTAAAAAAATACAACAACGAACTTAAAGAGGTAGAGCGTCACAAACAAAAAATCTTGGATCTTTATCATCTGTTTGTCGCGGGCATTATAGCACTATTTATCGGTGGAATTGTGTTAATATATCAACAACAAGGTCTAAAAGATTTCGACAAAATAGTTAACCTAATACCATCAAATAATAAATATGTAGCCACAATAAAACCACTTGCCACCAAAAACAATCCTTATATGGAACAATTGGGTCGCGACAATATTATTATAAAATATGACGAAGAACACTCAGTTTTCACCACTGACCTAAAAAAGGTTTGGATTCCAGCCAACATATATCTGCGGTTGATGATTACCGACACACTTGGTCATCCTATAAACGGAATGCGATCTTTTATCTTCCATAAACCCGACTTTAATTTTCTATCTAAATTTTCAATAGAAACCTATATTGTAAACGGCCCCGAAGATTACAACTACGAAATCAACCGCCGCGTAAACTATCTTCACAAATACGGCAGCAATTTCAGATATATTATTGAAGAATACGAATAATTCTTGAAGTTTCTACTCCCCCACCACTTTATCCCTCATCGCCTCGGGTAATAGTTGGCGCACGGTGTCTACGCAGCCCAAGGGAACAACTATGCGCTCGATATTGTCGCAATCCTCAAAGGCGTCTTCGGCAATCGACGATAGTCCTGAGGGAAGATTCAAGGTTTCGACGTTGACAAGTTCCGCACAGGCGTAGGGCGCAATATTCTGAATAATGTCGGGTAGGGTTATCCACTGGTTTCCTATTCCCCAATGCGACACGAGCGTATAAGTGGCGTAGTCGATAAGCATATTGTCCTCTACCATAAAACGTGGCGAGCGTGACTCCACATTCAGCGCAGACACACACCCTGCGAACACACCTCCGCCTATCTCGTTAAGTGATTCGGGCAGCACCACGTGGCTTAATTGCGAACAGAACGCAAACGCCTTGGCTCCAAGATATTCCAACCCCTGCGGCAGAATCACCTCGCTCAGATGCCAACTACCTTGGAAAGCCTCATCGCCTATCTCCTTTACAGTTGGCGGAAGTTCCAGAGTTTCAAGCGAATCGCAGGCATAAAAGGCGTTGCAACTGATAAATTCAAGATTTTTAGACCAAGTGATATCTTTGAGAGCACCGCAGTGAGAAAACGCCTCCGCGCCTATCACCGTTACAGTGTCGGGAATCACTATGCTTTCAAGTTTTGAGCAAAGTTCAAAACTATTGTTGCCGAGATATTTAAGACTATTGCCAAGGTGAATATTTACAAGGTGGTCGCAAAGCGAAAAAGCGTGATTGCCAACCACTCGGACGTTTTCGGGCAGCGTTACCTCAGTGAGAAACTTGCAGTTGAAAAACACATAGTCGTCGATGATTTCGATTTCGTCGGGAACGGTAAACACTGAATCAGTGCCGAAATAAGCCCTGAGCATTTTGTCTTTACGGTCGATCAGCATCTTGTCTTTACACACCAAATCGGGGTCTTGGGTGTCGATCTCCACATTATAACAGGCACGGAACGCCCCCCACCCCAAGAGTTCCAAATCGGGCGGAAGATTTACGTATTTAAGGCACTTGCAGCCTGAAAAAGCGCTTCCACCGATAAGCCGCACCGATGGAGGAATTGTAATACGCTCCACACGGTTGCAATTTTCCATATTGTCGTCGAAAACGATAAACGCCTCGGCGCAGATAATCTCGGTGCCGGGCTGAACCATATAGTCGGTTACATTGGGGTCGGTAAAGCGGATAAGTTTTTTGCCGTCGGGCGAATAGAGCACGCCGTACATATCCTTAACGGCAGTATCAAAATCTTCTGCGATAGTGCTGGTAGACTCTATCATTGCGTAGAATTGTTCCTCGGTGATTTCCTCGTTCTCGTCCATACTGCTATGTATCAGTGGTTAATAATATTTTGATTAATTCTTTACTTTAAAGAACTTGATAATTTCTTGCAAAGCTTCATAGTCTTGGCGGTGTTGTAGCGCAGACCTTTGGTGATGATAGATGTGCAAGTAAACAGCGCAATCACCACCACGCCCATCACAATAAACAGCAGTGTGAATCCTACCACACGCATCTACTTTGTGGTGGCTTCGATAGTATGGGCGCGTTTCGACGAAGAGAGCTCCACTATCCGGCTAAGCTCCTCGGTGCGGGTTTTGAGGTCGAGACATAGCCCGGGCAGCACAAACAACGCCTCACGCATGTCGATAGACGCGTTATACACCACTGAACTTTTTGACAAGTAGTTTTGCTTAACTTTGGTAATCTGCGAGTATTCGCGTTTGAGATCGGGGTCAAAAGCAGTGTTGGCGAGGTTCTTCTCTATTTCGGCGTTCTCGTTAAGATATTCTTCGAGCAGCTCGTTGTTGTTGGTGATAACCGGGAGCGAAAGCAACTTGTTGAACATTATCTTAACCGAATCGTACGCCACGCTCAGCTCTGGCGGAACACCTGCGCTCTCTACCAAATCGGCAAGATTGGAGAAATTATTGTCGGTGGCGGCAAAGGCGTTAATGGCAGCCTGTTGCGACACCTTGTCCAAAGCGGCGGTGTTGAGCAGGTCTTGAAAAGCCATACTGGTTTTGCCTAAGTCGTTGACCAAGTCGTTGGCCGAATGGAGCATAGGCACATATCGGTTAACAAGTTTCTGGGCGGTATCGTTGATTGAGCCTAACATCAAAATTGGCACCACAGCCATCACTATCAACGGAATCACCGCCACGGCAAACGCTATTCCTAATTGAGTTCTAATTTTCAAGTTTTTGAATTTCATGGTTGTTTGTTGATGTGTTTTAATAGTTTGAGGCAACAAAGACTAAGCCGAACTCAAAAACGAAACCTACAAATATATAGTTTCGCAAAAAACAAATAGCAACTAAAATTGAATAGTTGGAATGCTAAATTGGTTGTTAAATACAAAGTCGATAGTGGTGGTGTTTTTGTCAATCGGCTCAAAAAATAGAGCAAATTCGGTTTTTGATTTGGGTGCAATGCTAATCTCCTTGGGCGACATTGGCAAGCCCGAAGCGTTTTTAAGGTTGAGCTTTTTGCCATCGACAGTCAAGTAACAATCTGTATTAGATGCTGCCAAATTATAATCATTCTCAGTGCGATTGTGAAAACGGCAATACAAAATGGTTTCGTCGGTGGTAATTTCAACATCACGCACCACAAACGTTTTAGCACTATCAGCCACAGGACGCGGCAATCCGTCTTTGAGCGATTGGCGCTGCATTTTTAATCCAAATATACCTAAATCATCTTTTTCCACAAAGTCGAGAGTTTCTGTAGAGTTGGGTATAGCGTCAAATTCCATACTAAAATCAACCGCAGTGCCTATTCCGCCCGGAAAAGTTTCAGGCACATTGTGCAATCTACCTGATTCCAAATTATTTACACCTTCGGCAATAGTATATGCTTTAATAAGGTTGTAGTTTTTACCATCAGCCGCTATATGCAACGAAGGTGTATGAGCAGCCGGAACTTGTTTAAGAGTGTCGTCGGTGAGGTTTACTGCGTGAAAATCTATTATTGTACGGTCGTCTTCCACTCTAATTGCCTTAATGTAAGCCAATCCATCGTTTAGATAAGTATTGTTGCTATACTCGGGAAACAAAACTTCGATATCATCATATTTATTTACATTTCCTCTAAATTTGTAAATCACCAAACCAATAATAACCGCCAAGGTAATAATACCCAAGCCGAAGAATTTTAGATTTCGCATCATCGACTTACGTCGGCGTTCGTCGGCAAAAAGCGATTTGGGAGTGTCGATGTAATACTTTTTGATGTCGGCTACGAAACCGCTCCAATCTTCATTAGAAGCATACGAATAGTTAAGGGCACTAAAAAACGGATAGAGTCCCAAAATATCGTCGAAATAAAAACCATTTTCAAAAGCCGCATTTTCGATACCCGAATGTTCGCGCGAATGGTGACGTTCCACCTCCTCGTATTCTTGTTTAATATCGCCCCAATAGTGTTCGAGTTCGTAAATGTAATTTGAATCCGAAAGGTTAAAATCGCCACTCTTGACACACAGTAGGCGTTTGTTGGGATATTTCTTAAGGGCTTTTTTGATTTGTACAAATTCGTACATACAGTGCATTGAGCGGAAATACTTGTCGGAAAAAACAAGCACCACCACTTCGCTGTTCCATCCTATTTCTTTTTCAAAATCGGAAATACGGTCGCCGGCACCTATATCGCGTTTATCCAAGCGATATTCGATGTTTTGCGCTTCAAACTCTTTTAAAATAGCGTCCACACAGTCAGAAATATGTTCCCAACCGGGTTTCTTGTTGCTGTTGCGGGCGTAAGAAAAATATACAGGACGCCCTACATTGATACAGTCGCCGTTTTGAGTGGATGTTACAGTATTTTGTGATGTTGCTGACATAATCTTAAGTTTAAAAATTGCAATGCAAATATACAAAAAATAACAAATAATATGCTCTCAAATAAAAAAAATAATCGTATTTTTGCAAACAACGGCATACAAAAAAAGAGCCACTACTTTTGTAAACAAAAAAACGGATAAAAAAATGAAAAGATTAGTATTATTATCAGCATTCTTATGTATTGCGTTTAGCACATTGGCGCAAGACATCGACTTTGAAAAACAAGAACAAAAAGATACTGCTATATCGATTCCGCCCGCAGTAGAAAATTTAAGGCTTGCTTTTAGTCTTAAGAATTACGGCTACGAGCACAAAAATCCGGTGTCGCTAATTATGGCTGCTCAAATTTTAAACGAAAACGGATTTGAATTAGACGAAATCGATTCAGAAAAACTTCTTGAAGATGCCAGAACCTTTGCCAACGGCAACGAGCACTTATTGGCAATAATTGATATGTCAGACACCGGCCCCGTACGCGGTGCACTCGGCGAAGAAAAATACACCTTTGACATGGTAAGTAAATATTCCACCGACACTTATAAAGTAAAATTTAAAGAAAATAAAAGAGCAGTAGTACAAGTAAAAGGCGTTGGACTTACCGACCTCGACCTATATATTTACGACAAAAACGGCAACCTCATCACCTCCGACACTTCCGACTCCGATAATTGCGAATGTACATGGATTCCAAAATGGACCGGCGAATTTACCATCCGAATCAAAAACCGCGGAGGTTTTTACAACCTATACTATATGCAAACCAACTAAACTTTATTGAAAAACGGGAGACTCTTTAGCAATTTAAACAACAAACTATGAAAAAACTATTTCCCATATTTTTTATATTGCTTTTGTCGATGAGCGTATTCGGTCAAAGCGAAGACTCAGAAATGCTCTTTAATAAAGGGGAAGAACTATACAACGCCGAAAAATACGAAGAAGCAATTCCATTTTTTGAAAAATGTAATAGTTTAGAAAGGAATTATTCTGTAATAAAAATTAAATCTCTTTCATTAATATCACAATGCTATGAAAATTTAGACAACTTTGCAGAATCCATCAAATATAGTAATCAATTAGTGGAACTCTTCAAAGAAATAGAAGGAGAGGAAAGCAATAATTATGCTAGCGCATTATTTAATGTATCAATATATTATTATTACCTTGGCAACTATCAAGAAGCCATCACATATTGCACACCGGCAGTGGATATCTTCAAAAAGTTGCGTGGCGAAGAAGATCAAGTTTATGCTTCTTCATTGAATTATTTGGCGATATATTATGCTGGAACAGGCAACTATCAGGAAGCTATCAGACTTGACTCCGAAGTTATAGAAATCTACAAAAAGATATTGGGCGAAGAACATTCCTCTTATGCTTCCACATTGCATGATTTGGCAATATATTATGCTCAAACAGGCAACTATCAGGAAGCCATCAGATTGGGCACTTTGGCAATGGAAATATACAAAATGGTGCTTGGCGAAAATCATCCTGATTATGCTACATCATTGCACGATTTGGCAATGTTTTATGAATATATTGGCAACTATCAGTCAGCCATCGAGTTTGGCTCTCAAGCATCTGAAATCCGCAAAAGGGTGTTGGGTGAGAATAATCTTGATTATGCATTTTCATTGGGTAATTTGGCTCAATATTATGGCTACCTTGGCAACTATCAAGAAGCTATTAGTCTTGAAACTAAGGTGATGGAAATCCTCAAAAAGATTTATGGCGAAAATCATCCTGATTATGCAACAGTATTGAGCAATTTAGCAACCGATTATAACGCTCTTGGCAACTATCAGGAAGCCATCAAACTTACCTCACAGGCAATAGAAATCCGCAAAATGATACATTGTGAAGAAGACCCTGATTATGCTGTATCATTACAAAATTTGGCAACCTACTATGGTGTTCTTGGAAACAATCAGGAAGCCCTAAAACTTTACACACAGGCTATTGAAATACAAAAAAAAGTTATTGGAGAAGAACACCCTGATTATGCTAATTCATTGAGTAATATGGCAGAATGTTACAACAAACTTGGCTACTTGCAAGAAGCCATCAAAATTAACACACAAGCAATGGAAATCCGAAAAAAGATACTTGGAGAAGAACATCCTGATCATGTTTCATCATTAAACAATTTGGCAACCTGCTATTCCAAACTTGGTAACTATCAGGAAGCTATCAAACTTAACGCCGAGGCTATGGAAATCATCAAAAAAGTGTATGGCGAGGAACATCCTGATTATGCTATGTTGATGAACAATTTGGCAAATAATTATTCAGATCTTGGCAACTATCATGAAGCCATCAGACTTGGCTCTGAGGCTATGGAAATCCACAAAAAAGTGTTTGGCGAGGAACATCCTGATTATGCAAAGTCTTTGCATAGTATGGCTTCATTTTATTTCAATGCGAAACAATATGAAGAGGCTACAAAGTATTTAAAACAGAATTATAATAGATACGAAACATTAGTTTTGAAATCTTTCGCTTATTTAACAAATAAAGAACGTGCAGATTATTGGAATATGTATTCTAACTTTTTTAATCATATACTGGCCCGTTTTGCAACCGTTCAACCCAATTCTACACTTAAAACACTTGCTATAAACGGTCAATTATTGTCAAAAGGACTTCTTTTAAACGCCGACCTTGAAATGCAAAATCTCATTGAAACACAAGACAACGAACAATTAAAAGCTCAATATTACAAAATAAAACAAGACCGCAAAATTCTCGATGAACTATATCAATTACCTATAAACAAAAGAAAGATGAATGCCGATTCGCTTTCAAAAGTCATCGACAACGAGGAACGTAATCTCGTAGAATCATGTCAAGAAATCGGAGATTATACCAAAAATCTTTCCATCAAATGGACTGATGTTCAGCAACAATTAAACGACAACGATATAGCCATAGAATTTACTAATTTCACAGAAAGCGACACTTCTAAAAATTTCATTTATACCGCCCTCATCCTCAAAAAAGGAATGACCTGTCCTGAACTCGTGGAATTAGATTATTCAGAAACCGATGCAGTAGATTACACCACACCAGCATTATACAACAAAATTTGGAAACCCCTCGAAAATCATCTTCAAGGCGTTCAAAACGTCTACTTCTCCCCTACCGGCAAATTTCACAACATCGGCATAGAATATCTTCCCGACGAAAACGGAGAAATATTTGCAAAAAAATATTCGGCATACCGTCTTTCTTCCACACGCGAACTTGCTATCCACAAAACCTCTAACCCAAGCAAAAAAGCTGCAGTATTTGGCGGAATTGTATACGATTTTGACGAGGCAGATTGGCAAAACGTTAGTAACGAAGAGGCAGAACGTGCAGGACTAACATTTTTAAAAGGAGCAAAAAAAGAATCTGAAGAGATAACTCAAATACTTAGTGATAGCAGTTTCACAGTTACCTATGGCACCGATAAAGCTGCCACCGAAGAAAGCTTCAAAAAAATATCGGGTAGTGGCATCAAAATTCTCCACATAGCCACACACGGTTTTTACGAACCCGAAAACAAAGAAAACAGTTTTGCCAATCTGCTCGCAGGCGACGATGAAAACTCTCAAGAAGACCTTTCGTTGAGTCGCAGCGGATTGTTTCTTGCCGGTGCAAGTACTGGACTCGACCCTGAACAACGCAAAAACATTCCCGATGGCGTTGACGATGGCATTCTCACAGCCAAAGAAATATCACGTATGGATTTTAAAGGTTTAGATCTGGTGGTACTTTCTGCCTGTCAAACAGGTCTTGGCGAAGTAACAAGCGAAGGCGTATTCGGACTTCAACGCGGTTTAAAAAAAGCCGGTGCTCAAACCATCGTAATGAGTCTCTGGAACGTGAGCGACAAGCCCACCAGAGAACTAATGACCGAGTTTTACCGCAACCTTGTTGCCGGAAAAAGCAAACGCGAAGCCTTCATCTCCGCACAAGACAAAATCCGTCAAAAATACATCGACCCAAAAATGTGGGCAGGATTTATAATGGTGGATGGAATTGAATACTAAGTTGTAACCTCCAATAAATAAGAGGATCAAAAACCGCAGCAGAATGTACAATTTATAAAATTAAATAAAACTATTATGAAAAAAGCAATACTTTTCCTATTATTATTGGTTCCGATTGTAGCCTTTTCGCAGAGCAAGGAATCTAAACAAACAAACGATTCTCTAAATAAGGAAAATCTTCAACCAACAACACAAAATAATTATAAGGCTGAACTTGCGATGGCGAATCGCAATGAACAGATGGCCGCTCTATACAATCATGCAGGGCATCACGACGAAGCCATAAAACTCGAAACCGAAGTAGTAAATATTCGCAAGAAAGCATTGGGAGAAGAACATACAGACTATGCCAAGGCTTTAAACCTTCTTGCGTGTTTTTATAACAACATTGACAACAATACCGAGGCAATTAAACTTGAAAATATTGCGGTGAGAATTTACCAAAAAAAATTGGGTGAAGAACATCCTGACTATTTAAACTCTCTTAACAACCTTGGTTTTTTTTATTCAAGCATTGGCAACTACACCGAATCAATTAAGCTTCGCACTAAAGAAGTAGAAATAACAAAGAAAGTATTGGGTGAAAATAATACTAACTATACCATATTACTCAACAACCTTGCAAATGATTATTGCCAAATATACAACTATACCGAGGCAATAAGACTTCAAACTAAAGCAGTAGAAATCATCAAAAATAATTTAGGCGAACAACATCAAAACTATACCTTGGCACTAAGTAACCTCGCTTCATATAATACAAAACTTGGGAACTACGACGAGGCAATCAGGCTTGGAACTATTGCATTGGAAATTCAAAAGAAAGTATTAGGAGAAGAACATCCTGACTATGCTACATCTTTAAGTATACTTGCAACTAATAATGAAAGACTTGGAAACTATGTTGAAGCTATCAGGCTTGAAACTTTGGCTATGGACATCAAAAAGAAAGCTTTAGGGGAAGATCATCCTGGGTATTTTACATTATTTAACAGTCTTGCAGCCTATTACAGTAAACTTGGCAATTATACAGAAGCAATCAGGCTTGGAACTCTTGCTATGGAAATAAGCAAGAAAAAATTAGGTGAACAACATCCGTTCTATGCCACAACTGTAGATAACCTTGCTCAGTATTATGCTTATATTCATAACTATACCGAAGCAATAAGGTTAGGATCCATTGCAATGAACATATTCAAACAAGTATTGGGAGAAGAAGATATTGATTATGCTGTGTCGTTAATAAATCTTGCAGCTAATTATAATAAAATCGGCAATTACACAGAAGGGTTAAGACTTGGCAATAATGCACTGGAGATATTTAAGAAAGTTTTAGGCGAAGAACATTTTCTCTGTGCTGATGCACTATGTAACATAGCAAATTGCTATTCTTATTTGAGCAACTACACTGAAGCAATAAAATTTGAAACAAAAGGAATGATAATATACAAGAAGGTTTTTGGAGTAGGACATCCAAAGTATATTTATTCGCTATTCAAACTTGCAGAGTTTAACCGTAATATCGGCAATTTTGACAAGGCAATAGATTATTATCAACAATGTTACTATCAACTTAACTCGTATATTTTAAAATCCTTTGCCTCTATGACCCCAAAAGAGCGTAGCGATTTTTGGAAAACATATTCAAATTTATTCACCAATAAAATGTCTTTCGTTGCCTATCAACATCCCGATACTACATTAACAGCCCTTGCATACAACGGTCAAGTTTTATCCAAAGGTCTATTGTTAAACACCGAGCTTGAAATTCAAAAACTCATAGAGCAAAGCAAAGATACTGCATTTGTAAACCGTTATTACTCAATTAAACAAAACCGTATCTTACTCGACAAACTTTATAAAACGTCTCTCGCAAACCGTAAAATGGATGTTGATTCGTTGGCTAAAGTAATAGACAAGGAGGAACATTTTCTTGTTCAGTCCTCAAAAGAACTTGGAGACTTTACCAAAAATCTTTCGATCACTTGGCAAGATATACAGAAAAAACTTAAAGACAATGACATTGCTATTGAATTTGCATCAATCAAAGACACTGCCACCAAGCAATTTGCATATATTGCCCTACTCCTCAAAAAAGGAATGTTAGCCCCTGAATTAATAAAAATAGATTTTACGGATAACGACGCTGTAGATTACACTACATCTTCGTTATATAACAAAATTTGGAAACCCCTTGAGAATCGTTTGCAAGGCGTTGACAACGTCTACTTCTCCCCTACCGGCAAATTTCACAACATCGGCATAGAATATCTTCCCGATGAAAACGGTGAAATCTTTGCAAAAAAATACAATGCTTATCGTCTGTCATCTACACGCGAACTAGTCATAGAAAAAATACACAATCCAAACAAAAAAGCCTCTGTTTACGGCGGCATAGTCTACAATTTTACCCAAGACGATTGGCAAAATGTTAGCGAAGATGCCGAACGTGCAGGCATCACATTCTTAAAAGGAGCTAAAAAAGAATCTGAAGAAATTACAAATATCCTCAGCGAGAACAGTTTCAATGTTAGCTATGGCACCGACAAAGCCGCTACCGAAGAAAGTTTCAAAAAACTTTCAGGCAGTGGAATCAAGATTCTCCACATTGCCACACACGGTTTTTACGAACCTGAAAGCAAAGAAAACAGCTTTGCAGATTTGCTCGCAGGCGACGATGAAAACTCTCAAGAAGACCTTTCGTTGAGCCGCAGCGGATTATTTCTTGCCGGTGCAAGTTCAGGTCTCGACCCAGAACAACGCAAATACATCCCCGATGGAGTTGACGATGGCATTCTCACCGCCAAAGAAATATCACGTATGGATTTTAAAGGATTAGATTTGGTGGTGCTTTCAGCTTGTCAAACAGGATTAGGCGAGGTAACAAGCGAAGGCGTATTCGGACTTCAACGCGGTTTCAAAAAAGCCGGAGCGCAAACAATTGTAATGAGTCTTTGGAACGTGAGCGACAAGCCCACCAGAGAACTCATGACCGAATTTTATCGCAACCTTGTTGCCGGCAAAAGCAAACGCGAAGCCTTCATCTTAGCACAAGACAAAATCCGCCTAAAATACATCGACCCAAAAATGTGGGCAGGATTTATAATGGTGGATGGAATTGAATAATCTACCGTTTCACCACCTCAATTTTCTCGTTGAGCGGATTATCAATTTTTAAGTTTGTGATTTTGCCATTCTTCCATTCACAATCTACGGTAATTCCGCCACGAGCTTTGAGTCCACGGAAATGTCCACTCTCCCACTCGTCGGGTATGGCAGGAAGTATGCGTATTATCCTTGTGCCGTCGGGTTTTACCTCGTGACTTTGCAAAAGCATCTCCATAATGCCTGCGCTACCACCAAAGTTGCCGTCGATTTGAAACGGCGGATGGGAGCAAAACAGATTGGCAAATGTGCCCGCGCCATCGCCCGAATACGAAACGGTGTTGCCCCATTGGTCTGGTGCGCAAGTGGCAGTTTTTACGGGCTTTAAAAGATTTTTAAAAAGTCGGTAAGCGTGATTGCCGTCGCCGAGACGTGCCCAAAAACATATTTTCCAAGCCATCGACCATCCTGTGCCAAAATCACCGCGACGTTTCAAGGTTTCTTTGGCGGCGGCATATAATTCGGGCGTGTTGATTGTGGTGCCGGGGTAAAGTCCAAACAAATGGCTTACGTGACGGTGTGTGGGCTCTATCTCCTCGTAATCTTCCATCCATTCTTGCAAATAGCCGTTGGGCGAAATCTTCATTGGAGGTAGTTTTGCGGCGGTAGTTTTCAAAGTTTCGGCATAATCAGCATCAATATTGAGAATCTCAGCTGCCTGACCCACAGCCGAAAAAATCTCCATACAAATCTGGGTATCCATCACAGGACCGGAGCACACACAGCAACGTTTGCCATTAAAGCGAAACGCATTTTCGGGCGAGGTGCTCGGACCCGTTACCAAATAGCCGTTGTATTCCAAAAGGTTTTGTCGCAAAAATTCAGCCGCACCCTTAATCACGGGATAAATACGCTGCAAATATGCGGTATCCTTAGTAAATAGGAAATGCTCCCAAAGTTGCAACGAAATCCATGCGCCGCCGGTGAATGTGGCACCCCAAGTAGGATTTTCGGCAGGAGCGGTAAAATGCCAAGCATTTGCCAAAACGTGTCCAGCCCAACCACCTGTACCATAGAAAGTTTTGGCGGTTATTTCACCCGATGGTACAAGTCCCTCAACATATCGAGTAATGGGTTCGCTTAAATCCGAAAGATTGCCCGTTTCCATAGGCCAATGGTTCATTTGTACATTGATATTCAGGTGATAATCACCATTCCAAGCGGTGTGGAGAGCATCTGCCCAAATACCTTGAAGATTTGGCGGCAAATCGGCGTTAACACTCGAACAAATAAAGAGATAACGCCCAAATTGCAAATAGAGAGCGGCAGAATCCACATTAGCAATTTCGCCGTTGCTGTCAGCCTTGCCCATTGCCACATCCACACGGTTGAAATATTTCTGATATTCGCGGATATGATGCGCTTCAAGATTGTCGATATTTTTGGTAGCAGCATTTAAAACATTATCTACATAACCACGAAGCATTTCAAAATCGGCGTTGTCTGCCACGTTGTTGATAATTTGACGATAATTGGTGCGGGCATAGATTAATATAACAGCCTCATTATCGGAGCGTTTAGCCACCTTTGCCTTAGCAAAAAACTTAACACCGTCTTTGCCGGGTTCGCCGCTATCTAACATTCCCGACAATGTGGCAATATTGTCGTCGTGGTAAAACACCTCTCCCCCACTCCGATTAAAATCAAACGAAAACTTCAACGGCGCACCTTTGGTTTCAAGTTTTACCACAATTACGCCATCGGCAATTGAAGTAAAGTATGTCCGCTTAAAAATTGCCCTCTTGCCGTTATAATTAAAAGCAAACGCGGTGTTAGCCACAGCATTATTTAAAGAGAGTTTTCGACTGTAATCGTAATAAGCCGTATCGGAAAACATCTGAGAAAAATCAATTTCAAACCGTCCGAGCGTTTGATAGCAACCGTAGCGCGGATTTTCGCCGCCATTGCCGGTGCAGGTAAAATGCTCTTTCATAAGCTGTTCGGCGGCAAGATTATCGCCTTTGAGAAGTTTTTTGCGAATTTCAGGAAGATATTTCAATGCATCGCGATTACTTGGGTCCCATTCTGAGCCACTCCACATAGTTTCCTCGTTAAGCACAATGGTTTCCTTAGCAATTCCGCCATAGGGCATAGCACCAAGCGAACCGTTGCCAAGCGGCAAAGTCTCCTCCCACATAGATGCAGGATAATTAATATTAATATCAAGATAATCAGACTGTTTATCTGTCTTATTTGAACCGCAGCTTAAAAGCAAAGTCAACGGCAAAAACCACAATATTTTCCGCATAATGAATAAGTTTTTGGGGCAAATATATGGAAAAAGTCTTACATTTGCAAACCATCAGCTTCACACCGTTGCCGCCGCCTGTGGTTTTCATCTCCAAGACCATCACAACGCCCTTGCCGATGCAGAGGCTTGTGCGTGGATAGCAAGGGAGATATTGTAACCCCTCCCCTACTTATCCTTTCTGCCAAAAAATCTCAACAAAAACATCGTATCCATTATGGCATACACCAAATACACCGACATAAAGAATATCACAAATGGCATGCGGGATTCTTGGGCAATGTTGACATATGCCGACATTAAAAACACAAAAGACAATATCAACTTCAATACCGTAGAAAGCATAAAAACGCCGGAGAAATTGGCAAATTTGGAATATTTGGGTCGAGTGATTACCAATGCCGATAAAATGCTAATAGCGGCAAAAAAAGCCGGTATGGCAAACACTGCCCACGATGATTTGGCAGGTATTATCAAAAGAAAGATTATTGCGGCTAAAACTGTGCATATGGCCGCCACTATAATGTATTTGGTTAATTGTTTTTGCATTTTCACTTCTTAATTATATTCTTGATAAACAAATATATACCCGCCGCCACCGACAATAATGATGCTACCACAGTGATAATGGGTTTGGTGGCAAAATAATCGTCTGCCCAAACACCTGCCAATACACCTATAACAATTACGGCTGCCATCTCAAAGGCAGCCGTAGTGTATTTTGCAACGTCGCGGAGGTTGTCGCTATCTTTTTTCAAGATTTTACTTTTTAATTGCAGCGTTAGCAGCAGCTGAATCTTTAGAATCCATCTGGCATGTGCCGGTGAATATAGCGCCCTCTTCGATAATGATTTTCGATGTGTCAATGTCACCGTGTACTATTGCGGTATCTTTGAGCTCAAGAAGTTCCACAACCGAAAGTTTACCGTCTACCTTGCCGCTGATGTTTGCCACCTTGCAAGATATTTCGCCTTCTACCACGCCCGATTTGTCGATTACAAGACGTTCGGTAAGGCTGATGTTGCCTTTGAGTTTGCCGGCGATACGTACACTGCCGTTTGACTTGATTTCGCCCACGAACTCTGTTCCAAAGGCGATTATGCTCGTATTGTTTACTTGGTCTGTTTCAATCTTTGCCATACGTTAAGAGATATTAGTTAATTTTTCGGCGCAATTTAGAAATAATTTTTCAAATTGTGCTACTCTTCGGGCGATTTTATTTCAAAATCTTCCATAAATTTGGTTGTGTACTCTCCTGCACAGAAACGCGGGTCGCTCATAAGTTGCAGATGGAAAGGCGCTGTGGTCTTTACACCTTCTACCACGAGTTCAAACAATGCACGTTTCATTTTGGCTATGGCTTCCTCTCGAGTTTGTGCTACGGCTACAAGTTTTATAATCATTGAATCGTAGTACGAAGGAATCTGATAACCTGTATAGATGTGAGTATCCACCCTTATACCGTTGCCGCCGGGAAGGTGCAAACCCGTAATTTTGCCGGGACACGGACGGAATCCGTTGAACGGGTCTTCGGCATTGATGCGGCACTCAATAGCATGAGCCTGAGGATAATAGTTGCGTGTGGAGATTTTGGCTCCAGCTGCAATGCGAATCTGTTCTTTTATAAGGTCAAGATTGGTAACTTCCTCAGTGATACCGTGTTCTACTTGAATACGGGTATTCATCTCCATAAAGTAGAAATTGCGGTGAGCATCTACAAGAAACTCTACTGTGCCTACGCCTTCGTATTTGATAGCACGAGCGGCTTTGCAGGCAGCCTCACCCATTTTGTGACGAAGTTCTTCAGTCATAAATGGCGAAGGAGTTTCTTCAAGAAGTTTCTGATGACGGCGTTGAATAGAGCAATCGCGTTCCGAAAGGTGACAAACGTTGCCATACTGGTCGCCGGCAATCTGAATTTCTATATGGTGGGGTTCTTCAATAAATTTTTCAAGGTAAACGGCGTCGTTGGCAAACGATGCTGCGGCTTCTTGACGGGCTGCATTCCAAAGGTGCTCAAATTCGTCTTCGTTGCGAATAATGCGCATACCTTTGCCGCCTCCGCCTGCTGTGGCTTTAAGCATTACGGGGTAGCCAATGCGTTTTGCCTCGGCTTTGCCTTGTTCCATGGTGTCGAGCAAACCTTCTGTTCCGGGAGTAACGGGTACTCCGTGCTCTGTCATGGTTTTGCGGGCAGTGGCCTTGTCGCCCATCATCACAATTTGCTCGGCAGTGGGACCAATAAATTTGATTCCGTGCTCGGTGCAAATGCGTGCAAATTTGGCGTTTTCAGAAAGAAAACCATAACCGGGGTGAATAGCATCGGCGTTGGTAATCTCGGCAACCGAAATCAACGCAGGAATATTCAAATACGACTTTGACGATGGCGGATTACCAATACATACAGCCTCGTCGGCAAACTTCACGTGGAGCGAGTCGCGGTCGGCGGTGGAGTATACTGCCACGGTTTTGATGCCCATCTCTTTGCAAGTGCGGATAATTCGTAGGGCTATCTCGCCACGGTTGGCAATTAATATCTTTTTAAACATAACCTATTCAGACTTAATTAGGGTTCGATAAGGAAAAGGGGCTGGTCAAACTCTACGGGAGTGCCTTCCTCTACAAGGATTTTAGCAATCTTGCCCGAAACCTCAGATTCGATTTCGTTGAAAAGTTTCATAGCCTCGATAATGCAAAGCACCTGACCTTTTACAACCTCGTCGCCTACATTCACATAAATAGGTTTGTCGGGAGAAGGACGGCGGTAGAATGTACCTACCATAGGAGCCTTTACTGTGAGGAATTTTTTCTCGTCGGCTTGGGCGTTTTCGCGATACTCTATGGGAGTAGTTGTGGTGGTAGCAGCTGAGATAGGCGAACCCATCTGTTGAGCCATACCCGAAATCATAGGCATCTGGAAAGCGGGCATTTGAAAGTTTTCACCATGGGCGATATCTTTGTCGCCGGCAGGGAATTTTACGTTGAGTTTCATGTCGTCGGTCTGAATGTCTACTTATGAAATACCGATTCGAGAAACGGCTTTGATAAAATCTTGTACTTCCTTTAAATTTGCCATAATATGTTTATTTTTTTATTAATATTCAAACTAATTTACTGTATCACTACGAGTTATAAGCCCATTTTAGGTAAAGAGCACCCCACGTAAAACCTGCTCCAAAGGCCGAAATAATGATATTGTCGCCTTTTTTGAGTTGTTTTTCCCACTCGCAAAGACAAATGGGAATTGTGGCAGAAGTGGTGTTGCCATAACGCTGTATATTAATCATTACTTTTTCGGGGGGCAATTCCATGCGACGTGCAGTGGCATCTATAATGCGAAGATTTGCCTGATGCGGCACAAGCCATGCAATATCGTCGGCGGTAAGATTGTTTCGTTGCATAATTTCTGCCGAAACATCTGCCATATGGGTAACAGCTGCTTTAAACACTGGTTGACCTTCTTGGTAAACAAAATGTTCGCGGTTTTGCACAGTCTCGATAGATGGCGGACGTAGCGAACCACCCGATTTCATATGCAAATATTTTGTACCAGAGCCATCAACGCGGAGAATGTAATCCAAAAGGCCGAAATTATCGTCGGTAGGTTCTAACAACACAGCCGCAGCACCGTCGCCAAAAAGCGGACAGGTTTTGCGGTCTTGATAATCGGTAATAGCCGACATTTTTTCGCTACTTACCAAAATCACCTTTTTTTCTACACCCGATTGAATAAACTTAGAGGCTGTTACTAAGCCGTTTAAAAAGCCGGAACAAGCAGCATGAAGGTCGAACGAATAGGCATTACGCATACCTACCATATCACAAATTTGGATTCCCGAAGCGGGGAATACCATATCAGGAGTGGTAGTGGTACATATTACCATATCGATTTCCATGGGGTCGAGGTTCTTTTTTTGTAAAAGATCCTTTACAGCCATAGCACCCATAAAAGAGGTGGCTTTGTCATTGTCTTTGAGTATTCTGCGCTCCTTGATACCTACGTGCGAAGTAATCCACTCATCGCTCGTGTCGAGCATCTGAGACAGTTCGTCGTTGGTGAGCCGGTACTCAGGCACATACATACCTACCCCGGTAATAACAGCGTTTGTTTTTGCCATAAAGAGAATTTTTCTGAAAAAAACAAAAAAGACAAATGTAGGAACATTCCGCAAAGGGCGCAACATTCCGCCATCTGTCTAAATTTCATTCTGTTGCAGCATAGGCTACTCGGCGGCAGCGGCTGACTTGTCGATAGCGAGTTGGCCTCTGTAAAAACCACATTCAGGGCATACTGTGTGCGACTGGATAGTTGCGCCGCAGTTGCTACATTTTGTAAGAGTGGGAGCTACCGCTTTATAGTGGGTTCTTCTTTTGTCTCTTCTCGTCTTCGAGGTTTTGTGCTTAGGATGTGCCATTTTTAATAATATTTAATACGTTATACCTTTTAATTATACAATTTCAAAATTCATAGTTACGCAACTGATCCCATCTCGGGTCGGTTTCTAATACATTGTCGTGCGCCTCAAGTACTTCGAGGGTAGCGCTCATGTCGGGGTCGCACTGTGGCAGTCCGTCAATCCCGACGGGATGCACGCGCCTTGCCGGAACGCTCAGCACTATATATTCATATATATGGTGCGCGAGGTCGAGTTTTGTCTCTTCGTGCGAAAGCACGATTTCGTCGTCGGCTTCGGCTGGATCGCTTGTTTGGTCGCCAAATTTAACGTTGAGTTCAAAATATCCTTCGATAGGAAGGTCGAACAAACCAAGACAGCGGTCGCATTCCACTTCTACAGTTCCTTTGATGTCGAACTCAAACTTGAGCGCGAACTCCGAAATATTGGCGGTAATGTCCACATCGACTTTACCGTTTTGGAACTCCGATTCGGCAAAAAGTGCGAAAAAACTACCGTCGAGATGATATTTCATCTCGTGGCGTCCTGCTGTCATCGTTTTGTAATCTACTACAAAGTTGTTTTTCGCCATAATCGTTATGATGTAGAAATTGGCGCAAAAGTAAAAGGTTTATTCTACAAAAACAAAATTTTTAGTTAAAATTTTTGCATATTCTGACGGTCGGGCGTTTCTTCGGAGATAATCTTGGCTTTGACAGCATCTGGATTGTCTTCGCCGGTCTGGAATTGAACGTTGCTTTCGGGCACAGCCACGCTTATCACTTTAAACGGATGATTGTCGTTGTCGTATAGTAGGTTGAATGTTTCGCGGAATTTTACGCTGCCACGATTAAAGTAGCGAACTTTGGTTTTGCCGTTGATAATCTCGTTCCAGAAGAGGTCGAATGTAACAATTTCACCTTTGGTGAGGGCAAGCACATCACGAATGTTGTGACCCACAATATCGTTCTTTTTGTATCCTGTGGTGTCGAGGGTTTTGTCTCTAAGGTCGAGAACCACGCCTTCAGTATCGTAACGAGTGATAATTGATGTTTGGGCAAGCACGTCGAGAATTGCCACAATCTCGCGTTCCGAAAGGCGAACCTCGTCTTGAGCTTTCTTAATATCTGAATACGATGCGGCAATCTCTTTCTCACGGCGGGCAAGCTCGTTGCTCTGTGTGGAGAATTTATTGAGAAGGTCGGCACTATTGATGTTTTTCTTGATATTAGAAATTGTAGACGCTATACGTTCTGCCACGTTGTTGAAAAACTGAATTTGATAATCGGCAATTTCTTTTAGCGAGGCAATTTCTATTACGCCGTGAACTTCGTCCTCAAATTGCAGCGGCACAAGCAATAGACACGATGGTTTCTTTTCGCCCAAACCCGATGTAATATAAAGGTATCCTTCGGGAACGTCGGTCATATAAATGGTCTTGCGTTCAATAGCGCAACGTCCTACGAGGCTTTCGCCAAATTCCACAGTGGTAGTGAGTTGTTTTTTGCGGTCGAATGCATAGGTGGCTTTTTGTTCCAAAACTTTTTTGCCGTCGCGATCTTCCGACACAAACATAGCGCCTTGTAGAGCTCCAAGGTATTTTACAAGGTAACTTATAATTTTGAAGGCAAAGTCGGTGATGTCGGCGTTGTTCATTCGGAGAAATTCGCCAATCTGTGCCAAGCCTTCTTGAGCCCATGAGAGTTTTTCGTTTTCTTCGATACGTTTTTTCTCCTCAACTCGGGCGTGAAGAAGGTTTTTCTGCATCTCTATAAGCGCAGAGTCGAGAGCGTTGTTTTCGTCGTGACTGTCGAATGTGGCTTCAAGGTCGCCCCTACCCATACTTCGTGCAAATTTGGTGGTACGCATAATACGGTCGGCAAGGAAGTTGACCGAATTATATAGTTTTTGAGTTTCCTCGTCGCTGGTTTCAAGTTTGGTTATCTTGTCGAAATCGCCGCTACGAAGTTTCTGAAGAACGCCGTCAACCTCGCGCATAGGTTTAGTGGCAAACGACACAAACAAGTATGCGAAAATGGCGAGCAGGAAGAATCCAAAAAATGATAATATAATAAAGGTGTTAACTCCGCCAAACGCCTTATTGCGGAATTGGGTATAGTCGATTTCGTATCCAAGTGCCCAAGGAGTGGTATTGTCTTTCACCTCTATGGGGTAAAAACTTATGTGGCAATGATCGCTCTGCGAAAAGTCAAACAAACCTATATTACGGTCGGGATAGTGATAGTCGATACTGCGGAGAGTACCGTCGGACAGCTGACGAGCAAGTCCGCCTGTTTGGTCGATGTCGGCATAAGCATCTTTAAAAAAGGTGTTGACGTAATCAGCATTGGGGTGAACAGCAATTTTGCCATTATTGGTGATTATAAACACATTGCCTTCAAGTTCGAGCGACTGACGGTTGAGCAGTTCTTCAATTTTTGACAAAGGAATCTCCACAGCCACAGTGCCGGCAAAAGCACCGGCAACTTCAATTTTGGTGGCAACAGCAAAACAGTAACGCACCTCGGTACGCATAAACGACTCATTGCTGCTTACATACATATTTGTGAATAGGTTTTTAACCGTTCCCGTTTTCATTTGGTAATAAGTTTCGTCGCCAATTTCACCTTCAAGGTCGAGAGTATCGGTGGTGATATAAGGCAAACCGTCGCGCAAGTAAGAGCGCATTACAAATCGTCCGTAGGGTTTAAACCATTCCGGATTTACCTCAGAATATTCCCAAGTAACCACAAACGAACTAAATTCGGGATTTTCGGCAACTAAATTGCTCAACAACTGCGTAATATACGGCATCATTTCGTAGCCATACTTTTCGTTGGCGGTAGCAAGCATATTACTAATAGTGCTTGCCGTTTTGATAGTGGAATTGATATAGTCGGATATTTCCACCGCCTTGGTTTTCGATAACGCTGAGGTTGACAGCGTGGTTTCGCGGATGGTAGATTGATATTTTCCGTATATAAAGATAGATAGACCCGCGCCGTATATCAACAGCATCACGAGCACCAAGATAATTATGTTTTTATTCTTCCTATTCATAAAATGCTATATTTTTGACGCTTATAACAAAAGAATACAAGCAATTTTCAAACCATAATGCGCTGTCTACAAAAAGGGCATTATAATTTTTTCCAAAGATATAAAAAAATGACAAAAGGAAAAGATTTTTTTTGAGAAAAAAAATGATAAATTATTTTCGTTCAATCTTCCACCCATTAGGAATAAACCCTTGACCACGTTGTTCGGGCAATGCTGCCGGACAAATGAATATGCCTTCCAAAGCTACATTATCAAGCCACGAATGAGTACCAAACGGACAATTGGCGCCTCCATCAAAATCGTAATAGAGTGTTTCGCCCCAATACGAAAAATCAACCGAGATGTTTTTTAGGTTTATGCAGTCGATAAACATGCGTGTAAAACAGCCTTTTGACAACACAGTAGCTTTGATTTGCGGAATAGTAACAAGACTTGAGCAACCCACAAACATATTGGAATAACACCAAGGAGTTAAAATGTTGGCTGGTAATGTAGGTACTGAAGTTAGGCTGGCACAATTGAAAAACATTCCGTTGTAGCATGCTGTAGACAAAGATGTGGCAGGTAAATCCGGTGCTGAGGTCAAATTAGCACATTCGCTAAACATCCATCTATAGCAGCAAATAGCAAGATTAGTGGCAGGTAGTTGCGGCGGAGTGGTTAAACTTGAACAATCCCAAAACATCTCTTGATAGCACCAGCCGGATAATGTGGTGGCAGGCAGGTTTGGAGCAACCACAAGACTTGAACACCCTTTGAACATAGAGTAATAACAGTTTTCTGCCAACCGAGTGGCGGGCAACTCAGGCGCCACGGTTAAGCATTTGCAGTCGGCAAACATACTTTCGTAGCACCCTTCGGTAAGATGAGTGGCAGGCAATTGTGGTGCTGTGGTGAGTGGGCAACCTTTAAACAATCGTGTGAAACAGTAATCGCAAGGAATAGAGGTGGCCTCCCCTACCCCATCGATAAGTGTCATAATATTGCCGCTACATTTAAAAGAGTCGGAAACGCAGAAATGCAACGAGTGAAATGAGTCTTTGTTGATGCCGTCGGGGTTGATGCCCTTAAAATAAACTCTGCAGTTTTCGGTTACATAAATAGAATCCAAATTGTTCCACACCTCTTTATCAAATGAGTATTGTATATCAGGATACACAGCACTTCGTTTCTTCAGCGAAATCGACGCTCCCGACGGGACCTCAAAACAGAGATAATCGGGTTCTGAGGTGCATGATGATAACATCACAACTATAGTTAACAAGAATGCGAGCGAAGTTTTCATTGTTGTAGTTTCGTAAATTTGGATGCACAAAGATAAAAAAATTTTTCGCTTATTGACGAAACATAAGAAAGGGTATTGCGTATAAAAAGGTGTGTTTCATGTTCGAGAATACTTCTTTTTTTAGTTGTTTAATTGAAAGCGGGACAAGTTTTTATGGCTTGTCCCGCTTGTTTTTTCATCAACTAAATACCGCCCAGTTAGTGGCAGAAGAGCATTTCTCTATATTTGGGCAAGGGCCACATCTCGTCGTCGATAATCATTTCAAGGGCATCAATGCTCTTGCGTATCGACGATAGATAAGGTTTCACAGAGTTGTGATAATCCATAGCCTTTTGGAGGTTGTCGGCAGAGTGCGACGCCTTGTTGCGCGCCTCCGACATATTGGCAACGTCGGTTTTGATAACGAGAATCAGTTTTGAGATGGTTTTAATGGTATCCAAACGGTTCTCTATCAAATCGTCGAAGCCTAAACCTTTGGTATTGTGATAGTTCTCTGCCAAAAGATTTTGATAGCGAATGGCTGTGGGAATAATATGGTTGAGGGCGAGATTGGCAATCACAAGCGATTCGATATGGATTTTCTTGTGATAGTTTTCGGCGTAAATATCCTGACGTGCCGAAAGTTCGCGCTCAGAGAGAACTTTTTGAGCCTCAAAAAGTTTCACAGTACTATCTAAAGTATAGGCTGAAATAGATTCGGGACAAGAAGTTATATTTGAAAGTCCACGTTTTTTTGCCTCCGCCTTCCAATCTTCGCTATAGTTGTTGCCCTCAAAAAGTATCGGATAAAACTCTGAAGTATAGTTTCCAAGTATCTTGAGGATAGTTTCGTCGCGATTAGCACCCGAAGAGAGAGCGGCGTCTAATTCGTTTTTAAACTGTTCTAACTGACCAGCCACAATGGTATTGAGCACAATCAGCGGACAAGCGCAATTGGCACTACTGCCCACAGCACGGAACTCAAACCTGTTGCCAGTGAATGCGAACGGCGATGTGCGGTTGCGGTCGGTATTATCCAAAAGTATCTCTGGTATCTGCTCAATATCAAGATTAATAGAACGTTTGGCTGCAGCGTCAAGGATTTTACCATCGGCGGTTTTCTCTTTGAGCATAGCGAGAATCCTACTCAAATGCGCTCCAAGAAATACCGAAACAATGGCAGGAGGTGCTTCGCTTGC